>Ga0209491_10003655_pt1 | contig 25023 bp, 16 predicted proteins | sample BON02_FD_187213 | JGI IMG/M metagenome (GOLD analysis project Ga0209491, IMG submission 187213) | Freshwater microbial communities from Lake Bonney liftoff mats and glacier meltwater in Antarctica - BON-02 (SPAdes) (version 2) | ecosystem: Environmental > Aquatic > Freshwater > Ice > Glacier...
AAAAGACCCTTAAATAATGTCGCTGGTTTGCTTCAAGGTAAAGTGGCAGGACTTCAGGTATCCTCTCATTCCGGGAAACCGGGCAGTGAGAACAATTCATTGAGGATTAGAGGTCTGGGGACCTTTAGTGCTGCAGGAAGTGAACCACTCGTTCTGATTAATGGAATAGCAGGGGATATGACGAATATCGATCCGAATGATATTGAATCAATATCAGTTTTAAAGGATGCAGCCTCAAGTGCCATTTACGGTGCGAGAGCTGCGAATGGCGTAATTTTAATCACTACCAAAAGAGGTAGTGAGGGGGGATTGTCTGTAGATATCCACAGTAATGTTCAGGTCCATACGGCCACAAGATTGCCTGAATTGTTAAGCAACTCCGCAGACTATATGATGTATTGGAATCAGGCTAGAGGACGTAGCGGCCAAACCCCGTATTTTTCCCAGCAGGAGATAGATGCTTTTAGGAACAACCCCAACGACCCGATAAATTATCCCAATTTTGATTGGGTAGACCATTCATTTAATACGGCGGTTGCACAGATGCACTCTATTAGGGTAAGTGGAGGAAATGAAAAAACTTCTGTCGGACTTTCTCTGGGTTATTTTGATCAACCTGGAATTACCAGTCTTTATGAATTTAAAAAATACAATGCAAGGTTGACTGTTGATAGCAAAATTAATGATTGGTTAAAGGTAGGAGGTGATATCCAGTTGGTCAATAAAGACATACAGCGCAGTAATTGGGACAATGGCGATGTGGATTATCAGGTGTTGGCAATTTATGGAGCTGCTCCTAATTATACACCTACCATGACCTTGCCTGATGGAACCAGAGGGTATGTGGCCAGGCATAGTTCCAATATAGGTGAATGGACTGTACGAAACCCTGATGCTCAAAATGTCAGTGGGATCCAGACAGACATCAATATCAATGTGCTGCCTCAGTTTTATGTTGAAATTAATCCCATAAAAAATCTGACATGGTATACCAAAGGTGCCGTAACTTATGACTCCAGGGCATTGAAAAATCACGAAAACCCCGTTGACAATTATTTCTTTGATGATGGGAGCTATGCGCACAATAATTCCACATGGCGACTTGGCGTGAGAGAAAACTGGTATTCAAGCATGTGGACTACCTTATATTCTACCTTAAATTATAAAAAAGTATTTAATGATGTTCACAATGTCAATATCTTGGGAGGGTATAACCAGGAGTATAATCTGAGTCGATCACTCAATGGTAGCCGGGTTCATTTTCCTACCAACGAACTCAAAGAACTGGATGCAGGCGCACCTTTAGACCAGAGTACTGGTGGAAGTTCGAGTGAGTGGAGCATCATGTCTTTCTTTGGTAGGGCCATGTATGACTATAAAGAAAAATACTTGCTTGAAGCCAATGCGAGGTTTGATGGAACATCCAGAATTAACCAGGATAACAGATGGGGATTTTTCCCTTCCGTATCAGCAGGATGGAGAATTTCTCAAGAACCATTCCTGATGCAAAGTGATTGGGTGGATAATTTTAAAATACGAGCTTCCTGGGGGCAATTGGGAAACCAGAACATTGGTTTATATCCATATCAGGAAGTCTTATCGACCACATCATATGCTTTTAATACGGCATATCCCGGTGCAGTTTTAAACCGGCTAGTGGATCCATCCCTTCGATGGGAAACGACAACAATGACAGACATTGGATTTGATTTGACCTTAAAAGAAGGATTGATTCACGTCACGTTTGATTGGTTTGATAAGATCACAGATGATATTCTCTATAATGTACCAATTCCTGCCAGTGTTGGACTTTCCCCTCCAACTGTAAATTATGGTAAAATGAGGAATACCGGAATTGAAATAGAGCTTGGCTCCAGAAAACAAATTGGAGATTTTAGCTATGACTTGAGTGTTAATTTCTCAACCTATAGAAATGAGGTATTAAGGATATTGTCTCCGGTTTATGGTAATGTAACGATCCAGGAAGGCTTGCCTTTTAATTCTCACTTTATGACAGAATGGATAGGGATTTTCCAGAATGAAGAGGAAATTGCCAATAGCCCTACTCATCAATTTAATCCAAAACCGGGCGATTTGAAATTTAAGGATCAAAACAATGATGGGGTCATCAATGCAGACGATAGAATAGTAATGGATGGGGCCTATCCAAGGTTCAATTATGGTAGTACCATTAATCTGGCCTGGAAAAACTTAGATTTGAATGTGTTTATTCAAGGCTTAGAGGGCTATAAGCAAAGTACCCAGGGATTGGCATGGGGGCTGGTTCCTTTCATTCAGGGTTCACCTCCTCCCTTAGATTTTATAGCTAATATGTGGACAGGGGAGGGCTCTACCAATGCGCATCCAGCCATGTATATTTCAGGTTATGCCCCTGTTACCGGTACTAGAAATTCTTACTGGTTATTGGATGCCTCCTATATCAGGCTTAAAAATCTGGCCATAGGATATAATTTACCTGCTAGTCTTGTGCAAGGTATAGGGCTAAAATTTGCCCGTATTTATATGTCTGGAGACAATCTCTTTACCATTACAGATTGGCCGGGTTCCGATCCTGAGAGGGCAAATACCAACTGGTTTCAAGCCTATCCTCAGATTACCAGTTATACTTTGGGAATAAAAGTCAAACTTTAATTAACCTTATCATCATGAAAAGAAATAGGAAGAATTATTTTAAGGCCTTATTGTTTGCATGTATTGCGCTGGCTTTTGTTGCTTGTGAAGAATTTCTGGAAAGAAATCCAACTACAGAAATATCTGGACCTACATTTTGGAAAACACCAAAGGATGCAGACATGGCCCTTGCCGGCGTCTATTCCAGATTGAATGTCAATACCTTTAACTTTGAGGGGGTTTACTCTCTTGCCGTTATGGCCGGTGATGCGAATGAAGGTGGGCAAAGTTTGGGTGCTTCTTCGACAGGTACCTTTGCCATGGGCATTATGGAATCAGTTTCCGGAGGACTTTTGGCCAATATCTACAATCAATGCTACAGGGGCATAGCTTCCTGTAATTATTTTCTTGACAATATAGACCGGGTAGATATGGTACCTTCCACAGCGACCAGATACATAGCTGAAGTTCGCTTTCTTAGGGCTTTGTTTTACTTTAATTTAGCAGATTTTTACGGAGGGGTTCCTTTGTATACCAGTTCTGTTTCTGCTGAAGAAGCAAAGGTAGAACAGAGTTCCTATGACCAGGTCATCGACCAGGTATTAGCAGACTTGGACTTTGCCATAGGCAATCTTCCCAATACTGGATATAGCACCGAAGGTCATGCAGTTAAAGGCTCTGCTTTGGCACTCAAAAGTAGGGTTTTGCTTCACCAAGGTGACTGGACCGGAGCAGCAGCTTCTGCGAAGCAGGTTATGGATGATGGACAATTCGCTCTTTTTCAGCAACCATGGGAAGAGATGTTTTTGGCGAAAGGCCAAAACAATAATGAGGAGGTGATATTTTCCACCAGGTACTTGAATCCGGACAATTCTAGCCAGCAGGACATTCGGATTTTATGGCACGGCATATGGAATCCCAGGCGAGAATTGAGAGATGCTTTTGAAAGTATAGACGGCTTGCCCATTTCTGATTCTCCTCTTTATGATCCGGAAAACTGGAAGGAGAATAGAGATCCAAGACTGGGTAAAACCATGAGAAATTTTGAAGACGATGCCGTAAAAGAGTCTGGAGAGGTAGTAGCGTTTGCTTATAATGGTGTTTCAATGACAGGTTTGATGCCTGCAAAAGGAGGAAATGTAGAAACATTACCCATTGACTACGCTACCAGAAGTGAACAGGATTGGATACTTATTCGATTTGCAGAGGTATTATTGAATTATGCTGAAGCTACCAATGAAATAAGTGGCCCTACGCAGGAAGTGTATGAAGCAGTAAATAGGGTGAGAACCAGAGATGGCGTAAATATGCCACCATTACCAAGTGGACTAAGCAAAGAACAAATGCGGGAAAGAATCAGGAACGAAAGGAGGGTGGAGTTTGCTTTTGAGGGAATGAGGTACCGGGACATTAAAAGGTGGAAAATTGCAGAAACATATATTCCCACTTTGGTAGATCCTGGATCTAATTTAAACAGGAACTTCGATCCCAATAAGCATTACGTTTTCCCTTTCCCGCAATCAGAAATTGATATTAATCCCGAGTTGGTGCAAAACCCCGGGTATTGATTGTTGGTGCTTGAGGCTTTGTGTAATGACAAGCTTTATTAACCAATAATTTTAGGTAGGTTTTGGACTTTTTCAGGGTTGAAAAAAGGGTCGTAGCTGTGGCAATTCCTCTTTTCTGCACCTTGATCTAGCCCAAAACCTTCTTTTGTTAAAACCGGATTATTCAATAGGGCTCCTTTCTCTGGAAGTGACGACATCAAGAAATTAATGTCGATTGCATATTTCAGTTTAAAGCCAACCATTACAATCGCTCCATTTTTTATACTAAAAAAAAGACATATTTTTTAAGTAATAGTGCAATTTTATACATATTGTATCTTATTAATATAATTTAACCAACATATTGGCTGTATTACCGAGAACGTTATCGCTAATTTATTTAGTTAAGCTCTTTAAAATCCACTTAGTTGTAAATAATTATAGTTAAGTTCTACTTGAAATACTCAAATTTTCATTAATCTTTATCTTATTAAGTTATGGAAAACACAATTACCAAAAAGATGATCCTCTTACTGTTTGTAATGAGCATAGTAATTACAGTAGGATTGAGAGCCCAAAGTTCCAGGGGAATTTCAGGAAATGTCACCAATGGCGAAGGAATTACGATGCCTGGAGTGACGATATTGGAAAAAGGAACCACTAATGGTACTGTTACAGATGTAGATGGAAACTATTCATTTACGGTAAGTGAAAATGCAGTGACATTGGTATTTTCATTTGTAGGGATGGAAACCAAGGAAATCACAATTGGGAACCAAAGCCAAATAAATGTAGCCCTGGAAAATGACATGGCGGATTTGGAGGAAGTAGTGGTGGTAGGGTATGGCGAGCAGAGAAAAGCGACTTTAACTGGTGCCATAGCCAGTACAGATGAGAAAATGCTTAAAAAAGCCCCGGTAACCAGTCTCTCCAATTCATTAGCTGGATTGTTACCTGGACTAACCACGCTAAACCGTTCAGGCGAACCCGGACAGAACAATGCCCAAATCTTCATAAGAGGCCGTAGTACTACCGGCAATGCCAGTCCTTTGATAGTGATCGATGGTGTGCCTGATGAAACGGGTGCTTGGCAAAGAATAAATCAGAATGACATTGAGCAGGTTTCAATTTTGAAGGATGCCTCAGCATCAATTTATGGAGCAAGGGCAGCAAATGGTGTTATTTTGATCACCACAAAGCGGGGGTCTATTGGAAAACCGGTTTTCAGTTATACTTTTAATCAGGGAATCACCCAACCTACAAGGCTTCCTGAAATGGCCAATTCGTGGGAATTTGCTGATTATGTGAATCAATACAGGACCACAATACAGAATTTGCCAGCATTGTATTCCGATCAGGAAATACAGACCATGCGGGATGGTACGGATCCATTAAACTATCCCAATACCGATTGGGTGGGCACTATTTTTAAGAATTATACCCCTCAAAGTATGCATAATCTTAATGTCCGTGGAGGTACTGAAAAGGCAAGGTATTCCATGTCAGGTTCGTACATTGATGAAAACAGCATTGTTAAGAATGGTTCTCATAAAAGCAATACCTTTACCTTACGAACCAACGTAGATGTTGACATTACTGATAATTTCCGTTTTGGCCTGGATTTAAATGGAGAGATGGACAATAGAAAAAGACCAGTATTGGGAGGATTCGGCACCCAGGGTAGCCCTTTGATTCCCGCATTCTACCCCAATGGTTTGCCTGCCTCTCTTCCTGGAGATGCAGGAGAAAATCCCGCCATCAATCTAGCAGGAGAAGGAGGGTACTTTTCAGACCAAATTTACAGGACATTCGTAAAACCTTCCTTTAATATTAATATCCCTCAAATTGAAGGTTTGAGTTTGGATGGCTATGTTTCTTATAGACAGGAGTATACAGAAGGCAGACGCTGGAGGGACACCTGGCTCGTCTATAATTATGATGCAGAAAGCAATGAATTTTTGGAGAAACAAGGTGGTCAGGTTAGTCAGCCTGACTTACAGGAGATGTTCAATAAGCAAAAGGACTATTTGATGCATTTTAAAATTAAATATTCAAAATCCTTCGGAGATCATCTGTTGGAAGGCTTTGTGGCATTTGAACAGGCTGAAGGGGAATTCCGAACAATGACAGCTTATCGAAGGGGATTTATATCCTCTTCCATAGAGGAATTATTTGCAGGAAGCGGAGAAAATATGGTCTCTGATGGGACCAGAAGACAGTGGGGTCGGCAAAATGTTTTTGGAAGAATCAATTACAACTATAAAGAAAAATACCTTTTTGAAACCAACCTAAGATATGATGGTTCTTATGCCTTTCCAAAAAGCGGTAGGTGGGGGTTTTTCCCAGGTTTTTCAGCAGGATGGAGGATTTCTGAAGAGGGATTTCTCAATGGTTCCCCCAACGTGGATAACCTAAAATTAAGGGTGTCCTACGGGCAAATGGGCAATGACCAGATCAATCCATTTCAGTTTATGTCCATGTATAACCTCAATCCCATAGGTACGCATTATGGAGGCGGGACTCAGGCCATTTTAAGGCCTGGAGTGGCGCCCAATGATGCCATTACATGGGAAGTATCAGAGAATGCAAACCTAGGACTTGATGCCACCTTTTGGCGTGGGGGCTTGGACCTAAGCGTTGATTTTTTCAAGCAAAGAAGATCCAATATCTTAACGGCCAGAAGTACAGAGGTTCCCATTTATACCGGATTGGTGCTGCCGGACGAAAACATTGGGATCATAGAAAATCAAGGATTTGAAGTGATCATTACCCACAGCAACAATGTTTCCCCTGCCTCTGGTTTTTCTTATACCTTTTCTGGAAACATGGGCTATGCAAAAAATACCATTATTGATATCAGTGAACCGCAGGACATGCCTGATTATCAGAAGGCAGAAGGTTCAATGATAGGCACCCAATTGCTATATGAGGCCATTGGAATATTCAGAACCCAGGAAGAAGTAGATTCCAATCCAATCATGCCCAATACACAGGTAGGTGATTTGCAGTACAGGGATGTTAACGGAGATGGTACCATCAACGCAACTGATAGGGTTAGGCAAAACAAAGGGGTTATTCCGGAAGTTACTTTCGGATTCAATGCGACACTTGCCTATAAAAGGTTCTCCTTATTCGCTAATTTTGCTGGCCAAACCAGGGCTTGGACTTATTTTCACAAACATGCCAGAACTACCCAAAACAGCCTGAGGGAATTGTTGTTAAATCGATATACGCCTGGAAGTATGGATTCCAGATACCCCATTCTGCCCCAGGAAGACGGTGCTGGAGAAGGGGAGGTCAGTGGAATGCCCAGTACTTTTTGGCAACAAAATGCTTCCTTTCTCAGGCTGAAAACCTTACAGATTGATTATACTGTACCTGATGAATTTCTAAGCAAATTCGGAATGACCAGCCTTATGCTGTTTGTCAACGGAAGTAACCTTTTTACCCTGTCGGATATTAAATGGTTTGATCCGGAAGGTACTCCTCAAAACAGCTCCCATGACGGATTTAGTTATTCTACGGGTAGTTTTTACCCTCAGACAAAAGTTTATAATATTGGTCTGAATGTTACTTTTTAAGTCTCCTTTGTATTTAAAAAATAGAAAAGTTATGAAAAATACCATCTTACCCAGCATAAACTATAAATTAATAAGGAAGATATCATTGATAAGCCTCTTTTCTGCGGTTATTTTCAGTGCCTGTACAGAAGAGGTCCTGGAAAAAACCCCCATAGACAGCTATTCTGATGCGGCAGTTTGGGATGATCCTGCCTTGATCCAGGCATTTGCCAATGGAGCTTATAAGGACATTCCTTTTGGTTTTCAAAATGTGAATGGTTGGCGGTTTATGCCCTATGCGAACATGACCGATGAGTCCAATTCCAGAAATTCTGCCTCCAATATACAAATCATTATAAATGGCAACGCGTCTTCTGCCTACTTAGGTCCAATGGATGTCTGGACCGGACCAAATGCATGGACCTATTGGAAACCCATTAACCAGGCTAATATTTTTCTGGATAAAATCCAAGAGTCTTCCGTAAATGCAGACCTTAAATCCGAATTATCTGCCGAGATGAGGGCTGTGAGAGCTTATTCATATTTTAAATTCATCAGTCATTATGGGGGTGTACCTTTGATTACCTCCCCTTTCAACTTGGGTGATGATTTTCGTATAACAAGGGATTCCTATGAGGATATAATGGATTTCATTGTGGCTGAATTGGATCAAGCTATTCCTGATTTACCCCAGGACTATGATGCCTCAGAGGACGGTAGGGTCACCCAGGGTGCTGCCATGGCCATTAAGGCGAGGGCACTGCTATATGCAGCCAGTCCATTGAACAATCCTAATAATGACAGGCAGAAATGGCAGGCGGCGGCAGATGCGTCCAAAGCCATTATTGATATGGGCATGTATTCCCTGCACCCCGATTACAAAGCACTATTTACCGTTGAAGGAGGATACAATACAGAGGAAATCATTTGGGGAAGGCCCCAAAACATTAATGTGGACATTGAAGCAAGAGTGGAAAGATTGCTATATCCTAATGGTTGGTTGGGTTTCGGACATTCTCACCCCTTGCAGAATCTGGTCGATGATTTTGAAATGGAAAATGGGATAAGTATTGAGGAGGATGGTTCAGGATATGACCCTCAGGATCCTTATATAAACCGCGATCCCCGGTTTTATTATACGATTTTATACGATGGGGCACCTTTCAAAGAACGGACCATAGAAACCTACACACCTGGAGGTCAGGATTCACCAGATGGTTTTGAATCAGCGTGGAATGCCAGTGAAACCAGTTATTATATCAGGAAATTTGTGGATGAATCCCAATGTGGGTGCACAAGCAATGAGGCAGGAAGCAGTTCTCCTACATGGATTTGGTTCAGGTATGGCGAAACATTATTGAACTATGCCGAGGCGATGTTCATGCTGGGTGAAGAAGCCATTGCCAGAGACTACATTAATATGGTAAGGTCCAGACCGGGGGTGGAAATGCCCTTGATCACAGAAAGTGGGGATGACTTATGGGACAAATTAATGCGGGAAAGAAGAATTGAATTGGTTTTTGAGGAATTCAGGTTTTTTGATGTTCGACGTTGGAAAACCGCAACTGAGGTACTGAGTGAGGACAGGACGAGAATGAATGTACACAGAAACCCCGACACTGGCGAGAAATCGTATACGGTTGAGTTCTTTCAGCCCGCTCAATTCAATGAATGGAATTATTTAGCCCCCATTCCACAGATTGTCATCGACCAAAATTCTTTAATTGAACAAAATCCAGGGTACTAAAAAAAATCCCAGGGTCATATTTTCAAAGGGAAATGTGAATTGACCATGAGGTTTTATCAAATTCCCCGCAAAGCTGGTGCAGATAACTTCGCCAGAATTGTGGGGAATTAATGATTTATAGATACTGGAAAAAATGATTGCGATACCGGAAAAGTAACCAGCAGCGGTATATGGATGTTTATGACTATTATTAAAGCTGTATTGGTATTTTATTAACACGGGATCGATATGAATTGAATATTGCAATGTATACAATGATTAATCTAGAAAAATAATAAAGAAAGTGAATAGAGCCACGCAAATTATTTATCAGTTTTTGTAAACAAAAGGTGAAATTATTTTCATCAGGTCATATGATTTTTTTTTGAAAAAAAATAAATTAAATTAGGTATTTATGATCAAAAAAAGATTAATCAACCTAATTTATGACCGAATTTAGAGTAAATAGCAGGTCTTTAAATAGTTTTGATGAAGATGAATATTGGGTTCGGGTAATGGCAGGAGATAAATCTGGCTTAGAAGGATTATTTAGTTTGTTTGCTTATGAATTAATGGCATTTGGAATGAGTATTAAGCCAGACAGGGATCTAGTTAAAGATTGTATTCAGGACCTTTTTATTGACATTTGGAAATACCGGGAAAATACGAGAACCTTAGTATTGGACAAACAGACAATTGATGCCCATGATAACCCGATAATTTCTATAGATAAGGAAGGATATATCTACCTGTTTTCCACCTCTCATGGTACCTCTCGGCCATCCTATATCCACAAAAGCCGAAAGCCTTATGAAATTGATTCATTTGAAGTCGTGGAAGCTACTAAGGTAGAAGATGGAAAAAAAGTACCCATGGATAATTTTTCCTATATGCAAACGTGGAACATTCCTGAAAGAGGGTTTGTGAGCTTTTTCACACGTTACAATTATCCTGCAGAACGCACCATTTGTTTCATGTCTAGTCCTGATGGGGAGAATTGGTCAGAATGGAAGCGCATCGCGGCTATAAAAAAGGGGCATTATCAAATCAGTGCCGTTGGTGATGGTTTGGTGGGTTCGGCTTTTAACTTCCATCCAGATACAGAGGAAAAAAAGGGGTTAAACTGGCGAACCAATCTGTATTATGTAGAATCTCCCGATTTTGGTGATACCTGGAGATCGGTAGAGGGTACTTCATTGGACTTGCCGTTGACCACCATTGAAAACCCTGCGCTGGTTTATAATTATTATGATGAAGATCTTAATGTTTACATGAAGGACATCACCTATGACAATGACAACAGACCCGTAATCCTTTTTATTACCTCTAGAGGATTTGAAGCGGGACCTCAAAATGGTCCTAGAACCTGGCGAACTGCCAGATGGGATGGGTCAAAATGGGAGATCAATGATATTACCACCTCAGATAATAATTATGATATGGGCTCTCTATTTATTGAGGAAAGTGGTACTTGGCGTTTAATTGCACCCACGGAAGTTGGACCTCAACCCTACAACCCTGGAGGTGAAATTGCTTTATGGAAAAGCAACGACCAGGGAAAATCCTGGAACATGGAAAAACAACTTACCAAGGACAGCCCTTACAATCATACCTATGCAAGAAGGCCTGTGAATGTTCATCCTGATTTTTATGCGATTTGGGCAGATGGGCATGGAAGACAATCGTCAGAATCACGTTTGTATATTAGTGATAAGGAGGGAAACGTATCTATGTTACCTCAAAAGATGGACGGTAAAAGGATGAAATTGGATAAATAAACGCTGAGAATTCAAAAGGGATTCCTAACCTCTCTCTGGAAGGAATCCCATCACCTAATAGAGTGGTTATTGCATATTTCTGGATGAATAAAGAAAAATCGCCAATCCTTCCTCTGTCATTTGACTTAAGGAAAGATTGGCGATTTATTTATGATTAGACTATAAAGGTTAATGGATTATTAAAATTAATTGATTTCCGAATTCAACCCAACCAAATATGCGGTAAGGTTTGAAATATCGGCTTCGTTCATTTCTAAATCCGAAGGTTTGGGCATTATGCTGGTTGCAAACCTTTTCCGGGAAGCAATATCACTGGCTTGTATATTATAAACTTCATTTTGCAAACCTTCCAATACTACAATTGGTCCATCTGCCTGAAGGAAACCAGAAGCTACCGTTCCATCTTTTAACGTGATCAGCCACATTTCATAGCCAAAAGCTACCCCGGCACTTGGATTGTTGATGGCATCCAGCAAGCCATTTTGATCAAGTTTCGCGCCGATCATGCCCAAGTTCGGCCCAATGTTTCGGCCCTCGTCTCCAACGCTATGGCAGGTAGCGCATTTCCCTTGAAAAACCAGTTTCCCTTTTGTAGCGTCTCCTTCCAAAGCGGTAATATTGGAAAGTGATAAAGCAGATGGTTGTGAATGATTACTGAAATAGTCTCCGGCCAGCACACGGATGGCTTGTTCTGGGTTTTGGAAGATCACACCGCTTATTTCAGCTATTAATTTTGCCGAAAGCGCTTCTTTTTCTGCCATATCAAGTAACATCAGCCCTCCGGTTTTGTCTTTGGCCATGGCTTTGACTGCTTTGTTTTTTTCTTCCCCAGAGCTGTTCTTGTTTTCCAGTGTGGCTTTGAATGCCAACATTTCCTTCTGGATTTCTGGACTTAGATTGGCTTTCAACTCAGGAATATCCATTGCAAATTCATTCCAATCATTGTTTCTTCTGTATCTCAACCACCACAAAGCTTGGTCTTTAACCCCTGCTATTTCGCTGGCCGCAATTTCCTGCATAGCATTCACTGCCTTCTGATCATTGATAAATCCAAGGGCAGTTACAGCTTTTTTGCGCTGGGCATCTGTTAATTGTTGAGATATGGCCCTATCCTTTAAGCAATTGATGGCTAGATTAGGATGCAAACGCCAAGTCAGGTCTTCAAATCCAGGACTCCAGGCAAGCGGTTCCGCTCCCAACTCCTGACGAAGCGCAGGATAGATTTCTTCTTCTTTTCCATCCATGGCCAAACCAAGTGCTTCCACATAATAACGGTCTTCGCCTTTGTGTTGTGAGGCCAGTTCAATTAAGATTTCTTTCACATCATTCAAAGGTAAGTCTCGCATGGCCACAGCCACCTCACGACGTACCGCTGCAGACGGGTCAGTACTCAATTTACTGGCATAGGGTAAGATATCCGGTTTAACCTGCCTCAAGGCCCTGAAAGCGGTTAATCGTAGATCGGGATTGTCGGCTTCCAATTGTTTTTCTACGGCTTGAATACCTTCAGTCCCCATATTGGATAGCAACCAAATGGCCCTGGCTTGGTGGTAGGGGTTTTCATCCTTTAAAACTTCTTTTACTTCTTCTACAGCCTGAGCACCTTGTGCTGCTAGTAAAGCAAAGCCAGCATTACGCACATTGACGGCTGGGTTTATTAAAGCTGCTATCTGCCCTTGGGTAGTGGATAGGTCGATTTTAGGTTTGGGTAAATTCTTTCCCTTAGGAGTAATTCGATAAATTCTTCCGTATCCGGTGCTATCGATCATTCGATGGCCTCCCACCATACCATCGTACCAATCTGCAACATAGATGGCACCATCTGTTCCTACTAGCACATCACTGGGGCGAAACCATTTGGATTTGTCAGCGTCCGTGGCCCGGCTTTTGGCATCTTCTACCTCCTCTTCCTTTAGAGAAGTGATTAAGTTATGGCGTTTCATAACAAAGCCAGCACCTGTGGGTTCTGGTTTGTAGGCCAATATTACATTTCTACCTGCTTCACTTGCCAGTAGCGTTCCTTGGTATTTTTTCCCCAGTAAATCACTTTCATAAAAGGTAATGCCGGTGGGGGAACCTGAACCTGTATTGTCCCCAAAAGGGATTACTCCTGGGTCCTCCTGATGCCAATGGGCCATTGCAATAGTCTGGCCAGGACGACGGTCTGCTTGCCATTTTCTGGATCCATCAGTATTGAAATAACCCATATTTCCGCCTTCCATTAACCAGGAAACCCTGACTCCTTTATTGCCATCATCGTCATTGTCATTTTGCCACATATTTCCGTAGGAGTCCAAGGCCAATTCGTAGGAGTTCCTAAAGTTATGGCCCAATACTTTTAGGCCGGTACCATCTGGATTGATCCGCATGGCAATCCCTCCAACCCACATTTTTCCATCGTCACTGATCATCGCGGGTTCATTCTTTACCATATGGGGAGATCCACCATTGTAAAGACTTCCAGCACGCAAAGTCCAGCCACTTTTATCGGTTACTACATGTGGCCCTGCATTGCCTGCATTAAAGTAATATTTCCCATCTGGTCCTGCTATCATAGCGTGCAATCCATGGTCATGGTCAAATCCACCAAAACCTGTTAAAAACACTTCCTTATTATCTGGCTTATCATCTCCGTTCTCATCCGTATAAATGATGACAGAAGGTCCACTTGAAACGATGACCTTGTTTCCAATCACTGAAATACCAAGAGGCGCAGTCAAATCCTTGTCCTGTACAAAAACCTTGGAGGTTTCTGCCACTCCATCACCGTCTTTATCCTCCAGTATCATCACCCTGTCTCCTTCTTCTTGATGTTTGAATTTTTCAGGATCATTGTTGAACAATCTGTAATTAAGCGCTTCAGTGACCCAAATCCTTCCTTTTGCATCCACATCCATGTTGGTAGGATTGAAAAATTGAGGGGATTCAGCCCATAGCGTTGCTTCCAAATCATTGGGTAAATAAAGCTGGGTATTTTCCGAGTAATATTTCTCATCAAGAGAAAACGGTTCTTCCTGAACCTCTTTTTTACAACTTAGGGTAAACAAAGAGAGGCAGAGTATCATCATACCAAAAAGTCTTTTTTGAAAAAAGACAGGAATTAGATTTAACAATATTTTATGCATTTTAATTTAAAATTATGGGTTATTTTCTTACTTCTATCGACGTATTCTTTTGATTATGTAATATTTCACAGAAGACACTAAAAGTATAAAAAAAAGTTATCAATCGAAAGTTTTGCTTAGCTACATAAAACAAATTTAAATTTTTATTCACAAATGGAAATAGATGACTAGTAAGAAGCATAAATGATTTGATGGAAAATTTACTCCAACAATTAGTTTAATGCCTTTCCATAATTCCCCTTAGAAACAGATGCGAAATCTCCACTTTGGATCGAAGTAAAGAGCTGCACTCCCATGAATCCCTGTCTAATAGCATCTCATTTTTTGATTGAAAAAACCTAAAAAAATTCTAAAAAAACCACTTTTTATTTTAATTAATTAAAATTAATGGTTAATATTCTGTCTACCAATACTTATATTAATTCAACATGACAAAACGCAGAGAATTTATAAAAAAAACAGCTTTAGGTTCAGCAGGAATCACAATTGGTGCAATGGCATTTAGTGCCAAAAGTTATGGTGCTATAATAGGTTCAAATGAACGTATAAACCTTGCTCAAATTGGCATCAGAAATCAAGGTACCGTACACATTAATAATTATTGCAGTATAAAGGACAGTCACAATGTGGTTTTGAAGGTCCTTTGTGATACAGATGAAAACCTTTTTGATTCCAAAGCAAAAATAGTAAGTGATAAAACCGGTGTGAAACCGGAATTGGAATGGGATTTAAGAAAAGTGCTGGATAACAATGAAATAGATGCTGTCTCCATTGCAACACCAAATCATTGGCATGCGCTGGCTTCGATTTGGGCATGCCAGGCAGGTAAGCACGTCTATGTAGAAAAACCCGCTTCGCATAATATATGGGAGGGAAGGAAAATGATTCAGGCAGCACAGAAAAGTGGATTGACGGTGCAGGTTGGATTAACTAACCGTTCCCTCAATAACATCAGGGAAGCCATGCAGTTTTTGCATGAGGGCGGAATTGGTAAGCTTTACATGGCCAGGGCCCTCACTTATAAATTTCGTAATTCATACGGAATGGCAGAAAACAGCAATCCACCAGCAGGTTTTCACTACGATCAATGGCTGGGCCCAGCAGGCTATCGCCCTTATAATAAGAAACGAAGCCACTATAACTGGCATTGGTATTGGGATACGGGCAATGGTGACTCGGGAAATACCGGGACCCACCAGCTGGATATTGCCCGTTGGGGTCTTCAGAAGCTTGAACACCCAGAAACCATCTATTCTATGGGTGGGATTTATGGGTTCGATCAAGATGATTGCTTGCCTGAAGACTGTACTCCAGGCACCATGGTATACGGCGATGTGGAAACCTATGGACATGATAAGACAAGTCAGGAAACCCCGAATATTCAATCCGGATTATTCAAATATGCCGATGGGACATTGCTTGAATATGAAGCCCGGGGAAGATATACTAACCATGAAGGAAGTGATGGCAAAGAAGTCGGCAACCTGTTTTATGGGGAAGATGGATGGTTAGAAATCAGCGGGAATTCCTGGAGGGCTTTCCATCACCGTGACACGAAACCTTTTGCAAGTTCCAAGGAAGGCAGTGCGGAACAAAAAGCAACGCTCTTTTCCAATTTTATTGAGACCATCCGTTCCGGAGACCATAAGATGCTCCAATGTGATATGCGTGAAGGCTTTTATTCTTCCGCCTTACCTTTGTTGGCCAATATTTCCTACCGCGTCAAACGAGAACTGAAGTTTATGGGAGATTATGAAAAATTTGCCAATGACTCTGAAGCAGACAACTTGCTTTCCAGGGTTTATCGGGAACCATTCGCTATTCCCAATCACATCTAACTATTCAATCATGAAAAATAGTTTATTTACCTGCGTTATTTTGATGTTTATCGTATTTAGGTCTTTCGGTCAGGCCATTCCAACTGGCAAGGCTGCCGATTTTAAAGTTAAAACTTGTTTGCACTCTATTGGTTATTCTGGCCTGTGGCGTGGACAGTCCAGACTTTCGGTGGATGAATTTCTACTTAAAGCGAAGGAATTGGGCTATGATGGAGTGATGCTGATGGCAAAATCGCCCCACCTTTCTATTCTTGAATATGATAAAAAAGAACGGGAGCAACTTAAAAACAGGATAGAGGAGCTGGACTTAACATTGGTGGGTCTTGCCGGTTATTCTGACTTTACGGCAGGCATGGACAAACCCGGCATTCCACATACCGAAATCCAGGCGGCCTATATTGGGCAATTGGCTGAATTGGCCAGTGACCTTGGAACAAAAATGATCCGTATTTTTACAGGCTATGAACGTCCGGGCATCCCTTATGATAAACAGTATGCCATGGTGGTGGAAGGAATCACACTTGCCGCCAAAGAAGCCCAGAAATATGGGGTGACGCTGGTGGTTCAGAATCACCATGACATAGCCATTCACCACGATGCCATGTACTGGTTATTAAAAGAAATCAACCTTCCCAATGTGATGGCGGGTTGGGATGCCTGGTCTCCGACATTGGAAGGACTTAGCACGGAGGAAATCAGGAATTCGGTGTTGAAGATGAAACCCTTCCTGGTAAATACCATTTTGGCAGATTACATACCCCTTCCAAGGTACCAATATGAGCATTCGCTTACCAACTATAAATCAGAAAAACCTGTAATGCGCGCTACGGCGATGGGGGAGGGTGTGATAGATTATGAGAATTTTATTGGGGCCCTAAAAGAAATAGGCTATCAGGGGTACCTGGTCTATGAAATGTGCGAAGTACTGGAAGGCGGGGGCTCCATTGAAAACCTGGATGCCACTGCACGGAAATTTCTGGATTATGTAAAGCAATTTGAGTGACCTTCTTAAATCCGCAGTATATTTAAATAATTAATCGGATTTAAAGCGATGAAACCTTCCAGGTTTCACCCAACGTATACCTCACTTATTTTTGTTATCTTGAAGGACCTAAATAAGTGAAAAAAAAACGAGCCGGAAAGCCTTAATGTAATTATTTCAGCCACTTTTTCGGCTTTTTTTACAATCCGCCTGCGGATTTAAGGAAATGGTATCTTTAATCGTTTATTGGATAACCTTCACCGCCATGAAAAATATTAATGTTTTTTGTTTATCAATATTTTTGTCTTTGATCACAGGTTGGGCATTTTCCCAACATGATGCTCCCCTCCGGCCATTGCTGCGGACAGTGGACATGAACATGGGAGAAATCCTTCAGGTAGAGCTTCATGATGGAAGTACAGCAGAGGTGGAATTGGTAGAGGTAGAAACTTCCTTTGATACAGTTTTTGATGCGGTGAGGGAGGTGAAGGTGACAGTAAAGGTAAATGGTAGGGAACAGGTAATCCTATCAGGAAATTATCACCTGCCCGTAACGGTAGGTGCGGTTCAGATTGATTGCCCGGTGACTCAGGATTATATGAAAAGGGCAAGTGCCGATTGGTGGGCCCTGGAAAAAGATGTGCGTTTAAGGCTGTGGCCAGCGGGTTCTCCTTTAATCTGGCCTGGGTCCCTGGTATACCCGGTCAATCAAAAATGGATGGCTTCTTTTACTCAATTCAGTAATGAACCCGTGGTGGGAGGACCACGCAATGACGGAAAGATTTATTACCATGCCGGGCTGGATTTTGGTGGGGCAGAGGACATGGTAGAGGTATTTGCGGCCACAGATGGGTTGGTGGTATCCGTTAGAGGAGATGTCCTGGACGGGGAACCGGACAATCCTATTAAACCCAGATATGATGTGGTGTATTTGAGAGATGCCCGCGGTTGGTATTACCGGTACAGCCATTTTGATTCTATAGACCCGGATCTTCAGGTGGGTCAAAAGGTGCTTGCCGGTCAGAAATTGGGAATGTTGGGTAAAGAAGGTGGAAGTGGAGGTTGGACCCATCTTCATTTCGAAGCTCATAGTAAACAGCCTTCAGGTAAGTGGGGCACCGAGGAAGGATATGCCTTTTTATGGCAGGCCTATCTTAGGCAGTTTGACCCCAAAGTTTTGGCAGTTGCCCGGCCCCATAAAGTTATCCACGTGGGAGAAGAAACCATTTTAAGTGCGGCTAATTCCTGGACAAAAAATGGGGTTAAAAGATATGATTGGACCTTGTCCGATGGCACCAGTAAAACAGGAAAGGTAATCGAAAGAGTTTATGATCAGCCAGGTACTTATAGTGAAATTGTAAAAGTTTCAGATGGAGAGGGCAATTATGATTATGATTTCGCAGTGGTGAAGGTATTTGAAAAAGCAAATAACGGAGAAGAGGGGATACCGGACATTCACGCGACCTATTATCCTACCAAGGATATTAAGGCAGGGGATAAAGTTTTTTTTCAGGTCCGGACCAGATGGGAAACAGAGGGTTATGATGTTTGGGATTTTGAAGACGGCAGTGAGACGGTAAGGGTAAAATCGAATATTGAAACAGATAATCATTCCAAGGTGGGGTATGCGGTGATGAGCCACCGTTTTGATAAACCAGGAGATTATCTAGTGAAGGTGAACAGAACCGTTAAAGGCATTACTTCAACTGCTCACCTTTACGTAAATGTGGAGCCTTCAGATAAGTAGCTGGGAAAAATCGAGGATCTGGTTGATAAGAGAGAATAAGTTTTCGAACGTACCGGCTTTTTCTTTTTGTAAAAAAAACGATGTTGAATTTCTTACTTTGAGTAAATTCAAAATAGTTAGGTGATTCTGAAGGGATTTATCTTTATTACTTCCATAACACTGCAATGATTTTGGACAAGTTCTTCCCGGAAAATTCAGGTTAATGATGAAGTTAACAGACTCAATGGTTGAAAAGCATCAATAGTTAATTGATATATTTTTTATTTAGTATATAAATATTTACTTTTCTAAAAGAAAAATTAATATTAGTCCAATGGGCAAAAAATAAACATTATGGCACGGAAACAAACGGAATTATTCTTTTTACCTCTAATTTTGGTATTGGCTTTGATTTTAGTTAATAACATCTCCAAAGCCCAGGAATCAGCACATCAACCATCTTTACTGGAAGTCAATCCTCCGAATAGCCCCAATAATTATATACCCAAGGCCATTGTAGGCATAAAACTGATAGATGGTTTGGGAAATGAACCACTTGAAAATGCCACCGTTATCATTTCGGGAAACCGGATTATGGAAGTTGGACCGCAGGATCAGGTGAGAGTGCCTGCCAATGCGGAAGTTATCCAGGGTAAGGGCATGAGTCTGCTTCCAGGTCTCGTGGATGCACACCTTCATTCGGTGAATAATAATAATATGACGAATGCTTTTCTAAAGAATGGAGTCACTACCATGCGTGACCCCGGGCATCCGTTCCGGTTTTACCAATCAACGGAATTTGCGGAGACACCACTTCCAAGGATATTTCTTACCGGAGCCCATTTGGACGCTTATCCGGGCGTATACACTCAACAGGCCATTTTCATCAGGGACGCAAAGCATGCCAGGGAGACAGTGGCCAGCCATGTTAAAAACGGAGGTACAGGAATTAAAATTTATTTTCGTTTGCCATTGGAACTTTTCGAAACGGTAATCCATACGGCTGACTTTTATCATATTCCGGTGGTTGCCCATTTGGAAATGGTGAAAGCCGAAGATGCGATCAGGGCAGGATTGAAAGGAATTGAACATGTTACTTCTTTTGGGAGCTCCCTAATAGAAGCAGAAGCTGCACAGGCCTATCAGGAGGAAGTCAAAAAGGATAATAATTTCAGAAGAGAGGGAAGGTATATGATATGGTCCAATATTGACCTGAATACCCAAAAGGTTAAAGAGGTTCTGGATCTCGCCGTCAGAGAGAAAGTGACGCTAATACCTACCCTGGTGGCATATGAGCAGCAGGAGGGGGATGAAAGTGCAAAGGATTACCAATTGGCCGGTTATAAAAAAATGGTCGAATTTGTGCGTATGGCGCATCATGCCGGTGTAAAAATCGGCGTAGGATCCCATACTGCTGGAAAGTATACTCAAAGGGGATTGGCCTTTCAAAAGGAAATGGAATTATTGGTAGATGCAGGTCTGACACCCCTGGAGGCCATTTCAAGTGGAACCTTTCATAATGCCCAATATTTAAGGACGGATAGAAGGATCGGTAGCATTGAACCCGGTAAATTGGCAGATTTGATCCTTGTAGAAGGAGATCCTACCATGGACATTAAGGACATGTATAAAGTTCAAAAAGTAATGCTTAACGGGAAATGGGTAGATAGGAACTGAGTAATTGGATAGTTTACAAGTTAAATAAAACCGGAAAATAGGTGACCGGAAGTTTTTTTCTGAAATTCACCCTTTTTCAATGGATCGGTAAGAATTTGTTGAGGCGTTTTTATCGCTGAATTTTCCTTATATTACCTAAAACAGTAACAATGAAACTTTTCCAATGTGGCCATTGTCGGCAGCTCACTTTTTTTGAAAACACCCATTGCAGCCATTGTCAGTCCTTACTAGGTTTTGACCCTATTAGTTTGGACCTGCTGGCTCTCGAAGAATCCAACGGCTATTTAGTCACAAAAAATGAAGCCAAGGTTGCCTTTCGCTTTTGCGAAAACAATAAGTTGGACGCCTGCAACTGGTTGATACCATTGGCGTCCAATGATCGGTATTGCAGGGCCTGTTCCCTCAATCGGGTCATACCGGACTTGTTCAATCCAGCATATAGAACTAGGTGGAAAAAAATCGAACATGCAAAACACAGACTGGTCTATGCTTTGTTGCGTTGGAACCTTCCCTTTTTTCCATGGAATGAATCCTCAGGAAAAGGACTGGGCTTTGAGTTTAAGGCCAGTCAAAATCAGAAAAAGGTATTGACTGGGCATGCCTCTGGTATTATTACCATGAACATTGCCGAAGCTGACGATGTAGAGCGAGCCATGGCTAAAAAACAAATGGACGAAGTCTACAGGACCCTTCTTGGTCATTTTAGGCATGAAATCGGACATTATTATTGGGAGGTGTTGGTTGCCGGATCGAATTGGCTGGAAAGATTCCGGTCTGTTTTTGGAGACGAAAGGATTAACTATTCCGATGCGCTGGAGCTACATTACCGTAATGGTCCTCCTGAGAACTGGCAAAAAAACTACATTTCTTCTTATGCCAGTTCCCACCCATGGGAAGATTGGGCTGAGTCCTGGGCGCATTACCTGCACTTGGTGGACACTTTGGAGACTGCTTACGCCTTTGGGTTGACCATAAATCCCAAACTAACGGGGATTCCAGATAATGTTTCCACTCAATTTTCGGACGATGCCTACGGTTATGTTGATTTTTCAATGCTCCTCAATCAATGGACTTCATTGTCTCTGGCTTTAAACAGCTTGAATAGGAGCATGGGCCTTCCGGACACCTATCCTTTTGTCATTTCACCATCAGTTAGCAAAAAACTTGCATTTGTCCATGAACTTATCTGTAGCTTGGATCCGGATACTGAACAAAAGGCCTAAGCTGCTTTTTTTCACCCTCCCAATAATAAGGGATGTCCTCATCGTTAAAATTGTTAGCAAAAAGAAAAATCCCAATAAGTGAAACCAATAAATACATTGAAAATTTTTTCATAACATAAAAGTTTAGTTTTTAGTTTTATTTTATTTGAGTTAATTATCGGCTTTGCATCTATCCAAAGAAAAGTTTGTCATATAGACTAACCGGGTCGCTTCTCCTGTACCCATTGTACAAGTATTGTACTCTTCTCGAAGTAGTTCCCTAAAGTCAAAGTAAAACCTTTGATTTGCCTTGGTCTTATTGATAGGAGTACCGAAAAACTCTTCAAATCCAATCCCGTTTTGGATTCGGACAGTAATAACATTGTCAATCCTGCCTCCTCCCCATTCGAAAAAAGAATCTACCTGGGTATTGGTGACCTTTACAACAATACCATTACAAGAGGCAGAAAAAATTTCCCCTTCATACGGCAAGCAGTCAATTTCATCTTTTTCGCAACTTCATATAAATGGAATACACAGCATCGTCAAAATCCATCCAGGTAATTTCATCTTTTTCATCTGCCTCTAATTTGGTTAAACTCTTATCCCTTGTTTTATTTTAAAAAACATTCTTTTGCCACTTTTGCCAATTTTCCATCATTCTATGCCTAATTTATCACGCTACCCTGTATACACGGTGGCATTGATTCATATTCACATCCAAATAGGGTGGATGCCAATATGATCATGATGCTTATTTTGATACTGCTTCTCACATCCATGTTTTAAAGTTAATTTCTTTGTATCATCCAAAACCTGGATAAAAAATTATATTTTGAACCATGGGAGGCAACTGTGATTCAAAGAACCTGTTGCCGAATCTCCTGATCTACCGTAATTTTTATTGGAAACCCTTTATTTACAGTACGTAAGCTTAGCCAAAAGTGTCACAGCCCAACCAAATATTTATTGATAATATATCATTTGACTCCTTTTTTTTGTTGATAGTTTACTTTTCATTCATACGGTTGGCTAATTGGCAAATTATAGTTTCGGATAAAATGGATGAATAACCAAAAAATCATGGCAAATACGGTGAGGGGATATGTTGAATTCCCAACTGGGTGTAATGTCCATTACAGCCTTATATCAGGAATTTTCTTGAAAATCAAAAACTTAAAAGGCCAATTGCAATGGCCTACTTCCCATCTGATCTGGGAGAAATTAACATGCCTCGCAATCTTAGGTAATATGTATTTTATAATATAAAATTAGATTAAAAAAACAAAGATGTATATACATCCAGCCAAAGTTCGTGGAGGTCGTGGCGTGAAAAAGATTTCTAACAACGTGTGCAACGGGATAGGCAAAGGTGAACTGTGCATAAAACAGCTTACCGGGTGTGGTTTAAAACTATCCCGTCCTATGATTAAAGAATTTAAAATTCAGTTATTTAAAATTTTCTTAAAGTACTGGGGTCATATAGGTGGATTCCAGTTCCATTAGACATTTTGGAAAATCTCAAATTGTAGTAAGATTTGAAATAACCAATGGATTATTCAGTAATGTCCCTTAAGTGAATAGATGTAAAGCGTGTTTTCCTTAATAGCATATACAAAGCGGTGTTCTTTGTTTATTCTTCGTGACCACTTCCCTGCCAGTTGGTATTTTAAGGGTTCAGGTTTGCCGATTCCATTGTAAGGATTTTCTAAGATTGAATCGAGCAGCTGTTCTATCTTTTTCAAAATTTTAATTTTACCTGAGTCTTTCCAAAATTCCAAATGCGTTTTTGCCTCGGGGGTGAGCTCTATTTGCATAAGGTTTTAAACTCTTTCACCGTCATTTTAATACCCTTTCCATCAGCGATATCTTTTTCTCCTTTTATGATCTTGTCTACAAACTCAGGATCATAAGGGTTTTCTTTAGCCACTTCAAATTTGAGATTAAGCGCTTTGGCAAAAGCTTTAAGGGCGTTTTCCTGTTCCCTGTTTTCAGTATGGATAATTACAGTACTGTTCATGTCTGTTCAAATTTTAGCACCTCAAACTTTTCTTTTGGCATCCCATAAAAAGTTTCCAATCAAGTCTGACCAATCCCAATCAATAACTCAATTATACAGTAAAAAGATGCATAAAAAAAGAGAATGGCTAAATTTATCCCCCTTCCCAATTCTGTTGTCTTGAAAACCTGCCTGAATAGTATTTTCAGGTACCTGCTTTTAGGTTGTTACCCTTCACAGAAACTTCCACCGAAAAAGTGGTGTAAAATGCCAAATAAAATGATTTTCAGCGGTAGGTTAGCACCTCTATTAATCAAGTGATTTTCCGTACCAACCCATTTATACTAAATCCGTCGTTCCACCTTCTTTTAGGCTGATATCCATTCCTCTTTTGTTTGTTTTCCAAGCGCCTGAGGTAAAGTCAGGGACTTTCAATGTTTTTCCCTGTTGGGCCACCGATTGTTCACTCAAAGGAGTCACTGCAGTCCACAATGCAGCATCATACACGTCCATTTCCAAAGGCAATCCATTCCTAAGACAGTCAATCAGGCGCCAATCACTGGCAGTAACCCTCTCGTAGGACCTGCTTCCCTTGATTCCACCAGCCTGTGATACTTTCTCCTGAAACGTCCTCGTTATCTTTGGGGTATACTTCTCCACTAGTGCTTTAAATTCGCTTTCTCCCATATAATCCTCACTTATCGCTATTCTAGGCGGGCGGGCTTCATAGATACCTTTAGAGCCACTAATAAGCTGAAACCTGGACCCTGGTCGTGGTGAACTGATGTCATGTTGCAACATGATGGTTCTTCCTCTAAAAGTACGAATTAAGGTAGTATTCATGTTTCCACGGAATTTAAGCCCCTCATAAGGTTCAAAATAGGGGTCTTTTTCTGCAAGTTCCTTCATTTTAGGCCCCATCGTAAAGTCGTCGCTGGAGAAGGAAACCAAATATTCCATTTGATCCCCGTAATTGAGGTCCATCATCTGAGCCACGGGGCCCAACCCATGTTGGGGATAGAGGTTGCCATTCCTGCCTACATTTTCTTTTAAGCGCCAAGGTCGGTAGCCGAACCAATTGTTTTCATCTCTGTCCCATCTATCTGGACCATTTACCCTATCATGAATGTAGTTACCTTCTCCATGAATCAAATCACCGAAGAAACCATCCCTAGCCATGTTCAAGACGATGGCCGCCATGCCATCATGACAAGAGCCGCATCCCATGAAAC
>Ga0209491_10003656_pt1 | contig 25022 bp, 23 predicted proteins | sample BON02_FD_187213 | JGI IMG/M metagenome (GOLD analysis project Ga0209491, IMG submission 187213) | Freshwater microbial communities from Lake Bonney liftoff mats and glacier meltwater in Antarctica - BON-02 (SPAdes) (version 2) | ecosystem: Environmental > Aquatic > Freshwater > Ice > Glacier...
CACCGCGGGAAGCAGGTCGTCCAGCACCGTCGCCACCCCGCCGGCATAGCGCCGGCAGGCCGAGCCCGGGAACCAGCTTGGCTGGGCGATGCGCTGCTCCATGCCCGGCACCGCCCGCATCCCTGGCGGGCCAACCAGCACCCGGCGGAAGCGGCTGGGGATGGCCCGCAGGGCGTCGACCATGCCTGAAGCGGCGGCGCCGGCAGTGGCGCCGGCAGTGGTGCCGGCGGGTGGCAGGACGATGGCGACGGTGTCGGTCATGGCGCCGTCAGGGGGGCTGGCCTTCAAGCAACTGGCGGCGCATGGCGTCCAGACGCGCGGCCGCCTGCGGCAGGTCGAACTGCCGCGCTCGGGCACGCCCGGCCTCCCCAAGGGCTGCCAGCCGGGCCGGATCGGCGGCCAGGGCACGGATGGTCGCGGCCAGGGCCGCAGGGTTTTCCGGGTCGATGGCGATGCCGGCCTCGCCGAACACCTCCGGCAGGCCGCCGCGCGGGGCGCACAGCAGCGCGCCGCCGGCCGCCATCGCCTCCAGCGCGGTGAGGCCGAAGGGTTCGGGCCAGCGGCTGGGAACCACGACGATGGCGGCGCGGGCCATCGCCTGCATCACCTCGCGATGCGGGCGGTAGCCCCACATCTCCACCCCCGCGGCCGCGGCGCGCGGGCGCAGCGCCTGGATCCACGGCGTGTCCGGGCTGTGCGGCCCGAAGCGGTCGGCGCCGATCATCACCGCGCGCCAGCCCGGCAGATGCGGCAGGGCGGCGGCGCAGGCCGCAACGAAGGTGTCGGCCCCCTTGTCGGCCACCACGCGGCCGGCGAACAGGATGGTCCGCTCGCGCTCGGGCGGCGAGGGCGGCACCTCGCGCAGGTCCAACCAGTTGTGCAGCACCACGGGGCTGCGCGCCGGCGCCGCCACCCCTTCCAGCAGGCGCCCGCGCAACCACGCCGAGCTTGTCGCCACCAGCGCCAGCCGGTCCAGCAGGGCGGTGCGCTCGGCCGGGGTTCGGGCGTCGCGCATCCCTTGCGGGTCGTTGTTGAGGAACAGCGACACCGGCAGTCCGGGTAGCCGCCGCGCCAGGAACATCGCCAGTTCCGGCCGGTTGTGCACTTCCACCAGCGCCGGCGGGTCGGCGGCGAGAAGGCGGGCGACGGCATGGCCGTAGCGGCGCGCGGCATTGGTCGGCGGCCACCAGGTGGCGCGGGCGGGGCGGAACGGCACGTCGTCGTACGGTGGCGTGGGCGGTGGCGGGCCGATGGCCACCGGGGCGAAATGGTCGCGCCACGTGGCCAGGCGGTGCACCAGCAGGCCGAGCGCGCCGGTGCTGCCCGGCGAGAAGAATTCGCGGTACGGCAGCACGATGGCGACGGCCGGCGCGGCGGCGAGCTTCTGCATGGGCAGCATCTATCCTGTTGCCACAATCTGCGGCAATGCTCGTTCATGCTCCCACTCCGCCCCGTCTTCTTCCTCACCCTGCTGGCGACGAGCGTGGCCCTCACCTGGCTGATGCTGCGCGTACTGGCCCCGGGCGGTTGGCGCGTGGCGGAGGGGCTGGTGCTGCTGTGCTTCCTGGGCATCGTCCCCTGGCTCGGCGTGTGCCTGGCCAATGCGCTGCCCGGATTTCTCCAGCTTGTGCTGGCACGCAACCCGCCACGCGCCGTGCTGCCGGTTGCGGGCGACATCGCGGCCGGGCCGGTGACAGCGATGACCGCCATCGCGCTCACCGTACGCAACGAGGACATGGCCGCCGTGCTGCCGCCGCAGCGCGCCCTGCTCGATGCGCTGGATGAAGCCGGTGCCGGCGACCGCTTCGTGCTGTGGGTGCTGTCCGACACCCAGGACCCGGTGGCCGCGGCGGCGGAGGAGGCGGCGGTGGCGGCGTTCCGCGCGGCCGATCGCGACCCCGCCCGCGTGCGCTATCGCCGGCGCGCCGCCAATACCGGCTTCAAGGCCGGCAACGTGATGGACTTCCTCGACCATCACGCCGCCGGCATCGACCTGGTGCTGATGATGGACGCCGATTCTGCCATGGCCGCCGAATCGGTGCTGCGCCTGGTGCGGATCATGCAGGCCGATCCGCGCATGGGCATCGTGCAGCACCTGACGGTGGGCAAGCCGGCGGCCGCGGCCTTTCCGCGGCTGTTCCAGTTCGGCATGCGCGCCGGCATGCGCGTCTGGGCGACCGGTCAGGCGCTGTGGCAGGGCGACGAGGGGCCGTATTGGGGCCACAACGCCATTCTGCGTGCCCACGCCTTCCGCGACCACTGCAAGCTGGAGGCCCTGCCCGACGGCAGCATGATCCTGTCGCACGACCAGGTGGAGGCGGCACGCATCCGCGCCGCCGGCTGGCGGGTCTGCGTGTGGGCGGGCGAGGACGGCTCGCAGGAGGCCAACCCGCCGGCCCTGCCGGAATACCTGCACCGCGACGCCCGTTGGTTGGCCGGCAACCTGCAATACCGCCATCTGCTGCGCCTGCCCGGCTTCCGCTGGATGGGGCGCTGGCAACTGGTGCAGGCGATCATGATGTTCGTCGGCGCGCCGCTGTATGTCGCAGTCCTGCTGCTCGCCGCGTTCCTGGCCGCAACGGGGGCCGCGACGGAGGTGCCGCGCGGGCCGCTGCTCGGGCTGACCCTCGCGTGGACGGTGGCGCTCTATGCGCCGAAGCTGCTGGGCTATGCCGAGGTGCTGATATTCCCCGCTCGGCGTGCTCGCTACGGCGGCGGCTGGCGCTTCGCCCTCGGCGCGGTCCTGGAGTTCGTCTTCATGCTGCTGATGGACGCCGTCGCCCAGGTCCACAAGACCCTGGCGATAATCCGCCTGTCGCTGGGCTACCGTGCCGCGTGGCTGCCGCAGAACCGCAGCGACCGCGGCGTCGGTTGGGACGAGGCGGCGCGCATGTTCTGGCCGCATACGCTGGTGGGGACTGCGGTGTTCGCCGGCTTCGCCCAGGCCGGCGGGGTGGCGGTGCTGTGGGCGCTGCCCTTCGCCGGCGGATTGCTGCTGGCCATACCGTTCTGCGTGGTGACGGCCGATCCGGGCTTCTCGGCCTGGCTGCGCCGGCATGGCATCGCCGCGGTGCCCGAGGAGGTCGCGGCGCTTCCCCACGACGAGGTCGCGGAGAAGCCCCGCGAGGAGATCGCGGAGAAGCGCCGCGACGAGGTCAGAGCATTGCCAGCGATGTCGCCCGCGTCGGCGGCGGAAAAGCTGCATCGATCTCAGCCAGATCCTGTGGCGTGAGCGCAATCGCCGCCGCCGCCGCGTTGGCGCGGACATGGGCGGGATCGCCGGCCTTGGGGATGGAGATCACGTGCTCGTGGCGCAGTCCCCAGGCGATGGCCACCTGCGCCGGCGTGGCGCCATGCCGCTTTGCCACCGCCGCCAGCGTGGCGTTGCGCAGCAGCCGCCCGCCCTGTCCCACCGGCGAATAGGCCATCACCGGAATCCCCCGTTCCGTCTGCCACGCCAGCAGGTCGAACTCGATGCCGCGATGCTCGGGGCTGTACAGCACTTGGTTCACCGCGCAGCCGCCACCATTGGGCACGCCCAGCAACTCGCGCATGTCCGCCGGGTCGAGGTTGGAGACGCCCCAGGCGCGGATCTTGCCCTCGTCCTTCAGCTTCTCGAAGGCCGCGACGGTCTCGGCCAGGGGCGAGCCGCCACGCCAGTGCAGCAGATAGAGGTCGATATGATCGGTGCCCAGCCGCTTCAGGCTGCGCGCGCAGGCCGCCGGCACGCCGGTGCGCGAGGCGTTGTGCGGATACACCTTGCTGACCACGAAGGCCCGGTCGCGCTGGCCGGCGATCGCCTGCGCCACCACCTCCTCGGCGCTGCCGTCGCCGTACATCTCGGCGGTGTCGATCAGCGTCATGCCCAGGTCGAGGCCGAGGCGCAGCGCGGCGGCCTCGTCCTTGGCGCCGCGCTGGCCCTCACCCATCCGCCAGGTGCCCTGGCCGATGGCCGATACCGTGGTGCCGTCGGGTAGGGTGACCTGGCGCATCGTCACCCCGCGCGCTGCTCGGCCAGGCGCAGCACCCGCAGGAAATTGCCGCCCCACAATGCCGCGATCTGGCTGCCGCCATAGCCGCGGCGCACCAGTTCAGCGGTGATGTTCGCGCTCTCCGAGGCGTCGCGCCAGCCGGTGAAGCCGCCGCCGCCGTCGAAATCCGACGAGATGCCCACATGGTCCAGCCCGATGCGGCGCACCGCGTAGTCAACATGGTCGCAATAGTCGGCCACCGTCACCGTGTCGATCTTGCCGCCCGTCTTGAGGAAGCCGGGCACCGCGGTCACCTGCACCACCCCGCCCACCTCGGCCAGCAGGTCGAGCTGCTCGTCGTCCAGGTTGCGCGGGTTGTCGCACAGCGCCTTGATGCAGGAATGGGTGGACAGCACCGGGGTGCGCGACAGGTGGGCGGCTTGCATCATCGTCTGCTTCGATGTGTGGGCGATGTCCACCAGCATGCCGAGCCGGTTCAGCTCGCCCACCACGTCGCGCCCATAGGCGGAAAGCCCGCCATGCTCCTCCTTCACGTCGCCCAGCTCGGCGCGCGGGTTGGAGCTGTCGCCCAGGGCGTTGTGGCCGAAATGGGTGAGCGTGAGGTAGATCGCGCCCAGTTCCTTGAAGGCGGCGAGGTTCTCGACCTTGCCGCCCAGCGCGTGCCCGTTCTCCACGCACGGCACGATGATCGACACGCCGTCGCGGTGCGCCTGCTCGATCTCGGCCACGGTGCTGGCCACGCGGGCCCCCTGGTTGGTGGCGCCCATCTCGCGGATGGCGCGCAGCATCGCGGTGGCCCGGGCGAAGGCGGCGTCATTGGCCTCGGCCGTGCGCGCGCCCTGGGCGACGAAGGCGGCGAAGCAACCGGCCGCCATGTGGCCGCGCTTCATCTTCGGCAGGTCCACGTTGCGCCGCGTTTCGTCGAAGAAGCTCGGCCCCTCGGGGAACGGGATGTCGATATGGGTGTCGATGGTCAGCAGGCTGCGGTGCAGCGCCAAGGGGTCGGTCATTCCCCCAACGGTCTGGGCGGCATCGGGGGTGGGGGCATTCTGGGTCTGGGTCATGGCGTTACGGTCGGGCGGCGCGCGGCGGACGTCAAGAGTTGGCTGCACCCCTGGGCGGATCGTGTAGTCTGCCTGGCAAAGGGCGCGTGGGGGAGCCATGAGTGGCCAAAGGGGTGCGGGCGAAGGGGGGCGGCGGGGCATCGCGGCCGCGCTGCGGAAAATGGTGGCGGCACGGGACGCCGTCGACGTGGCGCTGGTCTTTGCCGCCGACAGTTCCGGCAGCATCAGCAACGAGCGGATGCACATGCAGATCGAGGGCCATGCCCAGGCGGTGACCTCGGAGCGGTTCCTGGCCGCGGTGGCCAACCTGCCGCTGGGCCGCATGGCGCTGGCCTATGTCGCCTGGTCCAACCACGACCGCCAGCAATACCTGGTGCCTTGGCAGGTGGTGGATGGGCCGGAATCCGCGGCGCGGTGGGCACATCTCCTGCGCAACTCGGTAAGGCCGAACGCCGGGTTCACCTCCATCTCCGGCGCGATCGACTTCTGCACCCAGGAACTGCTGAACGCGGCGCCCCCGGCAGGGCGGCGGGTGATCGACATCATGGGCGACGGCCGCAACAACGACGGCCGGCCGGTGACGGAGGCGCGCGATGCCGCGGTGGCGCAGGGCATCGTGATCAATGGCTTGCCAGTGCTGGAACTGGACCCGCACCTGGACGCGTATTTCGACCGGGAAGTCATCGGCGGGCCGGCCTGTTTCGTGATGCCGGCCAATGACGAACAGGGCCTGGTGCTGGCGATCCGGCGCAAGCTGCTGGCCGAGACGGCGGGGTTGGCGCCGACCCGGCATGGCTGATCGCGCAGTTCGCACGACTCATACCAACCGCCCTATTGATTGACCGATGTACAAAGGCAAGGCCAGGGCGAAGCCATGGCCTTGCCTAACGAAGGATCGTTCTTAACGGCGGTTGGTATCACGTCCGCGTGTGGCGGGAGCGGTGGCGGACGGGAACGGCGCGCTGCTGTTCGATCCAGCGCGCTGGCCGACGAGGTGGCCGCAGTGGACGACGGCGATGCGGCGGTGGATGCCGCCCCCAGCTGACGCCCCCGTCAGGTGGCCCGGTCAGGTGGAGTAGTCGTCGCCTTCCTTGTCCAGGATGCGGCGCCAGGAATCGAGGTGCATGCGCGCATCCACCTTGGCGCCCCACGGGCCGTTATAGCCGCGGCGCAGCCGGTCGGGCAGGCGGCGCAGTTTCTGGCCGCTGTTCATGGCCGTCATCTGGTACATCGCTGTGCGCTCGGCGCCGTGCAGTTCGTCGAACGCTTCGTGCACCGTCGGCCCCACCACGGTCACGCCGTGGCTGGCCATGATCATGATGGTTTTCTCGCCCATGAGCCGCGCGATGCGGTCGCCCTCGTCGCTGTCCGCCACCGGCTCGTCGCCCTCCATATCCACCACGATGCGGTCGTTCAGCATCAGGTTGTTGTGGTGCGACAGGGTGATCTGCGGATTTTCCAGCATCGAGATGGCGGTCAGGTACTGCGGATGCACGTGCATCACGCAGGTCGCCGCCGGGTTCAGCAGGTGGATGCGCGCGTGGATGTGGAACGCCACCTTGCGCAGTTCGCCGGTGCCGCGGATCACCTTGCCGTCGAGGTCGCAGACGATCAGCGAGGAGGCGGTCAGCTCCTCGAAGCGCATGCCGCGCGGGTTGATCAGGAACAGCGGCTGCTCGCCCGGCAGCATCAGCGAGTTGTGGTTGCCGATCTGCTCGTTCCAGCCGAGGCGCGCGGAGATGCGGAACACGGCGGCCATGTCGCAGCGCAGGCGCCACTCCTCGGCCTCGGCCTCGCTGTTGGTCAGGTTCTTCACGACGGCGGACATGATGGGGGCTCCTGTGGCACTGCTGGAAAGTAAGGAAGACGTTCTTTTTTGAAAAAAGAACCAAAAAACGTTTATCCATTTCCCCGCACAATGAAGGGAGGCAGGGCGCCGAGCGAGGAAAGTCTTTTTGCTTCTTTTTCTTCAGAAAAAGAAGAATCCTTCCTTCCTAGCTGGCGTAATCGCACCCTTCCTTGTCCAGGATGCGGCGCCAGGAATCGAGGTGCAGGCGCGCGTCCACCTTGTCGCCCCAGGCGCCGTGGTAGTGGCGGCGGGATTCCTCGGGCAGGCGGCGCAGACGGCGGCCGGTGGCGAGTGCGGTCATGTGGTACATCATCGTGCGCTCGGCCTGGTGCAGTTCGTCGAACGCGCTGGCGATGTCCGGCCCCACGACGGTCACGCCGTGGCTGCCCATCACCAGGATCGACTTGTCGCCCAGCGCGGCAGCCAGGCGGTCGCCTTCCTCGATGCTGCCGGCGCCGGCGCGCGCACCGAGGTCGAAGGCGGTGCGGTCGTTGAGCAGCAGGTCGTTGAAATGCGACAGCGTCACCTCGGGCTCGTCGAGCAGGGCCAGTGCCGTGAGGTATTGCGGGTGCACGTGCAGCACGCAGGTGGCCGCCGGGTTCTGCACGTGGATGCGGGCGTGGATGAAGAAGGCCACCTTGCGCAGTTCGCCCTGGCCACGCAGCACCTGGCCGTCGAGGTCGCAGACGATGAGGTTGGACGCGGTGAGTTCCTCGAAACGGTAGCCGCGCGGATTGATCAGGAAGGTCGGCTTGTCGTCGGGGTGGGCGCGCGGCAGCATGATCGAGTTGTGGTTGCCGATCTGCTCGTTCCAGCCGAGCCGGGCGCACACGCGAAACACCGCCGCCATATCGACCCGCAGCGCCCATTCGGCCTGCTCGGCGGCGGTGGACGACATCGACTTCAGTATCGCGGACATCAGCGAACCTCCCTGGCTCGGGGCCGGTATCGTGCGCCACCACAAGTTCCTTGCCAAGCACCCCGGCCTGGCCGCAGCATCATTGCCGATCAGTGCCGCAACGTCGCACAGGGGGGAATACCATGATCCGGCGCCGCACCTTCAACGCCAGCCTGCTGGCCAGCGCCGCCGCGAGCGGCCCCCTCGCCCTGCCGGCCTTTGCCCAGAAAAAGGGTGGGGACGTGGTGATGGCGCAATCCTCGCCGCCGCCCACCATCGACGCCCAGACCTCCTCGGCCGCGGCCAGCCGCAACATCTCGCTGCACGTGCACGAGACGCTGTTCGCGCGCGACGAGAACGCCAACCCGGTGGCCGATCTGGCCGAGGGCGTGGACATCTCGGCGGACGGCCTCACCTACCGTTTCCCGCTGCGCAGCGGCGTGAACTTCCACAACGGCAAGGTGATGGCGGCGGCCGACGTGAAGGCGAGCCTGCTGCGCTACGGCCAGATGGGCATGTCGAAGTTCATCATGAACCCGGTGGATGCGATCGAGACGCCGGATTCCCGAACCGTCGTGATCAAGCTCAAGAACGTCTATCCCGGCTTCATCGAGGGGCTGTCCTCGCCGCGCGCGCCCTGCGCGATCATGCCGGAGGAGGAAGCCGCCAAGCCCGCCGGGCAGGGCGGACGCATCGGCACCGGCCCGTTCACCATGGGCGAGTTTCGCAGCGACAGCCACATCATGCTGCACCGCTTCGACAAGTATTCGCCCAACATGAACTACAAGGAGCGCGACGGTTTCGCAGGCCGCAAAACGGCGTATTTCGACAGCATCCGCATCCGCTTCATGCCTGAGGGCGGCGCGCGCACCGCGGGGCTGCAGACCGGCGAACTGCATGTCATCGAGGCGCTGGACGCCCCGGTGGCCAAGCGGCTGGAGAGCGACAAGAACATCAAGTCGTACACCATGATGCCCTGGGCGTACCAGACGCTCATCATCAATACCGCCTGGGGGCAGACGCAGAACCTGGCCTTCCGCCGCGCCATCCAATCGGCCCTCGACCTGGAGGAGATCATGGCGATCTCGTCCTCCGGCCTCTACCGCATGCAGCCCTCATGGCAGCACCCGGGCACGGCGCATTTCCCCGGCACCGAGGGGCTGGAGAAATACCAGAAGCAGGATCAGGCGCGGGCGAAGGAGTACCTGAAGGAGGCCGGCTACAAGGGGGAGGAATTCCCCATGATGGCCGACAACACCAACCGCCCGCATATCGATACCGCCACCGTGGTCAGCGAGCAGCTACGCGCCATCGGCGTGAACGTGAAGCTGTCGGTCACTGACTGGCCGACCATCTTCACCGCGCGCACCAAGCCCGAGGGCTGGTGCATGTGGCCGCTGCTGATGGGCATCGAGCCCTATGAGGGGCCCTATGGCGTGGTCGGCTTCTTCGCCGGCGAACGCCCGGCGATGATGAAGCAGGACCCGGTGATCGAGCAGGCGCAACAGAAGCTCACCACCAGCCTGAAGCTGCAAGACCGGGTGGCCGCGGTGAAGATGTTCCAGGACCGCATGTACGACCAGGCCCTGGCTATCAAATGCGGCGACACCGGCTGGATCCAGGCGACGCGGGCCAACGTGGTGAACTTCGCGCCCTACCGCATCCCGCGCATGTGGGACGTGTGGTTTGCCTGATCGCGTGGTTTGCCAGAGCACGGGGCCGGCCGGCCAGGTGGAGCGGATGACGTGACTTGCTGCGCCTGATCGTCGTCCGCCTCCTCGCCGCCGTGCCGGTGCTGTTCGTGGTCTCGCTGGTCAGCTTCGGGCTGACCCTGCTGGTGCCCGGCGACATCGCCGCCGAGATGGCCGGGCAGATGGCCTCGCGCGATGAGGTGGAGCAGCTTCGCACCCAGCTTGGCCTGAACCGCCCGCCGCTGGAGCGCATGGCCAGCTACTACGCCGGCCTCGCCCAGGGCGACCTCGGCCGCTCGATCCTGCTGAACCAAAGCGTCGGCTCGGCGATCCTGGAGCGCCTGCCCGTCACCCTCTCGCTCACCGGAATTGGCCTCGGCGTGGCCGCCCTCATCGGCATCCCGCTCGGCCTGCTGGCCGCGGCCAAGGCGCATCGCTGGCAGGACCAGACGGCCATGGGCGTGTCGCTGGTCGGCCTGTCGCTGCCCGATTTCTGGCTGGGCCTGCTGCTCATCTGGGTGCTGGCGGTGAAGCTCCAGTGGCTGCCCAGCGGCGGCTGGGTGCCGTTCAGTGAAGACCCCATCGGCTGGCTGCGCTCCATCGCCATGCCCGCCGGGGTGCTGGCGCTGAACCAGATGGGACCGCTGGCGCGCATGACCCGCTCGGCCGCGCTGGAGGTGTCGAACAGCGATTTCATCCGCACCGCGCGCGCCAAGGGCCTGGCCGAGCCGCGGGTGTTCGCCCGCCACGTGCTGGCTGCCGCCGCTGTGCCGATCCTGACCGTGGCCGGCATCAGCTTCGGCCTGGCCCTTGGCGGCGCGCTGGTGATCGAGCAGGTGTTCTCCCTGCCCGGCGTCGGGCGGCTGGTGATCGGTGCCGTGCTGCGGCGCGACTGGCCGGTGATCCAGGGCGGGCTGCTGCTGACCGCCTTCGTCTTCGTGGCGGTGAACCTGATCGTCGACCTGCTGTATTTCTGGGTCGACCCCCGCCTGCGCGAGGCGCGGTGAAGTTCCCGTCAATCCTCAGGCGCCGGTCGTTCCTGATCGGTCTGCTGCTGGTCGGCACGGTCGCCGTGGCCTCCGGGCTGGCCGACGTGCTGGCGCCGTTCGACCCGGTAAAGAACAACTACCGCTACCGCCTGGGCGAGCCGAACGACCTGCACCTGCTCGGCACCGACCGCTTCGGCCGCGACGTGCTGAGCCGCATCCTGTACGGCGCTCGCGTCTCCTTGCGCATTGGTCTGCTGGTGGTGCTCGCCTCAGGCCTGATCGGCGGGCTGGTCGGGCTGGTGGCGGGGTGGTGGCCGAAGGTCGATGCCTGGCTGATGCGCGTGATGGACGGGCTGATGGCCTTCCCCGGCATCCTGCTGGCGATCGCGCTGGCGGTCACCCTCGGCCGCTCCGAAATGACCGCGGTGATCGCGCTGACCGTCGCCTACGCCCCGCGCACCGCGCGGGTGATGCGCGGGGCGGTGCTGGTGGCGCGCGCCCAGGACTATGTCGAGGCGGCCCGCGCGGTGGGTGCCCGCACCGGGCGGATCCTGCGCCTGCACGTCATCCCCGCCTGCATGGCGCCGCTGATGGTGCAGCAGACCTACATCTTCGCCGTCGCCATCCTCGCCGAGGCGGTGCTGAGCTTCGTCGGCGTCGGCCCGCCGCCACCCCGCCCCACCCTGGGGGCGATCATCGCCGACGGGCGCGACAACATGGTGGAGGCACCATGGATCGCGCTCTCGCCCGGCGTGGTCATCGCCATGCTCGTGCTGGGGCTGAACCTGCTGGGCGACGGGCTGCGCGACGCGCTGGACCCGCGGATGCGCAACGCCGTGCGGTAGAGAATGTCATCAACCGTTTAAGGGCAGCGAAGGCGTTCTTTTTTGGAAAAAAGAACCAAAAAATTCTTACCCGTTTAGGCGGCACCGCCGGCACACGCCCGGCCCAGACGGATGAAGTCTTTTTGCTTCTTTTTCTTAAGAAAAAGAAGGCCTTCGCTTCCTTGATACCGTGGTTGGAACGGCTGGACCGCATCCGCCAACACGCCTGCTCCGCGCGGCGTTGCAGGGCGGTCCATTCCGACCCCATGCTGGCGCCATGGACGACAAGACCCTTCGCATTCGCGGCCTGACCCGGCGCTTCGGCACGAAGGTCGCGGTCGACGGCGTGTCGCTCGACGTGCCGGCAGGCCAGATGCTGGGCATCATCGGCCGGTCGGGCGCGGGCAAGTCCACCCTGCTGCGCATGATCAACCGGCTGCAGGAGCCGTCATCGGGCACCATCCATTTCGGCGACACCGACGTCACCGCCCTGCGCGGCCGGGCGCTGCGCGACTGGCGGACGTCGTGCGCGATGATCTTCCAGCAGTTCAACCTGATCCCGCGGCTGGACGTGCTGACCAACGTGCTGATCGGCCGGCTGAACCATCGCGGCACGCTGGCCAGCCTGCTCGGGCTGTTCAGCGCCGCGGAACGGGCGACGGCCCTGCGCGCGCTGGAGCGCTTCGACCTGCTGGACACAGCCCTGGTGCGCGCCGGCCAGGTTTCGGGCGGGCAGCAGCAGCGCGTGGCGATCTGCCGGGCGCTGATGCAGCAGCCGCGCATGATCCTGGCCGACGAGCCGATCGCCAGCCTGGACCCGGGCAATGCCCAGGTGGTCATGGACGCGCTGCGCCGGGTGAACCGCGAGGACGGGCTGACCGTGCTGTGCAACCTGCACCACCTCGACACCGCGCGATTCTACTGCGACCGCATCGTGGCGATGAAGGACGGCCGCTTCATGTTCGACGGCACGCCGGATGAACTGACCGCCGCGCGGGTGCGCGACGTCTACGGCGTGAGCGAGGACGAGTTCCACCAGGTCCAGGCGGCGCAGCCCCCGCGCGCGGTGGCCTGACCGGCGAACACGCGCCCGCCGGTTCAGGCCCGCCGGCCGATAATGGCGAAGCGCAGCCTCGTCGACATCCAGTCGATGATCGCCACGGTCACCAGGATCATCACGATCAGGAACGAGACATTCTGCCATTCGTTCAACCGGATCGTGTCGGACAAATGCAGCCCGATGCCGCCGGCGCCAACGATGCCGATGATGGTGGCCGAGCGGGTGTTGGACTCGATGTAGTAGAGCACCTGGCTGATCATGATCGGCAGGATCTGCGGCAGGATGCCGAAGCGGATGCCGTGTGGCGCCCCGCCGCCGGCCGCCGTCACGCCCTCGACCGGCTTGCGGTCGGCCGCCTCGATTGCCTCGGAGAACAGCTTGGCGAAGCCGCCGGTATCGGACATGGCAATCGCCAGGATGCCGGCGAAGGGGCCCAGACCGACCACGTTGATCCAGATGAGCGCCCATATCAGCACGTCGATGGCGCGGAGGAAGTCCAACCCGCGGCGCCAGCCGAAATGGAATAACCGGTTCGGAATGATGTTCTTGGCGGCCAGCAACGCCAGCGGCACCGCCATCACCGCGCCCAGCAGCGTGCCAAGCAGGGCGATGGCAACCGTCTCGCCGAGGGCGTGGAAGTATTTCCAGAAATGCTTGCCGGGATCGGGCGGCAGCATGTAGCCGAGGATGTAGCCGAGCCGTTCGAGGCCGTTCCAGACCCGCTCGAACGTGAAGCCCAGCACCACGAGGCTGTAGGCGAAGAGCCCGAGGACGAGTGCGACCACTGCCGGGCCGAGCAGGCGCTGTGCCAGCGGCGGGCTGAACACGTCGGCGTGGCGGGCGGCGATGGCGGCGGCGTTGGCCAGGGCGGAGGTGCGCAGCGCGCCGGTGGAGGGTGCGCTCATGTGCGGGCGTCCATTCCGATGAGGGCGTGGCGCAGGCGCTCGGTGAAGATGTCGATCACCGCCACGGTCAGCACGATCATCAGCAGGATGGCGCTGACATCCGGCAGGTAGAACTGGCGGATCGCGCCGAGCAGTTCCTGGCCGATGCCCCCGGCGCCCACAAAGCCGAGCACGGCGGCACCCCGCACATTGATCTCGAAGCGCAGCAGCGTGTAGCTGACGTAGTTGGACATCACCTGCGGCAGCACGGCGAAGCGCATCGCCTGGAACCAGGAGGCGCCGGTGGCGTAGATGCCGTCGACCGGCTTGAGGTCGATGTTCTCGTTCACCTCGGCGAACAGCTTGCCGAGTGCCCCGGTGGTATGGATGGCGATCGCCAGCATGCCGGGGAACGGCCCGAGGCCGAAAGCCACGACGAAGATCAGGGCATAGACCAGCTCCGGCACGCTGCGCTGGATTTCCAGCAGGCGGCGCGCGCCGAGCACCAGCCAGCGCCGGGCGGTGAGGTTGGCGGATGCGGTGAAGCACAGCATGAGCCCGCCGACCAGGCCGAGCAGGGTGCCGGCATAGGCGATCAGCACCGTGTCGATCAGCAGCCGGCCCCAGCGCTTCCAGCCCCAGTACCACTCGGCGAAATCCTCGCCCAGGGTGGCCCAGCGCAACTGCGGGGTGATACCCAGGATGTAGTTGGGAAACTTGTGGAAATTCTCGACGAACTTGGCGAGGTCGACTTCGCCCATCCAGGCCGCAAGCAGGCAGGCCAGCAGTGTGGCCGCCGCGAACAGCAGCGTGCGCAGCCGCTTGGCCGCCTGTTCGGCGCGATAGCCGTCAAGCCGCTGCAGGGTGGCGGGCGCGTTGGTGGGGAGAGGCAGTGTGGCCATGATGAATGGGCGGCGGCCCCCCTGATGGAAGGCCGCCACGACCGCACTTCAGCCGGTCAGGACGACTTGCGGCGCAGGACGTCGACGAACTTCAGCATGCTCTCGGTATCAAGGTAGTCGGCGTGCGTCACCTTCACCCATGCCTCGGTTTGGCTGTTCTCCATCGCGTCCATCATTGCCTTGTCGTTGATGTGCATGTTGTAGAACGCGTCCTCGATCTTTTTCTTGAGTTCCGGCGGGAGGCTGGCGAGATAGGCGAAGGGCGAGCCGGCCAGCAGGCCGGACTTCCAGGCGATCCGCACGTCGGATTTCTTGGCCATCCCCTTGGAGACCATGCGGTCGAAGTTGGAATCGCCATCGGCGTTCCACCAGTTCATCGCCATGTCGACGGTGCCATTCAGCAGTGCGATCACCGCGTTCTCATGGCTGCCGGTAAAGGCGACGGCGGAGAAGAACGTCTCCGGGTTGATGCCCTGCTTGTCCATGAAGAAACGCGGCGCGAAGTTGCCCGAGGTGGAGTTGGGGTCGACCAGGCCGAGCTTGCGGCCCTTGAGATCCTGGAGGGTCTTGTACGGGCTGTCGGCCTTCACGTAGCCCACCGAATAGTAGCCGATGGCGCCGGCCATGCTCTTTGTGGTGGTGAAGGCCAGCACATTGCCCTTGGATTGCTGGTAGGCCCGCACGTAGCTGGCCGGGCCGTAGCCGCCGATATGGATGTTGCCGGCCTTCTGGCCCTCGATCACCGCCGCGTAGTCGCTGGCGACGCGCAGCGTGGTCTTGATGCCGGTCTGCCGGGCGAGGTAGTTGGCCAGCGGGGTCATGCGGTCGATCACGCCCGACGAGTTCTCGGAGGGCACGACGGCGATGACAAGTTCGGTGGGCATCGCCTGGGCGCGGGCGGCGCGCGAGATCAGCGGGGCCGGCAGCATGGCGGCAGCCGCCAGCAGCGTACGACGGTTCATCATGGCAGTGGGTCTCCTGGCGGGTGGGATGGGAGGTTCAGGCTGTAACCGCGTTAAGGGCGCCAGTTGGCATCGCCCCCTCTGGCATCGCCCCATTTGGCATCGCCCCATTTGGCATCACGCCAACCGGGGCCGGGCGCGCGGCAGAGGCGGTCGCGTCGGCGGCTTCGAGCCCGTACAGTTCCTGGGTGATGTCGTCGGTGAGGTCGGCGGGTGTGCCGTCGAACACCACCCGACCGGCCTTCATGCCGACCAACCGGCCGCAATAGGCGGCGGCGATGTCCAGGTCGTGCAGGTTGCACAGCACGGTGATGCCGTAGTCGCGGTTGATGCGGGCCAGCGCGTCCATCACAACCTTGGTGTTGCGCGGATCGAGCGAGGCGATCGGCTCATCGGCGAGGATGATGTCGGGTTCCTGCACCAGGGCACGGCAGATCGCCACGCGCTGCTGCTGGCCGCCGGACAGGGTTTCGGTGCGCTGCGACAGGTACGGCCCCATGTCGAGTTGTTCCAGCGCGGCGATGGCCAGCAGGCGGTCGTCGCGGCCGAACATCTTGAGCAGGCTGGCGATGGTGGAGCGCTGGTTCAGCCGGCCCATCAGCACGTTGGTCAGCACGTCCAGCCGGCCGACCAGGTTGAACTGCTGGAAGATCATCGCGCAACGCTGGCGCCAGTCGCGCAGGGCACGGCCGGACAGCGCGGTGACATCGGCGCCATCCCACAGGATACGGCCGGCCGAGGGGTCGCCGAGGCGGTTGATCATGCGCAACAGGGTGGACTTGCCCGCGCCCGAGCGGCCGATCACGCCGACGAACTGGCCGCGCGGAATGCCGATGGACACGCCGTCGACCGCCCGCAGGCTGCCGAACTGCTTGGTCACCCCGTCCAGCTGAAGCATGCACCATCCTTTCGACCGTTTGGATCGGGCGGGTTATGGCAAATAGACTGCCCGGTGTTCTTGAAGGTTCTGTGACGACTGCAAAAGGTGCCGACAGACAGGAATATTAATCGGAAGGTCACTAAAGTGACATGAAACCGTCACCGTACGGGTCGGCGCCTCTTGACATCCCACGGCCGCGAAGGCCCACCCTTCCAGTCCACGCCGAGCCACAGGAAGGGTGCCCCCATGCTCTCGCGCCGCCAAAGTATCGCCCTGGCCGCCGCTGCCGCCATGAGCGTTCCCCCGGTCATGCGGGCGCACGCCCAGGCGCTTCCGCCGAAGGGCAAGCGCGCCTGGGCGGCACAGTTGCCGGTCATCCGCATCGGCATGCTCGGCGGCGAGAACGACGCAGACCGGCTGGCCCGCTATGGCGGCTACCAAAAGATCCTGGAGGAGACGTTCCAGGTGCCGGTGAAGCTGCTGATGGCAGCGGACTATGCCGGCGTGATCCAGGCCTTCGCCGCCAGGCAGGTCGATGCCGCCTACATGAGCCCGGCCGCCTACGCCGCCGCCTGGGTGCAGAGCGACGGCAACGTGGTGCCCATCCTGACCACGGTGGAGAAGGATGGCACCAATTCCTATGTCGCGTTGATGTACGTGCGCGCCGACTCCGGCATCACCTCGCTGGAGCAGATGAAGGGCAAGGCACTGGCCTGGTCGGACCCGAACAGCGCCTCCGGCTACCTCATCCCGCGCGCCGAGTTCCGCGCCGCCGGCATCGACCCGGAGCAGGGCAGGTATTTCGGCCGCACCGGCTTCGCGGGTGGGCACGAACAGGCGGTCGTCGCCGTGCTGGGCCGCCAATACGACGCCGGCGTCACCTGGTCGTCGGGCCAGGGCGACCAGGCCGCCGGGTTCTCGCGCGGCGTGCTCACCACCATGGTGAACAAGGGCATGGTCGACATGAAGGACCTGCGCATCATCTGGCGGTCGCGCCCGATCCTGAACGGGCCCTTCACCCTGCGCGCCGATACGCCGAAGGAATTCCAGGCTGACATGCTGGCCCTGCACCGCGCCATTCCGGTGCAGCATCCGGAAATCTACCACGCGTTGGACATGGGCTCGGGCGCCGGCTGGGTGCCGGTGAAGCACGAGGACTACCAGGTGTTCATCGACATCCTGAAGGCAGAGGCGGCGGCGCGGCGGCGCCGGTGATTCCATACGCCGGCGCCGGCCGGTGCTGAGCAGCGCCACCCTCGGCGCCGAGCATTCGTACCTCGCGCGCCGGCGGGCGCGGCGGGCGGCGACACTCGGCTATGGCGCGGTGATGCTGGTGCTGCTGGCCATCTCGGCGCGCGTCGCCGAGGTATATCCCGCCACGCTGGCGGCCGGGCTGCCGCGGGTGGGCGAGTATTTCCACAAGCTGCTGCCCACGCTGCGTGCCGAGGCATTGTTCGCCGGCACGCAGACCGAAGGCTCGCTGGCCTTCTGGTTCTACCGGCTGGATTCCTGGGCCTGGCTGCTGTTCGAGACGAGCCAGATCGCCGCCTTGGCAACCCTGGCGGGTGCTTCGTTGGCCTTTCTGTTGTGCTTCCCCGCCGCGGCAAATCTGGCGCCGAACCGCGCCGTCTACCTGCTGTTCCGGCGCACGCTCGAACTGTTTCGCACCGTGCCGGACATCGTCTATGCGCTGATCCTGGTCTGGGCCTTCGGCGTCGGGCCGCTGGCCGGCATCTTCGCCATCGCCCTGCACACCGTCGGCGCGCTGGGGAAACTGTTTGCCGAGGTGGTGGAGAATGCCGACCTGCGGCCCTGGGACGGCGTGCGGGCCGCCGGCGGCAACTGGGCGCAGGCGGTGCGCTACGCCATCGTGCCGCAGGTGCTGCCCAACTTCCTCAGCTACGTGCTGTTGCGCTTTGAGATCAACGTGCGCGGGGCGACCGTGATCGGCTTCGTCGGCGCCGGCGGCATCGGCCAGGAACTCTATGCGGTGATCAGCTTCAACTACTACGAGGAGATCGGCGCCATCATCCTGCTGATCATGCTGACGGTGGCCGCCATCGACCTGGCGTCGGAGCAACTGCGCGGCTGGGCGGCGGGGCGCGGCGCATGAGTGCCACCGCCCAGGACATCGCCCGCGATATCGCCGAGCTTCGCGCGCGCATGCCGCGTGCCTTCGGTCCGTCACCGCGGGGCCGTGCGGCGCGCGTGCTGGGCTGGGCTCTGTTCGCGGCGTGGCTCGGCGCGCTGCTGTGGTGGTTCGATTTCTCGCCCACGCGCATCTGGAACGGGTTGAGCGGCCTGTTCGTGATCCTGCGCCAGATGATCCCGCCCAGCCCGGGCGAGCACTGGGACGCCATCCTGAAGGGCTTGGCCGAGAGCGTGGCGATGGCGTTTCTCGGCTCGACCATCGCGGTGCTGGTGGCCTTTCCGCTCGGCTTCCTCGGTGCGAACAATGTGGTGATCAACACCCTGGCGCATTTCTCCATCCGCCGGGTGTTCGACGGATTCCGCGGCATGGACCAGTTGATCTGGGCGCTGGCCTTCGTGCGCGCCGTCGGGCTGGGGCCGCTGGCCGGGGTGATGGCCATCGCAGCGGCCGAGACCGCGGTGCTGGCCAAGCTGTTTGCCGAAGCCATCGAGAACGCCGACAACCGCCAGGCCGAGGCGGTGACGGCGGTGGGCGGCGGGCGCCTCCTGGGCATTCGTTTCGGCCTGTTGCCGCAGGTGTTTCCGGTGATGCTGGCGCAGTACCTGTATCAGATCGAAAGCAACACGCGCAGCGCCAGCATCCTGGGCGTGGTCGGCGCCGGCGGCATCGGGCTGCAGATCGCCGAGCGCATCAAGGTGCGCTATTGGGACGAAGTGCTGTTCATCATCCTGCTGATCCTGGTGATGGTGGCCATCATCGACACCCTGTCGGCGATGGTGCGCCGGCGCCTGATCGGCGGATAGCGAAAGGGTCGGGCGATGTGGCCGGTGGCGGAGTGGGAGTCGTTCGTAGCGCGTTGGCGGGCCGGCTGCGCGACGGATGCGGTGCTGGCGGCGCTGGCTGGGCCTTGGTCGGTGCATTTCGCCATCCGGGTGGACGCGCATGAGGCGCGGTTCGGCTTCGCCGAGGGCCGCATCGGCGAACCGGGCAGCCCCGCCTTCACCTTCAGCGCCCCCGCCGCGGTGTGGGCGAAATTCCTGCAGCCGGTGCCGCCGCGCCACCACCATGTGATCCTGGCGATGCTGGCACGGGTGCCCGAGGTGGCGCTGGAGGGCGACCGGCAGGCTTTTGCCCAGTACTGCCACGTGGTGCGCCGGGTGCTGGAGGTGGGCAAGTGGCTGGTGCTGGGCCGGAAGCTGCCGGTGGCAGGCAGTTTGCGCCCCGCGCTGGAAACGCCGGTGCCGGCGATGCAGGGCGGCTACGTGCCGGTGGCCATCGGCGGCGTGCGGCACGACATCTTTCATGAGTGGGCAGGTGCCGGATCGGCCCAGGGGGGACAGGACGTACTGTGCCTGCACACTGCCGGCTCCGACGGGCGGCAGTTCCATCGGCTGATGGCGGACGTGCGCATCACGAGCGGCCATCGCCTGGTGGCGTTCGATTTGCCCTGGCACGGCCGCAGCGCGCCGCCGGCGGGAAGTCTGCCGGGCACCTGGCGGATGACGACGGACAAATACGTCGAGATCATCATGGGCTTCGTTCGTGCGGCGGGGCTGCGCCGGCCCATCGTGCTCGGGGCCTCGATGTCCGGCGAGATCTGCCTGGAACTGGCGCTGCGCCACCCCGAGGCCTTCCGCGCCATTATCGCCTGCGAGGCCACTGACAACATCCAGGGCCGCCAGACGCCATTCGCGTTTCATCCGCAGGTGAACCAGGCGCTGTTCGTGCCGGAATGGATCCATGGGCTGATGGCGCCGCAATCGCCGGCGGAATGTGCGGCCGAGGTGCTGTGGCACTACAGCCAGGGCGGGCCGGGCGTGTTCTGGGGCGACATTCATTTCTATTCCGGCGAGTGGGACGCGCGGGGCCGCGTGGCGGGCATCGACACGGCGAAATGCGGGCTGTTCATGCTGACCGGCGAATACGACTATTCCTGCACCATGGAGATGTCGCAGGCCACCGCCCAGAAGATCGCCGGGGCGCGGTTCGTGCCGATGCACGGCATCGGCCATTTTCCGTTCGCGGAAAACCCGGCACTGTTCGCCGAATACCTGCTGCCGGTGCTCGAAGAAGTCGCCGCATCCTGAGGGGAGACGCCTATGGCAACCATGGTGAACACGGTGACGGGGCCAATCCCCGTCTCCGCACTCGGCCGGACGTTGATGCATGAGCATCTGTTTATCGCCTTCCACGGCGCCGAATACGATCCGCTGGCGACCTTCGACCGGGCGGCGTTCATTGCGGAGGCGGTGAAGCGGCTGGTGGAACTGCGCGAGGTTCATGGCGTGCGCAGCTTCGTCGATCCGTGCCCGATCGAGCTGGGCCGGGACGTGGCGATGATGAAGGAGATCAGCGAAGGGTCGGGCGTGCACATCGTCTGCACCACCGGGTTCTATTTCGAGGAGCTGGGCCTGCCGCCGTACTGGCGGGCGCGGACGACCGAGGAGATTGCGGAGCTTTATATCCGCGAGATCACCCACGGGATCGGCACCACCGGCATCAAGGCCGGGGCGATCAAGGTGGCGACCGGGGCGCCGGTGGTGACCGAGTTGGAGAAGAAGTTTTTGGCGGCGGCGTGCCTGGCGCAGAAGGCGACGGGGGTTCCGATCATCACCCATACGCAGGACGGGGTGGGGGCGCCGGAGCAGCAGAAGCTGTTCGCCGATGGCGGGGTGGAGGCACGGCGCTGCCTGATCGGGCATTGCTGCGGCAATGCCGACCCGGCGTATCACCGGCGGGTGGTGGATGGCGGTTCCTATATCGGCTTCGACCGGATCGGCATCCTGCGGCTGCAGCCGGACGAGGTGCGGGCGGATAACCTGGCCACGCTGGTGCGCGACGGGTTCACCAGCCAGGTGATGATGAGCCAGGACCGGCATTGCGGCTGGCTGGGCAAGATGCAGCGGCAGTTGAGCCCGGCCGAGCAGGCGAATATCGAGCGGCTGCGGGGCGAGGGGAGATGGCCGCCGCCGTACAGCTACATGTTCACCGATTTCATGCCGATGCTGCATGCGCGCGGGGTCAATCAGGCGGATATCGCGGTGATGCTGGACGAGAATCCGCGGCGGTTTTTTGCCGGGGAAGCGATTCCAAGGAGTTGAGGCGGCTTGATGGATATTTCCGTATTTATCCGTTATCGAAACGATAGGGGCATGCCGAGGCTTTCGGCGTCTCGCGGCAATTGAGTCGCTGGGACCGTTTGACGCGCCGCGCGCTGCGGCGGCGGGTGGAGACGCGGGATTGCGGCGCGGGTGGCCGGGCTGCGGCCGAAGGGCGTGAGCGTGGGCGATGCCGCGACCGGCGCTGCGGGCACGAGGGGCGCAGGCAGGGAGTGGCGTGCGGCGGCGGGTGCGAAGCCGGGGCCTCGGTGGCACGGTCCGGCAGGCGCGCACGTCGGCATGCGGTGCTTCGGGGTGGCGTGGTTCCGGGTTGGGCGGGCGGGGTGCGGGAGTTGGCCCGACTGCCATAGCGCGACGAGATGCGCGAACTGGCCCAGCAGGCGGGCGAGGGAGGCGAGGATCAAGGCCTGCAGCGCCGCGATCAGTCCGGCCCGGTGGGCGGCCCGATCGGCGGCCTCGGCGCGAATGGCGGCGGCGATGCCGGCGACCTGCGCTGGCAAAGGCGTCGGCAAGGCCGGGGGCGGGTGAGGGGTTACTAACACGGAGTCGTTATAACTAACTAAATCCTCCGCTGCAAGCGGGGTGTGGGGGCTGCCGTCGATCCCTTCGCACCCGCAGCAAATTGTGTCTTCGCAGGTGCAGCATAAACTGCCACTGTCTGCGGCATGTCGTTCCCCACATGGTTGCCGTTCCTGCTCGGGCTGCTCGCCGCTGTCGGCCCGCTTGCCACCGACATGTACCTGCCCGCCTTCGACGCGATCGAGACGGAGTTTGCCAGCGGGGCGGGCAGCGCGCAGATCACCCTGTCGGCCTGGTTCGCCGGGCTGGCGGTGGGGCAGATGACGCAGGGCACGCTGTCGGACCGGTTCGGCCGGCGGCGGCCGCTGATCGTCGGCACGCTGCTGTTCTCGGCGGCCTGCGCCGGCTGCGCCCTGGCGGCGGACATCGCCACGCTGTCGGTGTTCCGCACGCTGTCAGCCTTCGGCGGCGCCGCGGGCATGGTGATACCGCGCGCAGTAGTGCGCGACATGGCCGAGGGCCACGCGGCGGCGCGGATCATGAGCAAGCTGATGCTGGTGATGGGGGTGGCGCCGATCCTGGCACCGTCGCTGGGCGGCCTGCTGCTGGGGCTGGGCAGTTGGCGCGGCATATTCTGGGTGTGCGCCGGCTACGGGCTGTTCGGCGCGCTGCTCACCTGGCGGCTGCTGCCCGAGACGCTGCCGGCCGCCGCCCGGGTCAAGCTGGGGCCGGGGGCGCAGGTCTCGCGCTACGTGGCGATCCTGGGTGAGCGCGGGTTCATCACCAATGCCGCGATGGGCGGCTTTGCCATGTTCGGCATGTTCGCCTTTCTCGCTGGCTCGCCGCAGGTGTTCGTGCAGCAGTTCGGCCTGCCGCCATCGTTCTACGGCGTATTGTTCGGCGTGTGCGCGGCCGGTTTCATCGCCGCCTCCCAGCTCAACCCGCTGCTGTCGCTGCGCTATGGCGCCGACCGCGTGGTATTTGCCTCCACCAAGGTGTTCCTGGCGGCGACGCTGGGCATGGTGGGGTTCGCGCTGACCGTGGACATGCGCGGCGGCGGCTGGGAGGGCTGGCTGCCGCTGGCGGTGTGCGCGTTCTTCTCGATGGCCAGCCAGGGCTTCACCACGCCCAACGCCGTGGTCGGCGCGCTGCACCGCCACGCCGGGCACGCCGGCAGCGCATCGGCCCTGATGGGCACCATGCAGTTCGGCCTCGGCGCCCTGTCGGCGGCGGGCGTCGGCCTGTTGAGCGATGGCACGGCGATGCCGATGGCGGCGCTGATGCTGGTGGGCGCGATCGGCAGCAACCTCGCCGCATGGCACCGCCCGCGCCGGCAGTGACGGGCGGCGAAACCATGATACGATGGCCGACCACCCGCTGAGGAAGCCCATGTCGCTGATCGTCGGCATTCCCGCCTGCTCCCGCGAGGTGGCCGGCCACCCTAACCATGCCACGCCGTCGCGCTATGGTGAGGCGGTGCTGGGCGGCGCCGGTGCCATTCCCATCCTGTTGCCGCCGGTGGGCGACGGGCTGGTGCATATCCTGGACCGCATCGACGGCCTGTTGCTTTCCGGCAGCCCGAGCAACGTGGCGCCTGCGTGCTATGGCGTGGCGGACGACGCGACGCCGGAGATGCACGACCCGCCGCGCGATGCCACCACGCTGCCGCTGATCCGTGCCGCCCTGGCGCGCGGGCTGCCGGTGCTGGCGATCTGCCGCGGCATCCAGGAACTGACGTGGCCCTCGGCGGCACCCTGCACCAGGAGGTGCACAAGGTGCCGGGCCGCTTCGACCATCGCGCCGGGCTGGGCGTTCGGCGTGCAATGGCATCCGGAGTGGCGCTGCGTTGAGAATGCCGACAGCATGGCGCTGTTTCGTGCGTTCGGGGAAGCGTGCCGGGCTTATGCGACTGTGGGACGCTCGGCGGCTTGAGCGGAGGGAAGCGTGTTCTTTTTTGAAAAAAGAACCAAAAAAACTTTCACCCGGTAGGCGCGGCGGTTGGGGTGCCTTGCTTATCGGATAAAAGTCTTTTTGCTTCTTTTTCTTCAGAAAAAGAAGATTCTTCGCTTCTTAACAATGCCGTCCCGTCCGCCTAGAGGTCCGCATCTGACGGATGGTGCCGTCAGATGCGGACCTCTAGGCTCAGCGGGCGAAACAAGGGGGGAAGGCGAATGGATCTTCAGTTGGCGGGCAAGCGCGCCCTGATCACCGGCGGTTCCAAGGGGATCGGCCGGGCGACTGCCGAGGTGCTGGCCGAGGAGGGCATGGACTTGGTGCTGGTGGCACGGTCGGGCGATGTGCTGGAGGCGACGGCGCAGGCGATCCGCTCCAAGCGCCAGGTACAGGTGGAGACGATTGCCGCGGACCTGTCGCAGGACGCCGAGGTGGCGCGGGTGGCGGCGCAGGCGGGCGAGGTGGACGTGCTGGTCAACAATGCCGGCGCCATTCCGCCGGGCACGCTGCTGAGCGTGGACAACGAGACGTGGCGGCGCGCCTGGGACCTGAAGGTGTTCGGCTTCATCGCGCTGTGCCGGCTGGTCTATCCGCAGATGGCGGCGCGCAAGTCGGGCGTGATCGTGAATGTGATCGGGGCGGCCGGCGAGAAGTTTCCGCCGGGCTACATCGCCGGTGCGGCGGGCAATGCGAGCCTGATGGCGTTCACCCGCGCGCTCGGCCATGGCTGCCAGAAGGACGGCATTCGCGTGGTGGGCATCAACCCGGGGGCGACGGCGACCGAGCGGCAGGAAATGCTGGTGCGCCATCGTGCGGCCGCCGAGTTGGGCGACGCCGAGCGTTGGCAGGAATTGCTGGCCGGCCAGCCGTTCGGGCGCATCGCCAGTGCCGCGGAGATCGGCTACGCCGTCGCCTTCCTGGCGAGCCCGCGCTCGGGCTACACCACGGGCACGATCCTGACGATCGACGGCGGCGCGTAGGGCATCGCCGTCGATCGATCTGGAGCGGGATGCATTTGCATTCGCTGCCGTAGTTGATCGAGGTCTTGGCTGAGGAAGTTAAGGCGATGGCTCCGCCCTCGACCCGCTGGGGCCGGTGGCCCCAGACCCCATTACATGGATGAGGTGCAGGGGCTCCGCGCCTGCTGGGGTCCGGGGGCTTAGCCCCATAGGCGCTAAAATAGTTCCGCCCGAACCGACAGCAGATGCGATTTTCGCAATCTCGGCGCGTTTGCCATGCGTTTATGAACCGCGGCTGTCACGCGGGTCAGCATGTCCAACGTCA
>Ga0209491_10003659_pt1 | contig 25006 bp, 27 predicted proteins | sample BON02_FD_187213 | JGI IMG/M metagenome (GOLD analysis project Ga0209491, IMG submission 187213) | Freshwater microbial communities from Lake Bonney liftoff mats and glacier meltwater in Antarctica - BON-02 (SPAdes) (version 2) | ecosystem: Environmental > Aquatic > Freshwater > Ice > Glacier...
AAGATCCTTGGCCATGAGGCCTGCCGCTTTGAGACCATCAGCCAGCCATCGCGCCGCCTGTTCCTCGCTGTGCGCCGTCACCTGCGGGGCCTTCCGGTAGGCCCGCGACATCCTCTTCCGCTCCTTCATCAGCTTTCCCGCAAGCTCGCGCAGTTTTCCGGCGAACTCCTGACTACCCCAATACCAACCGCGCCGCAAATCGCTGCACCGGGCATCCACATCCTTTGCGATCACCGGCATCCCGCACTTCTTGATCTCCTCCTCCACTGCGCGGCGATCCAGCCGCTCCACCATCCGCCGCCGGCCAGCCACCGTGTCCGGCAGATCGAAGCGTTTCAGTCCCTCCGCGGCGGCCAACCATTTCGGGCGCTTCCCGGGTGGCAAGGCCCAGCCACCCGCCGCGCTGCACCATGAATAGTCCAACACGCTTTGGCCGTTGTAGCGTCGGGTGACGGTGTTTTGCAACCAGCTCATGCCAGCCACCAGATTGGCCTCGGGCGTCTCGATAAAGAGGTGGTAGTGGTTTCCCATCAGCACCCAAGCGTGCACCCGCCAGCCGGTCATCGCGCAAGCCTCAGACAGGGTGGCGAGGAAAAACCGGCGGTCGTCGTCGTCATGGAAAATCGTCTCCCGCCGGTTGCCGCGCGCCATCACGTGGTAATAGGCACCGGGGAATTCAATACGGAGACTCCTTGGCATGAACGGAGCGTAGGGGAGCGGGGATTTCTGTCAAGTTTTGCACCCTGACCCCATTTTTCCTGACCCCATTTTTCGAAGCGACCTGGGCGACCGGCCATGACTTCACACAACTCTCCGTAATCCGCTCGACGAGGGAGCGTCCCAGCGGACGAACGAAGTGAGTGCAAGCGTCAGAGCGACCGGTGCCCGGGTGGAAGGGGTGCCCTCCGGGGAAGGACCCACCCGATCAGGCACGGCGACGGATTACGGATGTTGTGTGATGGCCATGGAGGCAGGAGGCGTGACAGTCCGCACGCTCTGAAAACGACCCGACGATAGGAGGCTGGTCTTTCTGGCAGAACGCTTTGAATCACCGAACAGCTTAGGAAGGAGGTTTCATCGTGGTGGCAGGATCGGGCGTAAATCGTCTGACACCTAAAATTTGAGCCACCGAACAACTTGGAGAAGAAATTTAAGGCCGTTGCAAGGGGCTTTGCTATTAGTGCGGGATATTGAACGCCTTAGTCCCTCGTGGTTGCAACAAGCTGTGCAAATCGTCTGGCAGATGAAACGCAGATTGTCTGACAACGTGAAATGCTCATCTCGACCCCCAATCCTCAACCAGTGAAACTAGTTTTTTTTAACTTGGATATCTCTTCAAGAAACTCCCCTTCATAAGGCTCAGCGGACGAAATCTTAAGCGTGATGGCAGACGTGCATCTGATCTTTTTGATCTCAGAATTCCTATAAATATCAATCGAAATGATGTCGCCATCTATTACTGAAATATCTTTATTGAAAGTCGTCAAAAAAGTTAAGAATTTTTCCGAAAACAAACCATCATATTCAGTTATTACTTTTACTAACGAAGGAAACAAATCATCTTTACCCTCAATAACCCTCATTCTCGATTCGCTAAAGTATTCCCCATCCGCTCCACTAATCTCCTTCTGCATCTTGGTAATTTTCAGGTCATCTTTCAAGAATAGCACCGACACCCACCCTCCCCAACCCGATCCTCTTGTGATTCTAACGGCTGTTGAAGCTCCATTTTTAGCTATCAAATCTTCGAAGCTGGAAACCAAAGGTGAATTCCCTATAGCTTCTAGGTATTTTCCCTGACCAAATCCCAAGAATGGAAATGACAGTATAAATATAAGTGATAATCTTATTGACATGGTGTTATTTTTTGATGGGTTTCCCGTCATCACCAAACGGCTGCCCAGCCTCTGGTGTTCCGAACCCCCCTCCATCTTCGTGCTCGGCGTCTCCATTTATATGGGCATTGATGGCGGCTTGATAGGAATCCTCCAAAAGCTTCCGCATTTCTTCAGCCTCTCCCATTTCAGCAAAGCATAGCTCAGGAAGGGCCTCGACAACCTTATCAATAGACTCCATCCGTGCATTGAGCGAACGAATATGCTGAAGCTCATGATTTTTAATTTGGTTATAGTTATAAACCCCTTTATATTTTCCGTTTTTAACTGTATATGGAATTCGATTCGGAATCATTACAATTATGGGAAGTTTATCCCTGAAGAAATACATTTTTCCTCTAACGATGCAGCATTGCCCATTCTTTCGTTCAATAGTTAATTTTATAAACACGTTATAGCCAGATACGAAGCCCGGCGCTCCAACCTCACCAGCTGGTATATCTTTAACTTCAATCCTCGAGGGATCTGGTGATACCCACTCGTTTGGAATGAGACCAAGATAATCCCATGATCCCACCGCATCGTTCCCCACCATCCCATATAGGTTGACTCCTCCTCTTTCTCCATTCGGATCTCTGCTTGGCCAATATGTGCGACCCGACGCGATCTTCGTAGTGGTAAGGCGATTTCCTTGGCGCGGTTGCTTGGTTTGAGGGCGATTTTGCCGGTGCGATTGCTCTGCATCACCAAAAAATCCCCAGACGCGGTTTTTCGCGGTGGGGTCGCTCTTCTCGGGCGCGGGTGATGTGAGGCTAAATCCCATAAATCTAGGCGGGGTATACCATCTTAAAGCGGCTTTGGGCAGCTAAAAAGAGAGTTTTTTTGGGGTTTTCGGGGGTGGTTTTAGCTCTCGGGGGTGGTTTCGGGGTCTTCGGGGCCGGGTTTTTGGTCGGTTTCTTTGGCCTCGGCGGGGTGGGTTTTGGCGTGGACTGCTTTTAATTGCTCGATGCTGACCTGCGTGTAGATGCTGGTGGTTTGATTCGCAGGCTCCACCCGCCTGCTCACCCCTGCGGGGCACGTCGCTTCTCTCCTGTCTAAAACACCTCCAAGCCTTCGGTGTTGTTCAAGCTTCTGGAGACTTATTTTCTGAAGGGTGGGGGGCGGGGAATCGTTTTTTCGGTGAGGGGGCGGTGGGTGATGCGTGGTCTGCCTGCGCACCTTCGGAGCTTTCTGAATCGATGGTGCTTGGGACCGCCAGCCCAGGCTGGCGGCTAAATGCCTGCGTCCCTTCGGGACTGTGGAACCAATACGTGTGCGTCCCTTCGGGACTGTGGAACCAATACGTGTGCGTCCCTTCGGGACTGTGGAGACCATAATTCAAGGTGCCAGTCAATCTTCAGGGCTCGGTGCTGCCACTGGGTTCTTGCTCGGTAAGGGGATGTCTGGATGGTTTGGTGTTGCGCACCACTTTGATATCGGGTTGTGTTTCCAAATTGACGTCGGGTGATTTTGGGCGGATTTCCACGCTTTCATCGAGTTTCGTGACCAGTGGGGTCGTTTGTGGAGCGCGTGATGAAGGGATTGGCAATTTTGGGTGGAACCCGTTCTCTGGTAGGGTTTTCTGGAGGGATGGACAGAGGCTCTTGATGAAATCTCTGTTTTCCAGGGATTACGATGCGCGAGAACCTGCCAATCTGATCTGAGATTGGCAGGCTCTTTGTTTTTTTCGCGACCTCATCAGTCGCCTCTGTTTTTGGCTAATCCTGGCAGGGTGCTCCCCAGCAGGGACTGCTTCCGCTTCACCAAAAGTGGTTTTTGGGATCATTTGGCCCCGGTATTGGCGATACCCTGGTTTCGAAAATCAGCCATTGATTCTCATCTCGTGTTGCGGCTCGAAACAGATTGAGAGCTGTCTGAATGACTCGACAACAGCTTGGAAATCTGGTGGAATTCACTTGGCCGAAGACTCTTTGAAAAGTGCTCTGGAAGGCGGCGACGAGACATGATGCTTTCGATTTCTGAGAGCGACATGTTGTCAGAATGGGGAATGAGCGTTTCGATGATCTGGCTGACTGGGGCGGATTCCAAAGAGGAGCGCGGCACGAGATGATCCCAGTGGATGGAGAGAGTCCTCCCTCATCCTGAATCACCGTTGCGAGCTGAGCACATGAAACGCACTGCTCGTATGGAGGAGGCGGGTTGATGATCCGCCTCCTTAAGAAGCTTGCACATACCCATGCGCTTTTACGAAGTCTGTCCGGTGACAATGCGGGCAGGGCTGGCATCGAATACAGAAGCGGAAGTTCAAAAACTGGCAGCTCTCCAGATCAATCTGAGGAATGAATCGGCACATAAGCGGGGAATTTAAGATGGCTTGATTCCAAGCGGAGAACAAAGAGGGAGGTGTCCGAATTAGCGCTGTGTTTTGGTTAGAAAACCCGATGTCAGTTCGGTGAGATTCGGGCATGAAGCACGATCAGAAGGTGAAAATTTACGACTGACCACCACAGTTGCCCGTTGACCCCAATAGGCAGGTCGATGGTGCCACCGTGAGTTCGACAACAGAGGTCACCTACCAACCTCAGAGCACCTGACTTCGACGGAAGTGGTTATGATACCTTCTTGTAGATGAGGCGCAGTTTTGTGCCGGGGTAAATTGTTTGGGTTTCGGTCAGTTCGGCGCAGAGGTGTTCCAGTGCGGTGTTGTCGCGGGGGGTGCTGAGGCTGTCGATTTCCACGGTGAGGGTGCCCGCTTCGGGGTCGGGCCGCAGGTTGGCTTCGGTCGCCATGAGCTGCTGCGCCAGGCCCCGGGCTTCATCCCGGTGATGGGCGTGCATGGTCTCTGCCAGGATCTGCGCGGGGCCGCCCTTGCGCGAGCGGAGCGGAGCGAGCTTCCGCTTTTGAGTGCTCCGAGAATCGGAGCTTTGAACCGGAACCCAAGCCGTGCGCCCTGCCGTCCGATTGAAAGCGGCGATCCTCGCCGCAGTCAAAAGTTCTGCCAATCCTTCGCTCTACCGAGTGCTATTGATCCTAGTCTCAGAGCACCTGACTTCGACGGACGGCAGGCCCGGGGCGGGTTGTGAGTCGTCCGTCGGCGATCACCTTGCGCACCGTATCGTAGCCGATGTCGAGTTCCCTGGTCGTCTCTGAAACGTTCGCTCCGGTGTCGAGGAGGAGCTGGGCTTTGGTGCGAACCTCCGGGGTCAGGACGGTGGAATTTCCTCGTGTTTCGGGTGGCCGGTAGAAGGTGTTGGAGCCTTTTTCGCGGAAACGTTTGACCCATCGTTTCAGGGCCTGGACCTTGAGGCCAAAGGCCTCTGCGATCTGGGTCTGCCCGGCGCTGCCATTGGTGTAGAGCTGACAGGTGATGGTGCGGAAAGAATCCAGATCATCTTCTTGGTGGGAGAAAATGGGCATCAAGCCACAGTCAATTCCCTTTCCTGTTCCGGTTTTTCCTCAAAATCACCCAAACCCTGTAGCCAGCAGCATTTAGCACGAAGCGTCATCCGTCGAAGTCAGGTGCTCTGAGATTGTGGTTCTTCTTGAGTTCGATGGAAATAGGGGACCATTCAATCAACTTTACCAGGTGGTCTTGGCCTATCTGGGTAAACGGGAACCGGACCGGGCGGTGAAACATCTCTTTGCGACGGATGTCGGGGTGAGAAATTTACCCTCACCAAGACTTTTTAATTTTCGATCCATCGAGGAAATCGAAGCACTCCAAAAGGCCGTGAGTGAGGTTCCCACCGGCCGACACGATACCAGGGAAAAGGTTCTGGGTATTCTCATGGCCGAGCCATATCGCTTGGGTGGTCAGGATGGCTTGCGTGGATTCTGCGAGAGAAAAAAAAGGGAGATGGTTGTCTGGAACTCCAACAACGCGCCGACCTTACGACGGTTTTTCAAAGCCCTCAAGGTGCGAAGGATTTGCTTGGGGTTTTGGATGAGGCACCGAAGCGGGAGTTGGTCGATCTCGTTGAGGATGGGGAGATTCGTGAAAAGTGGTTGAAGCGAGGGGAGTGAATAAGGTGATTTTTTTGTGACGGAAGCCCGGCGGCAAAAGGGTGATGCAGAAGAGGTCGTCAGAAAGATCCAAAGACCTGCGTTCGCAGGGAGTTGACTTGGAATCAGTGCCCATCGAAAGAGGGAATCCCATAGTTGCCAATGAGCACCCCTCGCACGCTGATGTTGACAAGTCCCCGCCGGGCCCCAGCTTGAAAAAGGCAGAAGGCCGACCATGACAAGCATCACCGAGCGGGGGAATCCCGCCTTCCCCTGGCACAACGAGGATGACAACCCCTGCACTTCCTGCGGAGCTTGTTGCGCCAATTTCCGCGTTTCTTTCTATGGTGGCGAATGTGATGATTCACCGTGGGGCACCGTGCCGGTCGAACTGACCGAAGCACTCACTCATTCCCGCCAGGTCATGAAGGGAACCAATCAAAAGAATCCGCGCTGCATTGCCCTCGGCGGAGAGGTTGGAAAGTGTGTCAGTTGCACCATTCACTCGTTGCGGGCCTCGGTCTGTCGGGAATTCCCACCCTCGTGGGAGAATGGCATTCACAATCCCGATTGCGATCGCGCCCGCGCTGCCCACGGCCTCCCGCCGCTCGATAATCCCGGCATCGTTCCGCTCGTTCCCAACGACACTCCGACGAAACCCAAGCGGGCCGCTTAGGAAGACCCACCCACCGGGCCTCCCAACTTGACCCATCCCGCCGGAAAACGACAGACTGTTCACAATCTGTCAGTAGTAAAAACGATGCCCACGCACGGGCCTTTCCGAGTCATGCCAATCCACCAGACCATCGCCAAGGGAGTTCCGAAGTTTCTCTTCGTCTTCGCCTTGATCGGGGGCAGTTCCAAGGCCAACGCCGATGAGGCTGCCGGACTCGCATACTTCGAAACCCACGTCCGCCCCCTTTTTGTCGAACATTGTTACCAATGTCACTCGGCGGATGCCGAAAAACTCAAGGCCAACCTCTACCTCGACTCCCGGGCGGGTTGGCAAACCGGTGGTGACTCCGGTCCCGCCATCATTCCAGGAGATCCCGATCAATCTCTCCTCATCCAGGCGGTCTCTCACACCCATGGAGACCTCAAAATGCCGCCAAAAACCCGGCTCTCGGAGATTGAAATCGGGAAGCTCAAAACCTGGATCGGCTTGGGTGCGCCCGACCCGCGCAAAGGACAAATCACACGCTCAAACTCCGGGATCGATCTTGAAAATGGCCGCAACTTTTGGGCCTTCAAGCCACCCGTTGATCACGCCGTTCCCAAGGTCAAAAATACAACCTGGCCCGTAACCGGGATCGATCGCTTCATCCTTGCACACCTCGAAGCGAGCAAGCTCACCCCCGCCGGAGATGCTCCCAAACGCACCCTCCTGCGCCGCATCTACTACGACCTCATCGGGCTTCCGCCTTCACCGGAAGAAATGCACGCCTTCCTCGCCGACTCCTCGCCCACCGCATTTGAAAGTGTTGTCGATGACCTTCTCTCCCGACCCGAATTTGGGGAACGCTGGGGGCGGCATTGGCTTGATGTCACTCGCTTCGCCGAATCCAGCGGTGGCGGACGCAGCCTCGTCTTTCCCGATGCCTGGCGCTTCCGCGACTACGTCATCGACTCTTTCAACCAGGACAAGCCCTACAACCAACTCGTCCTCGAACACCTCGCCGGTGACCTTCTTGAGCACGACTCCATCCCACAACGAAACGCCCAACTCATTGGCAGCGGATACCTCGTCCTGGGCGCCTTGAACTACGAACTCCAGGACCATGAACTCCTGCGTATGGAATTCGTTGATGAACAAATCGACACCGTTGGTCGGACCTTCCTCGGCATGACGCTGGGCTGCGCCCGTTGTCATGATCACAAATTCGATCCCATCCCGACAACCGACTACTACGCCCTCGCCGGCATTTTTCTGAGCACCGAATCGATGGGAAAAGGCAGCGCCGCCAGCGGAGTGACCTCCTTCGCCACCACCCGGCTTGCCACCAGCAACCCTGCCGAAATCGCAGACCTTCAATCATCTCTTAACGCCCTCACAAAGGAGATTAATACGCTCAAAAAACTACCCAAGGACGAACAAGTCCCCAAACTCGACGAGTTCGAAAGACAACGCAAGGAAATCACGGGAGATCTGAAAAAACTTCAGCCCGTCACCATGGCACCCTCGGATTCAAAATCCCCTGCCGACGACTATGTCCGCATTCGTGGCCAGGTGCGCAACAAGGGCGAAAAAGTTCCGCGCGGCTTTCTCTCCGTCGCAATGAAACCCGGCGATTCTCCCGCCATCGCAGAACAGAGTTCCGGGCGACTCGAACTCGCGAGCTGGATCGCCGATTCTAACAATCCCCTCACCTCCCGCGTCATGGTCAACCGGATCTGGAAACACCTTCTCGGTGAAGGAATTGTCCGCACCCCCGACAACTTTGGCGAAACGGGCGAGCTTCCCAGCCACCCCGAACTTCTTGACCATTTGGCGCTCAAATTCACGACGAACGACTGGTCGGTCAAGACCCTCATTCGCGAAATCGTGCTCAGCCGCACCTATCAACTTTCCTCTCTCACTGATCACGACCACGATCCGGAAAACCGCCTCTTCGGGCGAGCCCATCGTAAACGCCTCGAGGCGGAAAGCATTCGCGACACCGCCCTCGTCATCAGCGGAAATCTCGACCTCCAACGCGGTGGCAGCACCCTCGTCAATCCCGGCCAATACGATCTCAACTACAAGTTCAAGACCACCCGCCGCAGCATCTACGTCCCCTGGTTCCGCAACTCCATGCTCGCTCTCTTCGAGGTCTTCGATGCCCCCAACCCGAATCTCGTCGTCGGCAAACGCCCGGTCACCAACCTCCCCACCCAGGCCCTCTTCCTCATGAACAGCCCCTTCATTCGCGAGCAGTCCCTGCTCACCGCGAAGCGATTGATCCAGGACGGGGCCACGATTGACGACGCCTACCAACTCATTCTCTGCCGACCACCCAGTGCCAGCGAACTCGCTTCCACCGAAAACTTTCTCAGCCAGTTTGAACCTTCGAATCAAGAAGAAGCTTGGACGCAGATTTGCCAGACCCTTTTCGCCTGCGTCGACTTCCGCTTCCTCGACTAACAAAAACCATGAGCCAATATCGTCGCCAATTTCTCAAGTCCGCCGGCTGCGGATTCGGATCCCTCGCACTCAATGCCATGCTCAGTGGCAAGGCGGGGGCCGCGACCAATCCTCTCGCCCCCAAGCCACCCCTGCTCCCCGGCCGCGCCAAGCGGGTCATCTTCCTCTTCATGGCCGGCGGACCCAGCCACGTCGATTCCTTCGACTACAAACCCGAGCTCATCAAACGCGACGGCCAGAGCTACGACTTCGTGGGTGTTCGCAAGGGCACCTTCGGGAAAAAGAGCGAGCGCACGCTCCTCAAACCACTTTGGGACTTCAAGCAATATGGCCAATCGGGCCGCTGGGTCAGCGAACTCTTTCCGGAGATCGGGAAGCATGTCGATGACCTCTGCTTCATCCACTCGATGCACACCGAAGGCGTCGCCCACGGTCCCTCCACCCTTTTCCTCCACACTGGCGCGACCAACCTCGTCCGCCCGTCCATGGGCAGCTGGGTCACCTACGGACTCGGCACCGAGAACGAAAACCTCCCCGGCTTCATCACCATCATGCCCTCCGCCAGCAAAGGAGGTCCCCGCAATTATTCCAACGCCTTCCTCCCCGCCATTCACCAAGGAACCTGCGTCGGCCGCGCCGGACTTCCCGCTTCCCAGGCCACCATTCGGAATCTCAAAAACTCCTCGCTCCCCCTCGCCGGACAAAAGAAGCAATTCAACTTCCTCCAGGAACTCAACCGCCAACAAGCGCGATCCAAGTCCGACCAGAACCTCAACGCCGCCATCGACTCCTTCGATCTCGCCTTCCGGATGCAGATGAACGCCCCGGACATTCTCGACCTTGCCACCGAAACCGAGGCCACCAAAACGAGGTATGGCATCGGCGAAAAGGCGACCGACGATTACGGCCGCCAATGCCTCATGGCCCGTCGTCTCGCCGAGAAGGGCGTGCGCTTCATTCAGGTCAACTACTCGGACGAATCCGTCAATCCACGTTGGGATCAACACTCCAACATGCCCAAACACGAAGTCCACGCACGGGCCACCGACAAGCCCGTGGCCGCGCTCCTGCAAGATCTCAAACAACGCGGACTTTTGGAAGACACCCTCGTTTGGTGGGGTGGAGAATTTGGACGCACTCCTTTTTCACAAGGCAAGGACGGCCGCGACCACAACCCGCGCGGTTTCACCACCTGGCTTGCCGGAGGCGGCACCAAGCCCGGCTACGCCCACGGCGCCACCGATGAAATCGGCGACACTGCCGTCACTGATCGCGTCCACATGCACGATCTCCATGCCACCATGCTCCACCTCCTCGGCCTCGACCACGAACGCCTCACCTACAACTATGCCGGTCGTGACTTCCGCCTCACCGACGTCGCCGGGAGAGTGGAAAAGGCGATTTTTGCGTAGCCCTGCGCAAGTTTTCTTGAATGGCGTAGAACGAGCGTCCCGCTTGTTTTCGGACGACCGGCGAGGGATCAAGGTAAGAAAGATACCAACAAGGGACGCGGAGCTGATGATTAGAGGTTGGGCGTTCAGCACCTCGACGGCGCGGCGCGCGCAGGTCTTGGGAATGGCGAAGGAATTAATTAAGATATTGCGCGAAGGGATCGGGAGAGCTTTCAGAGCCCTTTTTTTGGACAAATGAACCGGAAACAATGATGGTGGAGGGTGAATTTTCCTTGGCTTTTAACAGCAGTGGCTTTGGGCGGATTTGAAAAATCCTTTGAGGGTGGCATCCCACAAAATATCGTGCAGTGTTGGCATGGCGATTGGATGATCGGGCAGGGCTTTTTTGGGGTTCAACTTCTCATTTCTTCGGCTCGTAAAGACCCAGTTGGAGCGCGCGCACGCTTTGGATTTTTCCCTTGAGAATTTTCAAGGGCCCCATCGGGCTGCGTGCTCCTGTCGCACGCCCTTCACTAAAATGATCCCGATTGGCCTCGAAGATGCGGTTGACGAAATCCTCGCTTCCGACAATGAAGCCATCGGTGAAATGACGGATTGTTTGGCTGACCGCTTGGGCAAGATCGAGATCCTCCTGAGTGAACTTGGGTTGAAGGACAGCCAATGCGGCCTCAAGAGAGTTGGCGGCACGAGTAGGGATGGGTTCGCGATTCCGCAGCGCGAAAAGGGAGGCTTGCATCGCAAGGGCACGATCACTTTTGCGGGCTTTTGCAAAACTACTCCACTCGTAGTCCGCCGGATCGGTGACCAAACCTGCCCGGACCGGGTTGGCATGAAGGTAGGCGCGGACGGCTTTGGCGGTGAAGCCTTCTTCGATGATAGAGCTCCGAAAACGAGACTGCCAAAGAGTCCCCCGGCGACCATGTTGACGGTTGATGAAGCGGGTCATTCTTTGCACCAAATTCTTTGCAAATTCGGGAAGGCTGTGCATTCGATAAAAAAAATCCTGCTGAAGTTTGGCCCGCTTTTTGGGCGAAGCGACCTTCCATTCGGATCGCAGATCGGCGAGGGCCTCCCGGGTCAGGATAGGACCGACCCGGCGAAAGAATTCCTTGTCCTCAAGCAGCTTCGGTCCCTGAGTGGGGACCGCGAGGAGGAAATGAAAGTGATTCGGCATGATGACGTAGGCGAGAACCTTGATTCCGGTAAATTTCGCCGCAATTTTTATCTGCCGCACGAATTCGTCCCTCGCCTCCCCGGTGATTAATGGCTGATCCATCACCACCCGGGAGGTCACGTGGTGGATGAGTTCCCCGGCTTCCGGGAACGACGGATCAAGATTTTCAAGGGACAAGCGAACTTTTGACATAAGCACTCCATAAATAGAGGATCCGGGAGCGTGGTCAAATGTTTCCAAGCGAGAATTCAAGGTAAGCGCGCCCAAAAAGCTCTTGCGTTCAGGGAGCTGTTGGAAGGGTTTTTCAAAAAAGGAACCGCGACATCTTGCTCCGGGGCGGGTTCATGGTTACCTACGGCAGTGATGAAAATGCGAAGCAGATTGCTAGGGATGGTGGTCTTGTTGGTTGGACTGGGTTCCGGCAGCCTGGTCTCGGCACAAGAGAGGGAGCTCAAGGTGAAGGCGGGAGAGAAGATCGCCTTTATGGGTGATTCGATCACGCAGGCCGGCAACGGGAAGAATGGCTATGTCACCTTTGTGATGGATGCCTTGAATCGCGAAGGCTTGCAGGTGACGCACATTCCGGCGGGGATCTCGGGACATAAGTCGAGCAATATGCTGGCCCGTTTGGACCGTGATGTCCTCAGTAAGAAGCCCGACTGGATGGTGCTCAGTTGCGGGGTTAATGATGTGTGGCATTTCACCCTCCGTCTCGGGAAGCGGACTTTTCAGGGGGTGGAACTCGAGGACTACAAAAAGAATATCCGCGCCATGGTCGAAAAGGCCGGGACTTCCGGGGTGAAGGTGATGATCCTGACCTCGACGATGATTGGGGAGGACCCGGAAAAGGGGACGAATAAGACCTTGGCTCCTTACAACGACTTCCTTCGCAAGCTCGCGGCGGAGAAGAATCTCCCGCTGGCAGATCTGAACAAGGAGATGCAGGTCGCACTTGGGAAGATCCCCGACGAAAAGGGAAAGGCACGGATGTATGGCGAGCCCGAATACGACCGGAAGATCGCAAACAAGCTGACCACCGATGGCTGCCACATGAATACCCTTGGTAATATTATGATGGCCAGGGGAGTCCTGCGCACCTTCGGTCTGGCCGAAGAAAAGATCGCGAAGGCAGAGAAGGGGTGGCTCGGGAAGTGAGTCCCGCTTCTTGCTTCTCCTTCCTGAGTCCGGGCATTTCGGGCCGCGTCGCGTTCACCGGGCGTGACCATGCTGGCGGGATCGATTATTGCTTTTCACGTTGGGCCCGGGGGCGCTGGGCTTCCATGAATTTGTCGAGGCCGGCAGGATCATCGCGTTTTTGAAAAGCCTCAAGTGCGGGATCCGTCGTTTTCTTCATCCGTGCGAGGAGGGCTTCCTGCAGACGGCGAAGTGGGTTTTGGCGAAAGTCATGGTAATCTGTGGAAACGCTGGATGATGCCGGGGGCTTTGTCGAACACCGCTGGCGGGCGAGAGAGGATTTCACTCTCCGACTGGTGGTGGCGAGAGGCGGTCGAAGCCCCTGCCGCTACCGACGGGCGGGTGAACGTGGCGGCATTGTTCTTTGGCGCAGAAGACGACGTCGTTTTACTCGACGACGAATGCGAAGTTCGTGGCGGTGATTTACCGGATTGAGGCGCAGGATCCCGGGGAGGATACGAAGCTGATTTCTCGGCTTGTGGTGGTGGCCTTGAACAAGGGGCGGGCGAAAGATCTGGGGTCGACGAATGGAAAGGATGCCGATGCGGAGGCCAGGAAGTTGGCGGATACGGTGAAGCCTGCGAAGTGAACTTGTTCGTTGGTGTGCGAAGGCGGGGGAGGCCGGGTCCAACACGTAGCGGTTCGGAGTCTCTCGCTATTGAGACTCGGTGATTGCCGCTGGTCATGAAAATTGAGAACATCTTTCGGATGAGGAGAAGTTTCGTCGGAGTCGTGACCTTGTTGGGGAGTAGTTTGCTTTCGCCGGGCAACGGGGTTTTGCGGTGGGGGTTCGGCGCGGAGGATCTGGGGGCGGCGGGAAGTTTTGGAGGAACGAGGGGAAAAGCGATTGCGGCGATGCAGGTGAACCCGGCTTTGTTGGCAGGATTTGAGGAAAATGAGGCGACGTTCTCGATCCGCTATCTCGCGGGGAGCGGGGATTTTTCGCGAGGAGGGATCACGAGTTCGATGCGGGGTGGTGAAGGGGTGTATCCCGACTTGGCGATGGCGTGGCGGTTGAATCCGCAGGTGGTGCTGGGTTTCGGAGCCTCCCCCATTTCAGGTTTGGAAGCCCGGTGGAACTATCTGGATGCGCCGGGTGGAATTGGCGGGATTTCTTTTGGTGAACTGCGGCACGAGAGTCGCTTTGTGGCGGTCCGACTGGCGGCGGGATTGGGATGGCAGGTCACGGACCGGTGGTCGTTGGGGCTGAGTGCGGGGGCGGTGAGGAGCGAGATTGATTTCAATGCGCCCTTTATTTTTCAAAGCAATCCGGCGCTGGCGAATGCCAAGGTGGATCTTGATTTGGAGACCGATGGTTGGGCTCCTTCGGTGGAATTGGGGTCCGTGTATCACGCCTCACCCGACTGGACTTTTGGGGCGCGGGTGAAGTTGCCGGTGACCTTGGACAACGAGGGAAAAGCCGGAGTAGACTTCTCGGCACAACTTCCGCCGCTGGGGTTTGGAGGAGCGCCACCGCGCAATGATTATGATGCGCGGGCGAAGACGCAGTTACCGTTGACGATTGGAGCGGGGGGATCGTGGCAGGCCAAGGACCGGCTTTCGCTGGGCCTTTGGGTAGACTGGCACCAGTGGAGTCAGTCCTATGATACCTTTGCGGTGGATTTGGCCGGGGGATCGAACGGGGTGATCAATGGCGCGATCGGGCGGGATGTCTCGGATCGTATTCCGTTGGACTGGAAGGACCGCTTCGTGGTTTCGCTCGGGGCGGAGTATGAACTCAGCGAGGAGTGGACGATTCGTGGCGGGTGGCGTTATGGGAAGTCACCGGTCCCCGGGGATTTAGTGACGCCTTTGAATGGAGCGATCATGGAGCATGCGCTGACCGCCGGTGCGAGTTGGAGTCGGGGCGATTGGCAGATCGATCTCGGTTATGGTCACGAATTTTCGCAATCAGCCGAGGTCGGCGCCAGCGGATATCATGCGGGGGAATACTCCAACAGTTCGCTGGAGGCGGAGGTCCGGCATGCGAGCGTGTCGTTTACGCGTCGCTTTTGATTTGTTCAACGGACCGCTTGCGTCTGAGGAGCGCGAGTCCGCCGAGGAGTCCGAGAGCGAGAGAGCTGGGTTCGGGGATGGCGGAGATGAGGTTGCCGCGAATTTCTCCGCCGCCATTTGCAGGAGCGTGGACATTGAGGTAGGTCAGGCCGTCGAGGAGAGCCTGCTCTTGGGGGCCTGTGAGGGTGATCGTGTTGGAGATCAGGCCGTTTGCGGCGCTGTTGTCGGCGATGCTGAGGGTCTGAAGGACTCCGACATGCTTTCATGATCCCATGATTTTTTCCTTCACCCTGCGGGCGGATTTGGCGAGGCGGTCGTAGAGGTGGATGGCTTTGGCGGGGTAATTTTGTTGGGCGGTGATGATGAGGGCGTGGCAGCCCATTTTGGAGGCGAGTCCTCCGTGGTGGCTGTCGGCGGCGGCGCGGAGGAAGTCACCGGGCGAGAGTTCGACGCCGTCGCTGTAAAGGTCGCCGTCGAGTAGGTAAACTTGTTCGGAGCCTTTGTGGTTGTGGCCGGGGAAGCGGCAACCGGGGTCCATTTCAAGCATCATGACGGTGAAGCCATCGGCGGGACTGTTCGAGAGTTCCTTGACGCGGGCGCCTTTGACGGGGAGTTCGCGGTATTCGCCTTCGGTGCTTCCCTGGAAGAAGAATCCGGCGGGGAATTCCTTTTTGGGAGGGTTCACGATGGCCTCGAGATCGAGAGGAGGCGGGGTGTCGTCGGTGAGCACGGCCATGGTAAGGGTGCTCACGGCATCGACTTCACTGGCGAAGATTTTTTGGTCCTCGTGGGAAGCACTGGTGAGCCATTGGTCGAAGGCGTCCTCGTGTTCGCCGAGTCCTTCGGTGGCGTAGAGGTGGGCCAGCTCCCGGATCTGGTCTGGAACCTGTGGAGGAAGGAATGATGGTAAACGGGGATTCATGCGACTGAGGTGAGGTGGGGTTTGAGGCTCTGCATGCCGCGACGGATGCGGGCCTTGATGGTGCCGAGAGGGACGCCGAGTTTCTCGGAGACTTCTTGTTGGGTATGTCCGGAGAAGAAGGCGAGTTCGATGGCGGTTCGTTGGTCGGGGGCGAGTGATTTGAGGGCGGTGCGGATTTTTTGGCTTCGCTCGTGGCTTAGGAGAAAATCGTCGGCGCGTTGGGGTGGGTGTGAGGAGGCCATTTCGGTGAGGTCTTGTTGTGAGGTTTGGTGTCGCTCGGCGAGGCGGGTGCGTTTACGGTAGCGGTCGTAAGAGGAATTTCGCGCGACGGTGATGAGCCAGCTGATGGGCGATCCGAGGGCGGGGTTGTAGCGGGACGCGTTCGTCCAGACCTTGAGGAAGACGTCTTGAAGAGCATCTTCGGCTTCCTGGCGATTTTTGAGAACGTTCAGGACGACGGCAAAGAGCCGGTGGGCGGTGAGGCGATGAAGCTCGCTGAGTGCCGGGGCTTCCTTTGCGGTGATGCGGGAGAAAAGGTCGGTGAGATCAGGTTCAGGTTCCATAAGGGCCGGTGAGGATTGAAGTGAGGAAGAGTAAGTTGGTCAGTCGGGATGTGGGGGCCTGTTTCCCGACTGACCGGGGGCACCACGAGTCTCTCACTGAATTGAGCCAAGGGCGAACAGTCCTTGCTGTCATGCATGGAAACGCGGGGATGGGGAATGCGGAGGCATTCTATTTTTGGAGATTCCCTGCAAAGAAAAGCCTCTCCGGTGAAGGATGGCGGCTTCAAAGGGGAGTTTGGTTTGCTTGCGAAAACTGCTGATTCTACTCTTCGGTCAGGGTCACTTGCACGCGGAAGAATTGCGCGGGCGGCGGGGTGGAGAAGGTTGTGGTGACCGTCTCGAAATCAGAGTCGAGCGAAGTCGTCCCGGTGGAGTCCGGGGTGGCGGTGGTCCAGCTGCCATCCGCCAGAGAAGGAGACGATTGCAGCTCGTAGGTGAGTCCGCGATCGATGAAGTCCTTTCGTTGCAGATGTTGGAATGTGAAGGTGGAGCCATTCCGGGTGATGGTGGGAAGGATGGAGGCGCCCTCGTTGAACTGGGAGTTCGCCGTGGGATCTCCATTGAAGGCGTATTCGAGGAGATTGGGAATTTGATCCCCGTCATCATCTCCCGATTCGGATGGGTCGCTGAGTGCCGAGGTGAAGCTGCGGAACGAGCCAATGATGTCGAGAGTGAGGGGCTGGCTGGATGAGGCGAATTCGTCTGCGGAGAGGGTGAGGGACGAGTTGAACGTTCCGGGTGCTGGAACGGTCATGGTGAGGGAGAGGGTGGAGGATTGGCCGGTGGCGAGGCCTCCACGTCTCGACTGCACGGAGCTCGGAGTGACTGAATTGATCCAGAGGGTTCCGTCCGGCGTGGCGGAGGCGGGGAGGGTTGCGGAGAGCTTGAGGTTGTTGGCGTCGGTTACGACTCCGGTGTTGGCGACGGCGAGATCGAGGGTGAAGGGGTAGCCGGCGCGGATGATGGTCGGGAAGGCGGGGGTCAGGGTGAGCGTGGTGGTGGGCTTCACGGTTCCGGGAACGGCGCGGGTCATGTGGTAGCCGTCGAGTTCCATGAGGGCGTTGAGTTCATCGATGTAGTGAGGGACGAAGGTGTCGTAGGTCACGATGGTGCCGGGAGTGGCAAGGCCGATGTTGATCGTGGCATTGGCGACGGCGGTGTGGGTGCCAACGATGGCACCGCGACCATCGACGACGACGAGGGAAGGGCTGCCGGAGTCGCCGGATTCGGCGTAGGCGTCGTCGCCTCCGAAGCCGATGTTTGAGTAGACGATCTGGAAAGTGCGGGTGCTGTTGATGGAGGAGCCGCTGGTGACGGGATCGTCCCCGAAGTTTGAGAAGCTGCCGATGGTGCCGGAGCCGATACGGAGATTCTTGGGCGTGGCAAGGCGGTGTCCCGTGAAGAGGATGTTCTGGCCTTGGTAGTTACTTTCGCTGGGGAGGCTGAGGTAGGGCTGGAAGTTTACCTTGTCGGAGTCCGGGATGACTCCTTCGAGGGTGCCCAGGAAGAGATCGGAGGCCTCTCCTTCGTCGTTTGGAATGGAATTGATGGTGCCAATTTCATAAGTCCGCACAGTGCCATCTTGGTCGACAAAGCGGAGTTGCCCGTTGGTGGACGGGCGGAAGTGGTTTGCGCCGACGAAGTGCGTGGGGGAAACCAAGGTGTATTGACGCCGGGTGTCCTGAGCATACCAGCCGACCCCGGTGAGATCGACATTCCGGGCAATGAAGTTGGAATTCGAATTACCGACGGGGGCGGCGGGGAAGCCTGAGAATCGCTCGTGTCTGGAGGCGGAGTAGGATCTGATTTCGAGAGCGTTGGAGGATTCGGTGAACGCAAAGGAAACAAGAAGAGATGACAGGGTGAGGGAGCGATTTAAGTGATGCATGGGTAGTTCCTCTGTGAGGAACGCGAACCCTTTAGCGTTGGATGCTTTATTTTAAACTTTTTTGAGATTGAGGTGGTTCCGAGTTTGGAACGAGGCGGGTGAGGCGGGCTGGAAAGGGAGGTTTGGGGAGGTTTTTAACTATGGGTTGTCGGGGGTGAGGCCGTGTTCGCGGGCGAAGGCTTGGGCGGCGGCGGGGTCGCGTTTGGTCCAGCGTTCGATGAGGTCACGGACGCGGAGGTTGGATTGTTCTGGGGGGAAGGTGGATTGGAGCCAGGTGATCCAGCGAGGGGTGTCTTCGAGGCGGATCTTGTATTCGAGATCGGCTTTTCCGGGGTTCCAGAGGAATTCGAGTTCGTCCGGGGTGAAGATGCTGGAGCTGGCGATCGCGGTGGCGGTTTCGAAGTCGGCTTGGTGGGCTATTTGTCCGAGGACGAGGGCACGGGCGCTCTCTCGGAGGAATTCTTGGCGTTTCTCTGGGTCGAGATCCTCGGCGAGTTTTCGGATTTCGGGGAAGGCTTGTTGGCATTCGTCGATGGTGAGATTTCTTTCCCGGAAAATGTAGGGGAAGTAGTCGGTGGGATTTTGCGCGAATTCGTGGAGGAGGGGGAAGACTCCGAGTGGGTCTTGGGTGGCCTGATGGTGGAGCAAACTGGAAGCAACGCTTTTGACGAAATCATCGGGGAGGTCGTGGCGGGATTGGCGAAGCCAGGCGAGGGCTTGGTCGGGGTTTTGGAGACACCATGAGGCGGAGGCGCTGCGTGCGATGTGGGCGGCGTAGGATCCGAGGTGTTCGGTGAGGAGGGAGTTGTCTTTGAGGAGGTTGAGGGCGGTGAACGGGTTGAGGTCGTTGAGGCGGTTGATGGCAAAGCGGAGGAGGTCGCCACGGATGCCGTTGAGGTCCGGGGTGGCGGCGATGATGGCGAGGAGGTGGGCGATTTGGTGATGGTTGAGGGCCATGACCTCGTCCATTTGGGTGATCAGGCCATCGCGGGTGGCTTGGTCGAGTTTGTTGATTTCGGATTCGGCGAAATCCCCTTTAAAACGGAGGGCGTAGGCGATGAAGTTGGCGGTGATGCGTTCGGCTTTTTTGAGGGGGTCTTCGTCGGTGCGGCGGGTGGAGAGGGGGATGGGGTCGCCGGGTGTGAAGCCTTGGGTGCGGGCTTTTTCGACGAGGGATTCTTTTTGAGCGAGGAGGACCTTGCGGTCTTTTTGAAGCTTGGCGGTGAGGGAAAGGGCGGCGGCGAGGATGGTGACGGTGACGAATGTTGGGACCCGGGATTGGAGGAAGCGGGTCATTGTTTTGCGGGTTGTTGGAGTTCGGATTCGAGCCAGGTGCGGAGGGCTTCGGGGGTGTGCTCGGGTTGGTCGGTGAGGTCGAGGCGGCCGTGTTTATGGAGGGTGTCGAGGCAGAGGGAGGTTTCGGTGGGGGTGGCTTCGATTTTTTGGAAGTAGTCCTTGAGTGAGGCGAGGGGGAGGTTTCCGTTTCTTTTGGTGCCCCACCCTTCCAGGCTCTTCTGGATCAGAGAGAGTCCGGGGGATTTGTCGGTTTCTCCGGTTGCGGTGAGGGGCCAAGCGAGGGGGGAGTTTTCGCCCTGGGGCATGAGTCGGACGAGGTCGGCGAAGCGCTTGACCATGCCTTTTTCGATCATCTCATCGAGTTCCCAAGAGGTGCCAAAGTTGAAGTCGTGGAAGTAGGCTTTTTGACGTTCGGGGGAGAGGGTGGCGAAGCGTTGTCGGGCTTGTTGGTCATCGACGGCGAGGAGGGCGGTGATGATGGCGTGTTCAAATTCGGTGCGCCATTTTTCGAAGCGGGAATCGGGTGGGAGGAAATCGAACCAGGGGACGGCCTCGGCGGGTGAGAGGCGGGTCCATTGAGCGATGGCGTGGGAGAGCCAGGAGTCCCAGGCGGAGGTGACGGGAAGGTCTTGTTGGAAGCGATCAATGATATAGGCGGGGTCTTTGTAGATCAGGAGGCCGAGGAGGTAGTCTTCGAGCTGCTGGCGTTCGGGGTCGGAGAGGGTGGAGGAGTTGAGTTCGTCGAGGGCGGCGATGAGTTGGTCGCCGGTGAGTTTGCTGAGGGCATCGTTGAGGCGGCGGTTGGTTTTGAAGATGCCGTAGAAGTTGCCGGAGCTTTGGAGTTTGCGGAGGACGTCGGCCCAATTGACGGGGTGGAAGTCGAGGGCGGTTTTGACGATGGTGGCCCTTGAGATGGGGAGGCTGGGCCGGGAGTTTCGGAGGGTGAGCTCGATTTGGATGTTTTCGTTTTCCGATTTGAGGTCGGAGATTTCCCAGAGGTTTGCGGCGATCCAGATCGCGGACCCAAGAAGGAAGGCGAGGGGGAGGTAGGCCGGGGTGGTGCTCATGGGGTCTGATGAATTTGAGAGCTGAAGTTATCCCGCACGAGCTGTCATTTTTCGTCTGGAGAGATCGGGGACCTCAACTCGGCTTCCAGGATGGCGTAGGCGCTTTTGGAGAGCGTGGATTTTCGGAGGGTGGCGAGGTCCTGGAGAGCGAGGTCTTCGCTGCCGAGGAGGGCGAGGGAGAGGCCGCGGTCGGCGATGAGGGTGAGGTCGGGGCGGTCGGGTTGAATGCGGGTGTTCAACTCGGTGAGGGCGGCGTGAAGGTCGGGGCGGGCTTTGTCGGCATCATTTGCGACGAGGCTGGCGCGGGCCCGGCGGATGAGCCACGAAGCGCGGAAGCGGGATTCGGCGAGTTCCGTTTCGATGATGGGAAGGACTTCGGAGATCTGGCCGGCCGAGAGGGAGGCGTCGATCCAGGAGTTGCGGAGGACGATGCCCTGGTGCTTTTGGCGGGCGGTGTTGAGGACTTCGGCAGCTTTGGCGGGGTCGCCGGATTGGAGGAGGAGACGGGCGTGGAGGAGGTCGACGTCGGTGGGGTGGTCGGGGTGGAGTTTTTGGATCTCGTTGCAGGTGCGGAGTGCGGTGTGGTCGTCGTCGGACCAGCTGGCGACCTGGGCGATGAGGTAGCGGGCTTCGAGTTGGTGCTTTGGTTCCCGGGCGTTGGCGAGGTAGGACTTTGCGAGTGACAGGGCCTCCGGGGTGTTGCGGAGAAGTTGGATGAGGGCGGTGAGGGACTCGCGGTGTCCGGGCTGGAGAGAGAGAGCAGCGCGGAGATCCTTCTCGGCGAACTTTGTGTTGCGGAGCGCCCGGTGTTCGAGGGCGCGTTGGTAGTGGAGTTCGGCGGTGGGTCCCGCTTCGATCTTTTGATCGAGCTCTTTGATCAGGGCGTTGACGTCATGATGCGCGAAGGTTGGGGCCGTGAGGATGGCCAGAGCGATGGCGAGAAGGCGGGAGGCGGACATCTTATTTTTTTAGGAGGAGCGTGGGGTGGAGGGTAAAGTCCGAACTCCTGATGTTGGCGTTGTGTCCTTCGATCGCGATGACATTTTCCCCTTCGGCGTTGAGGTATTTGGCGGCGCCATCGAGCGGGAAGTAGTCGAAGTCGCGCTGGGCCTCGTGGAGGGTGAAATCGCTGGCGTCGGGTCCGTTGCCCTTGCCGACTCCTTCGCGGAGGACCTCGTGTCCGTTGATGAAGACGATGAAGGCATCGTCGTATGAGATGGCGAGGCCGAGGTTTGCGGGGTTGGCACCTCCGGGGAGGGTGAATTTCGAGCGGAGGTAGACCACTTTGTATTTGTTGAACATGTCCTTGAGTTCGGTGGCGTCGTCGTTGTCGCCGAATCCGAAACCGGCGTTGCCGACGGGCCAGGTGGAAATGTCGTAGCCGGGGGCGGCCCAGGCATTGGCTTCACCGGCGGGATGGGAACCGCCGAGGTAGGACCACTTGGCGGATTTGGGAATGAGGGCGAGGGCACTTCCAGGAACGGCGGGTTTTCCGGGGCCGGCTGGTCTGCCGTTGGGCTTTTGGGCGTCCGGCTGCCAGGGATTGACGATGGGGAAGTGCTTGACCTTACCTTTTTTGGTGATGGCGAAGGTGTCGCTGATTTTCTCGTCGATATTGAGCATTTCAGCGGTGAGGGTATCGCCGGAGACCGAAATGAGGCAGGAGCCGTGCTCGAGGATGATTCGTTTCATGACTGGGCTGGTGCCGCTGCGGCGAAGGCCGGTGCCGCCGTGTCCGGTGACGACTTGGACGGAGCCGTTGTTGGGAGTGAGCCCGGCGCTCTTGCGGTAGGGTCCGTCGCCTGCGGGATCGCCGTCGCCATCGTCGAGGATGACGCCGTCAGCGATGGTCGGGGTGTGGTAGGCTCCGTCGATGAGCATGGAGCGTTCGTAAATGTGGGAATGTCCGGTGAAGACGATATCGACCCCGCCGCTTTCGAGGATGGGCATGATGTGCTCCCGCATTTCGATGAGCTGGCCTTCCTTGTCCGAATCGTGCGAGCCTTTGGTGTAAGGGGGGTGGTGGAAGAAGGTGACGAGGAAGTCGGCTTTGGTTTTTTCAAGGTCGGCTTTGAGCCACTGGGCCATTTCTCCGCTGGGGCTGCGGTCGAGGTCGTGGGAATCGAGGCAAATGAAGTGGACGCGACCGTAGTCGAAGGAGTAGAAGGCTTCCTTGCCGGAGGCGAGGCCACCGGCTTCGGCATTGGTGGGGCAGATGTAGGCGTCGTAGAAAGGGCCTTCGCCCGAAGCTCCCTTGGAGGTACGTCCTTCGTGGTTGCCCATGGAGGCCCAGCAAACGGTGTTGCGCAGGGTGGGTTCATACATCGCGAAGAAGCGGTCGTCGAATTCCTTGTTGGTTCCGGACCCGTAGGCCATGTCGCCGACGTGGAGGTAGAGATCGAGTTTTTTTCCGTGGGTGGCATTGTGATTGACCATGGCGGTGTGGACGCCGGCCTGGTCTTTGCCCCCGGTGCCGGAATCGCCGACGACCCAGAAGTAGACCGGGGTATCGGTGCCGGGAACGGGGTGGGTTTTGAAGCGGTAGGATTCGTCGGCCGCCGTGAGGCGGGTTTCGCCATCGTAAACGGCGTAGTAGTATGTGGTGGACGGGGTGAGGTCGGTGATTTGGGCCTCGAACTGGTGGGTGTCCACGGGGGCGTCTGCGAAGATGGGTGCGGGGCCTTCGACGGAAGGATGGAGGCGGGTGAGGATTTGCCCGGCGGGGACTTCGGAGTCGAGAGACTCTGCGGATTTGCCATAAAAAACACGTGGCGTCGAGTCACCGGAAGTGCGCCAGACGATGTGAATCGATTCGTGATTGGCCATTTGCAGGTAGGGGGCGCGGGCGAAGACGGAGTTGTCGGCGGCAGCAAACAGGCTGGTGAGGAGGAGTAGAATGAGGAGGTGCATAGTGACGGGGAGGAGAGCTTCGGGGATTTTGAGAAAATCGCAATCAAGATTGTGGGTTTGACCTCGGGTGGCTGTGGGGGGTATGGATGTGGCCCCATGAAAGCATTATCGCTCGTCGCTGTCCTTGGCGCAACTTTGTGTCTGAACTCTTGCAGCATTGCCAAGTCGTTGATTCAGATTCCGGTTCGGACCCTGCAGACGGTGGGGAGAACGGTGGGAATGGGGATCAAACACAGTGAGGAGAAGTCGCTTGAGAAGTCTGCGGACGCTGAAGAGGTTGAGGAGAAGGTCGATGTCCGTTAAGGGCGGGGTCCGGTTTTTGGACGAGAAGCCGAGGATTTGGAAACATCGGGGGCATTTCCGGTGTCTGCGAGTTCATGTCTTTTTTGGGTTCTGTTGGTCTCTTTTTTGGCCTCTCACTTTGGGCGGGAGGCGTTGAATTTTATGTGTCAAAGGCCGGGAATGACTCCGGCGGGCGGAGCGAGGGCGGACCTTTCGCGACGCCCGCGAGGGCGTAGTTGGGCGTTCGCGAGGCCCGGAAACAAGGACCCGACGAGGGGGTGACGGTGGCGCTCGCGGGGGGAAGGTATGAGTTGGAGGAGCCTCTGGTCTTCGAAGCGCGGAGCACCTGACTTCGACGGAATCTTAACGAACTCCGCGAACGGACCAATTACGAAACAGACGGCATCACCGTGATCGATGAGCAAACTTACTATTACGATAGCCCCGATGGCCTCGGACGCCTGACCTCTTCCGTCCATTCTCGGACCGGCACCACCACCTACGACAGCTACACCGCCTCCGGCAACCTCCTCCAAGCCACCGCTCCCGGCTCCCGCGTCACCACCTACGGATATGATGTCATGGGCCGCCCCATCACCGTCGATGCCCCGGACACCCCCAATGCCGCCGCCGGCCAACCCGATTACACCAATATCACCCACACCGCTTATACCGACCGTGGCGAGGTCCGGGCCACCTGGGGAGGACAAACCTACCCCAAACGCTACCAATACGACGCCCAGGGTCGCATGACCCATCTCCACACCTACACCAGCGCCCCTGCCGGAGAACCCACCGCAAACGGAGACTCCATCACCTCTTGGGTCTACAGCGCCAACCGCGGCTTCCTCCTTGAGAAAAACTACCACGGTGAAAACGGAGTCGCTGATGCCGACTACACCTACACCGCCGCAGGCCGCCTCCAGACCCGCACCTGGGAACGGGGAGTGGTCACCACTTACGGATACACCTTGGGCACCCATGCCTCGCCAGGCTCCATCCATGAAACCACCTACACTTATTGTTGCGCACCACTTTGATATCGGGTTGCGTTTCCAAATTGACGTCGGGTGATTTTTCGAAAATTTCCACGCTGTGATCGGGTTTTGTGACCACTGGAGTCGTATTTTTGGTGTGTGGTGGTTTGTGGTGAAATGGTCATTTTATGATGGGCGGGGCGTTTTGGTGGGGTTTTTTTGAGGCATGGCGGCGGCTCTTGATGGCCGAATTTTACGATGATGAAGGGCGTGGCCGGTGTGGTAACCGGGCACGCCCTTTTTATTTTGGCTACGATGGCATCAATCGCGCGCCGTTCCGGGTATCC
>Ga0209491_10003661_pt1 | contig 24992 bp, 23 predicted proteins | sample BON02_FD_187213 | JGI IMG/M metagenome (GOLD analysis project Ga0209491, IMG submission 187213) | Freshwater microbial communities from Lake Bonney liftoff mats and glacier meltwater in Antarctica - BON-02 (SPAdes) (version 2) | ecosystem: Environmental > Aquatic > Freshwater > Ice > Glacier...
GAAGCTCAAAAAGAATCCAACACTGAAAAGTCTAGGATAAGAGCACGAGTAGAGCATGTATTTGGTTTTATGGAGCAAAGTATGAACAAACTTTATGTCAGGTCAGTAGGAATAAAACGAGCAGCAGGTTTTGTAGGGCTAGTAAACCTTACTTACAACCTCTTTAGGTATGAACAAGTTTCAAGATTAAATGGGATAGTTATGCCTAGTTGGTAAATTAAAAAATCATAAAAATCTAAAAATAAGACAGTTATGAGTTAATTAAATTTTTATAAAATGATAGAGTTCCTTAAATCTCAAATTAAAAATTTGATAGATAAAAGGTTGTGATGAAAATTAATTAATAGAGGTTGCCATATAGAACAACCTATTTTATTAGTTTGCGAAGCAGGTAGAGAAGAAGAAGTAATTACACGATTATCTCGTGTTGGTTTTGATAATGTGATTGGTTTTTTAAAGGGCAGTTTTGAATCTTGGCAAAAAGCAGGTAAAGAAATAGATACTTTACAAACTGTTTCTGCGGATGCTTTAGAAGAAAAAATCAAAGAAAATATAACTGTTTTTGATGTTAGAAAACCTGGCGAATTTGAAAGTGACCACATTGAAAATGTAACAAATACACCTTTGGATTTTATCAACAAACATATTCCAGAATTTCCTAAAAAAGGAGATTTTTACGTGCATTGTGCTGGCGGATATCGTTCTGTAATTACAGCATCAATCTTAAAAGCAAGAGGCTTTCATAACGTAATTGATGTTTCTGGTGGTTATGCAGCAATCAGAAAAACTGGGATTAAGAGAACAGAAACTGTTTGTCCGTCAACCTTAAAATAAAAATATGAAAAACGTTATTTACATTTTATTTATGGCCGTTTTAATTTCTAATTGTGCAACTCAAAAAAAAACAAAAACAATTACAACTAAAGAATTAAAAACGATTTTAGATACAAAAGAAATTCAGTTGTTAGATGTTAGAACGCCAGAAGAAGTAGGTTTAGGCATTATAAAAGATGCGAAAGTAATTAATTATTTTGATGAAGATTTTACTGAAAAATCAATAGACTTAATTGATAAAAATAAACCCGTTTACGTCTATTGTAGAACAGGAAACAGAAGCGGTAAAGCATGTGAAATTCTTAAAGAACAAGGACTTGATGTGATTAATGTGGAAGGTGGCTTCAGCCAATGGGAAACAGAAAATTAGAAACAGATCAATTTTACAAAGACAAAAAAAGGTAGCAATCTTAAAATGTTACCTTTTTGTCTATAAGAAAAATAAAGGCAAAAAAAGACCAACTATTTTGTCCATTACGCCACATTTTGTACTTAAAAATATTTAATTTTATAGGTTACTTTTCTGTGGAAAGAATAATTTAAGCCTGCTCCAAAAACTTCTCGAAACTGTACTTTAGTAGATGCATTATTATCCATAATTGTATGAAGAGTAATATTCATACTTATGAATTTATTTACTTTAAATAACATATTGAGTTGGTAATCAACATCTACATTTTGAGGTTTATCTAAATAATCTGAATACAATACTAAAATATTTTCTATGCTAATATTTTCCATAATTTCAAATTTATGATAACCAGAAAAATTTAAACCCAAACTAAAAGATGTGTTTTTTCCTTTATCAACACCATATTTTCCAGAAAACATATCGTTAACAAACGTATATCTCACAGTTGCTGGTGCAATGTTAAAGCGAAAATCATCAGATTTTTTCCATAAAACTCCAGGGCCAAGACTTAAATAGGCAGGTGAGAAAAAATCTGAAATTGCGACTTCTGGTGTTTTTCTATAATCGAAACCTCGTGTATATTGTGTTTTAAAATTCGTGAAAAAAGAAAAAAACCAATTGCCTTCAGATTTTAATCCTAGAAGGGAATTAAATTCAAAGCGATCATTTGTTTTTCTATATCCTTCATTATTAATATGGCTTAAACCATACCCTGTGATTAGTTTATTATCCCAGTTCCACCTATTATTTTTGTAATTAAAATCATAGTTTATTGTTGCATTACCAGACACATTATCTTGACCACCAGAAAGCCAGTTAGAAAAATTTGCCTGATTTAGTAGAAAGTTAAATTTGCCGTGAACCTTCCATTTAGGAATACTGTCTTTCGATTTTTCTATTGCAGGTTTCTTTACTTGCGCAGAAAAAGCAAAGAAACTAAATAAAAAAAGAAGTAAAATTAATTTTTTCACGATGTTATATATCAAACGTAAAAGTAAAAAACAATTACAAGAAAGAAAAATTATTTTTTAGATTTATACAATGGAACTGTAGAGCAAGCTTCACCAAACATAATAGTTCTAGCAATAGGCTGCAGTTTTCCAATTAATAAAGTGTAGGCAGAAGCAGGAATTGTTTTTTCTGAACATCCTTTTACAATAATTGGTTTTTCTTTATACATTGAAAAATCCAAATTATTTATAACTTCACTAAAAATTACGGTTTCTAATAAACTTAAATCTCCAACTACTGTTTTTTTTGCAAAGGCAGATAGTTCTGCCGAAACCAATAAAAAAGCCCAAGACGGAATTATTGCATCCGCAGAGCAAGTTAATGCAACATAATTATCTTGATATTGAGACCAGTCATGGTTCTTTACATGTGCTCTAAAATCTGTTTCTTTCAAGACGATTTCTTCTAATAGCCAATCTTTAACATCAAAAAATACGCGTTTCCCTTTCGGATAAAACTCCTCCAAATCAAATGTGATTAATTTGCTATTTGCAACTCTATTTATAATTTCTTCTTGCATTCTTTTAAGTTGAAAATTTTAATTTAAAATTATTTTCAATCTGCCTGCCAGAGGGAATTATGATCTTATTCTCCTATCAAAATAATTGCCCGAATAAACAATTTGCTTTCCACAACCGCAAACTGCTATTGAAAACTGCTGTTTTTTTTACTGCAAACTGGGACTGAATACTGCTACTGCAAGCTTAATACTCTTCTAAAGCATTCCCAATTCCAATTTCGCCTCTTCGCTGATATTTTCTGAAGTCCATGTAGGATCGAAAGTTATTTCTACCTCACAGTTATTTATCTCTTTAAGTGATTTTACTTTGTCTTCCACTTCTCTAGGTAAACTTTCTGCTACTGGACAATTTGGAGACGTTAATGTCATTAGTATTTTTGCATCGTTATTTTCGTTTATAAAAACATCGTAAATTAAACCCAATTCATAAATATCAACCGGAATTTCTGGATCATAAATAGTTTTTAAAACCATTACAACTTTATCGCCAAGTACTGCTAATTCGTCATCTGTCATTTTATTATCTTTTAAAACAAGTGGTTTAAACCATTTGTATGTTTATTTTACAATTTTTGTTTGTTGTGCAATTGCGTACAATTTTATTTGCTTTACCATAGAAACCAACCCATTTGCTCTTGTTGGTGATAAATGTTCTTTCAACCCAATTTTGTCTATAAAATCGGTTTTTGATTCTAAAATATCTGCTGGTTTTTGTCCAGAAAATACACGTAATAATAGAGCAGCGATTCCTTTTGTTAAAATTGCATCGCTATCTGCTGTATACTTTATAGTGTCATTTTCTAATTCAGAAAACAACCAAACTTTAGATTGGCAGCCTTTAATTAAATTTTCATTTAACTTATATTTATCGTCAATCATTGGTAAAGATTTACCTAAATCTATAATGTATTCGTAGCGTTCCATCCAATCATCAAACATAGAAAACTCGTCAATAATTTCTTCTTGTATTTCTTTGATAGTCATTTTTTAAACTTATTTTTGCAGTATCGTAGACACCTTTAGTAAAAAGACAAAAATACGATAAAAAAGGCAGGAATATTGCCTGTTTAATAGAATATTAATTTTGTTAATTAATGAAATTATAAATTAATTAACGTATTAAATCCCTTCCCTTTGGGAAGGTTAGGATGGGCTTATGAGTAAATTATTAGCAGTTGGTACTGTCGCTTTTGATGCAATTGAAACGCCTTTTGGTAAAACAGATAAAATTTTAGGAGGTTCAGGAACCTTTGTTGGTTTAGCAGCTTCTCAATTTGGCTTAGAAATTGGTGTAGTTTCTGTTGTTGGAGGAGATTTTTTAGAGTCAGATTTAAAAATGATGAATGAAAAAGGAATCAATACAGAAGGAATTGAAATCGTAAAAGACGGGAAAACTTTTTTCTGGAGCGGTAAATATCATAATGATATGAATTCTCGTGATACGTTAATCACAGAATTAAATGTGTTAGAAACGTTTGAACCAGTTGTGCCAGAATCTTTCAAAGATGCAGGTATTGTTATGTTGGGTAATTTACATCCGTTAACACAAGCATCTGTTTTAGATCAAATAAATACGCGTCCAAAATTAGTTGTTTTAGATACCATGAATTTTTGGATGGATATTGCATTAGATGATTTACATGCAGTTTTAAAACGCGTAGATGTTGTAACAATTAATGATGAAGAAGCGAGACAGTTATCTGGCGAATATTCTTTAGTAAATGCTGCAAAAAAGATTCATACAATGGGTCCAAAATACGTAGTAATAAAAAAAGGAGAACACGGCGCTTTGTTATTTAACGAAGGAAAAATGTTTTTTGCACCAGCATTGCCTTTAGCAGAAGTTTTTGATCCAACAGGAGCAGGTGATACTTTTGCAGGCGGTTTCTGCGGATTTTTAGCAAAAACAGAAGATATTTGTTTCGATAATATGAAGAAAGCAATTATTTACGGTTCTAATTTAGCATCATTCTGCGTAGAGAAATTTGGGACAGAACGCATGCAAGAATTAACAAAAGAGGAAGTTAAAAATCGTTTAAAAGCGTTTAAAGAATTAACTCAATTTGATATAAAAATATCTTAATATTTATCCGCAGTTTTTTGACTGCGGATTTTTTTTTCATCAACATAATTAAAATAAAGAAAAATACCAATGAGTGACGCTATTAAACACGAATGTGGAATTGCACTTGTTCGATTAAAGAAACCGTTACAGTTTTACAAAGATAAATATGGTTCTGCATTTTACGGAATTAATAAAATGTATTTATTGATGGAAAAACAGCACAATCGTGGTCAAGATGGTGCTGGTTTTGCAAGCGTGAAATTCAACGTGAAGCCAGGAACAAGATACATAAGTCGTATTCGATCTAACGAATCACAACCAATTCAGGATATTTTTGGTCAGATTAACGAACGTTTAAACGGCGTTTTGGAAGAAAATCCTGATAAAAAAAATGATGTGGATTGGCAAGAAGAAAACATGCCTTACGTTGGGAACTTGTTTTTAGGTCACGTTCGTTATGGAACTTTTGGAAATAATAGCATAGAAAGTGTGCATCCGTTTTTGCGTCAAAGCAATTGGAAACATCAAAATTTAATTGTTGCAGGGAATTTTAACATGACAAATTCCAAACAATTGTTAGAGGAATTGGTTGAGCTAGGGCAACATCCAAAAGAGTTTACAGATACGGTAACTGTAATGGAAAAAATTGGCCATTTTTTAGAAGAAGAAGTGTCAAGTTTGTATCAACAAGCAAAAATAAAAGGATTCAATAAGAAAGATGCATCGCCTTTTATTGAAGAAAAAATGGATTTGCAAAATGTGTTAAAAAGATCAGCAAAAAATTGGGATGGTGGTTATGCATTGGCTGGTTTAGTTGGTCATGGAGATGCTTTTGTGTTGAGAGATCCAAACGGAATTCGCCCAACTTATTTTTATCAAGATGAAGAAGTTGTTGTTGTTGCATCAGAAAGACCAGTGATTCAAACGGCTTTTAATGTTGCAATAGATAAAGTGCAGGAACTTGAAAGAGGACATGCGTTAATTATCAAAAAAAGCGGAGAAACCTCTGTACAAAAAGTGTTAGAACCAAGAGAGAAAAAATCGTGTTCTTTTGAGCGTATTTATTTTTCTAGAGGAAGTGACGCATCCATCTACAAAGAAAGAAAAAAATTAGGAAAATTGGTTTTTCCGCAGATTTTAAAATCGATAAATAACGATATTTCAAATACGGTGTTTTCTTATATTCCAAACACGGCAGAAACTTCCTTTTACGGAATGGTAGAAGCTGCGGAAGACTTTTTAAATCAGCAGAAAACTGCAAAAATTTTAGCAGGTGGAAGTAAATTATCCGCAAAAAAAGTTACCGAAATTTTATCAGAAAGACCACGTTTTGAAAAAATTGCGATAAAAGATGCTAAATTAAGAACATTTATTGCAGACGATAAATCGCGCGATGATTTGGTAGAACATGTTTATGATGTTACTTATGGTGTTGTAAAACCAACAGATAATTTAGTAATAATAGATGATAGTATTGTACGTGGAACTACATTAAAGAAAAGTATCATAAAAATTTTAGATAGATTACAGCCAAAGAAAATTGTAGTCGTTTCTTCTGCGCCACAAATTAGATATCCAGATTGTTACGGAATTGACATGGCAAGAATTGATGCATTTATTGCCTTTAAAGCGGCTTTAGAATTGTTAAAAGAAACGAATCAATATCACATTGTTGAAGAGATTTACAAGAAAAGTAAAGCGCAATTACGCAAACCAGATGTAGAAATTGTAAATTATGTAAAAGAAATTTACGAACCTTTTACCACAGAAGAAGTTTCTGCTATGGTTGCGAAAATGTTAAAAACAAAAGATATTAAAGCAGAAGTAGAAGTGATTTATCAATCTGTAGAAAGTTTGCACAAAGCGTGTCCAGATAACCAGGGAGATTGGTATTTTACAGGAAATTATCCCACTCCAGGAGGAAATAGAGTCGTGAATCAGGCTTTTATAAATTTCTTTGAAGGAAATGATAATAGAGCGTACTAAAAAAGTGATTTTTTGTCATTAAAATAAAAATAGATATTTTCTCGATAGACGAACAATAAAAGGGTTAAAGCATTATTTTAGTTTTTTCTTCAATTTTGATATGTTTACTTCAGTTACATAAAATTTATTTACCCTTAAAAAAGTATATTTTAAAGGTTTTTTCTATTTAAAATTATTGATTACATTTATTGAATAAAATTTAACCAAATGACAACAACAATTATAATTATCGCAATACTAGTTATAGTAGTTTTATTGCTAGTTTCCCTGTATAACAAACTAGTAAAACTACGTAACAATAGAGAAAATGCTTTTGCAGATATTGATGTTCAATTAAAGCAACGTCACGATTTAATTCCGCAATTAGTAGAAGCTGTAAAAGGCTATATGAATCATGAAGAAAAAGTGCTAACACAAATTACGGCAGCAAGAGCAGGTGCCGTAAATGCAAATACTATTGATGAGAAAATTTCGGCAGAAAATCAACTTACATCAGCTTTAAGCGGATTAAATATAGCGGTAGAAGCGTACCCAGATCTAAAAGCAAGTACTAATTTTATGCAATTGCAAGAAGAAATTTCTGATGTAGAAAATAAATTATCAGCAGTAAGAAGATTCTTCAATTCGGCTACAAAAGAACTGAATAATGCTGTAGAAACTTTTCCTTCAAACATTATTGCAGGTATGTTTAATTTCAAAAAAGAAGCTATGTTTGATTTGGGAGTTACACAAAGAGAAACATTAGAACAAGCACCAAAAATAAGTTTTTAACCAATGAAATATGTTGGATTACAATCTCAAATAAGTAGTAATAACTTTAAATCGGTTTTACTACTTATTGCTTTTCCCTTGTTACTTCTAGGATTGGTATGGTTGTTTTTTTTTATTACAGATTATTATTTAGCAGAAGAAACTACGCAACAAAATTTTGCGAATGTAAATTATGGTTTTCTACAAACATTTCCTTTTGTAACAGTTGGTGTTGCAATTTGGTTTATAATTGCTTGGTTTTCACATTCAGCAATGATTAGAAAAGCAACTGGCGCAGCATCATTAGAAAGAAAAGACAATAAGAGAGTTTATAATTTAACCGAGAATCTTTGCATTTCTAGAGGATTGAAGACGCCGCAAATTAATATTATAGAAGATGATTCTTTAAATGCTTTCGCAAGCGGATTATCAGAAAAAACGTTTACCATAACACTTTCTAGAGGAATTATAGACAAATTAGATGATGACGAATTAGAAACTGTAATTGCGCATGAACTTACGCACATCATCAATAGAGATGTTCGTCTGTTAATCATTTCTGTAATCTTCGTAGGTATTTTCGCCTTTGTAACAGAAATTGCTTTTAGATCCTTATTATATGGTGGTGGTGGTGGAAAGAGAAAAGAAGGTGGTGGTATTATTATAATTCTTGCATTGGGAATAATTGGGCTTATTTTGTCGTCATTATTTCGGTTTTCATTATCTAGAAAAAGAGAATTTTTGGCAGATGCTGGTGCGGCAGAACTCACAAAAAAACCACTGGCTTTAGCAAGTGCGCTTAAAAAAATAGCTGCAGATCCTTGGATTGAAGCAGTAAAAAGAGAGGATATTGCACAAATGTTTATTGATCATCCTACACAAAAGCAAAATCAAAAAGGCTTAGCATCTTTCTTTAATGGTATTTTTGCGACACATCCTCCAATAGAAAAACGCATTGAAATTTTAGAGCAGTTTTAAGTTTTTAAAAATACGTCATTTGCAGTATTTTAAGAACCTTTTCATTCAAGTAGTTTTAGGATTTAAATCACCTTAAAAATAACTTTAACATGAAAATAATTCTAGAACTTAAACTCGTGCTTCTTACAATAGCTTTCATTGCAATATCGTAAACTAACAATGCAAATCCTACTTAAAAGAAAAAGATGCTTATAAATGTGGCTACGTTTATGAATGTTCCTTTTTAGCAAGCTAAAACGAATGAAAATTATTTCTAAATTAGTTGGTGGATTAATGAAAGGTGTTGCATAATCTACCTTTGTGCAAAAAAGGGCTTATAGTAAAAAATTTCAGTAACTCATGGCACTATTAATTCTCTTGGCGATATCAGAATGACTTTTGTGGATTATAATCCAATAGACAAAATATACCAAGAAATTAGATGTTGATGCATTAATAGCAAGTTACTATTGATTTAAAAACAGAAGGTTTAAATCCTGTAATTAGTATTGTAGCTTTTGCATCTAATGTGAGTTTTAGAACTCTAGCAATCTATTTTTTTAGGTGCAGATTCAAAATCAAAAGATTTAAAAGATGTAAATACCTTTGATAAAGTAAAAGGAGGGCCAGAAGATGTCATCTATAAATTAATGAAAGCAGACGACTTTTTTACGCACTTACATTAGCAATTCGTGAATTGAAAAAAGGCGAAAATAAAATACCTGTTTATGATAGACTTTGGAAAGATAGAAATAAGAGAATAACAAATAATTAAGGGAAAAGCTTAAAAAAGAAAAGGGTTTTACAAAAAAAGCATCTATCCAAAATTTTGGATAGATGCTTTTTATATCTTAAAAACGTTGAAAACTATTTCTCTGTAATTTCTAATTTCTCTGCAAAATAACTACAAAAATCACGCATAGTTGCGCTCATTTTTTCATCATTAGTTGCTCTTTCAAAAGTGGTAGACATAGATAATAATGTTTGATGAAAAAACTGTTTCATTTCATCAATGGGCATTTCTTTTGTCCATAGATCCATGTTTAATGTATCTTTTTTGTTATGATCCCAAACCGAGATCATAATTGCTTTTGATTCCTCATTGTCAATTCCGCCATCTTTTGCTGTCCAAAAAATTTCTTCTGGAACTTTATTTTCGTCTAATCCAACTTTAAAATTTATATCAGATAAATGTTTAACTGCCATTATTTTTAGGTTTGTATTTTGAATTTTTATACACTTCTGTAGAAGGTATTTTTAATAATTCTTGCAAAGATACGTCATTATTTTGCATGTAAGATTTTACCATCTTATACCCAACCCAATTCCCAATTTGCCCTGGTGACAAATTATCGAACTGTAAATAAAATTTAGAGAAAGGCGCCTTTTCTAAAAAACGTTTTTCTAGTTGCCCGTCTGTGCTGTATAAAATATTATTTTCGATAAAATACTTCCACACTTCTTCTTCATTATTTTCTGCCCAATTAAATTTTTCATTTTCCCATCCAAAAATTTCTTTTGATTTTTTACTTGGTAAAAAGGCATTTAAAAGGTATTTTTTCTTGCCTTCATTTATCATTTTTGATAAAAAAGTTCGCTCGTTATTGGGATAAACTTTTGCGTCAATAATAACATTGGCAACATCAATTACTATATTTTCTTTGGTATTGTTTTGTTTGATGTATTTTGGATAATCCCCATAAAAAGGATGGTTTTCCCCTAAATAAGCATCTAAAGAAACAAGAACTAGGGTGTCTGCATAAATAATTCTATTTTGATAGTCGATATTAGAATTTACTGTAATTACCGTTGGTGATTTAAAATCTGGATAATAATAGGTAATGTGTTTAAGTAAATTTGCTACTTGTTTTTCAATTTCAGAAAAATCCTTAAATTCTTTTTGAGTTTCTAAAAACAATTCTTGTTCATCTTTGTTTTCTAATTTGTTTATCCAAACACTATCAGCAGTATTTATAGGGAAAAAGAGCGGATATTTTTTTTTTAATTTTGGTAAATCTTTAGTTTGTGAAGTGTAAAATTCTATTTCAAATCTCTTTATATCAAAATCCACGTCAATATTTGACACATCTATAGCTAAAGCATCTTTTTTTGAGCAATTCGTAAAAGTTAGAAAAAGGACTAAAATCAATAAATAAAACCTCATGTATTTTTGTATCTTGTGTTGAATAATAAATAACGATAAAAATACTAAAATAGTTTGTGAATGAATGTCGAAAAAGTAACAGATTACATTGTAAATTGGTTAAAAGAATACGCTAAAACTGCAAAAGTAAATGGTTTTGTTATTGGCGTTTCTGGCGGAATAGATTCTGCAGTAACATCTATATTATGTGCAAAAACAGGTTTACCAACTTTATGCGTAGAAATGCCTATTCACCAAGTAGAGAGTCAAGTTACTCGTGCAGAAACACACATCCAAAAATTGCAAAACGAGTTTAAAAATGTCTCAAAAATAAGAACAGATTTAACTGAAACTTTTGAAACGTTTAAAAAAATTATCCCTCTCGATATTGATGAAGCAAAGGTAAATTTATCTCTAGCAAATACACGAGCGAGGTTAAGAATGACAACTTTGTATTATTTAGCTGGAATTAACGGGTATTTAGTTGCGGGAACTGGAAATAAAGTAGAAGATTTCGGTGTTGGATTTTACACAAAATATGGAGATGGCGGAGTAGATTTAAGTCCAATTGCAGACTTAATGAAATCGGAAGTTTACGTAATTGCAAAACATTTAGGTGTAATTAATACCATCCAAAATGCGCAACCAACAGACGGTTTGTTTGGCGATAGTAGAACCGATGAAGATCAATTAGGTGCTAGTTATGATGAATTAGAAAAAGCGATGAAGCAACAAGAATCTGGAATTAAAATTGACCAATTAAAAGGAAGAGAGAAAGTCGTTTTTTCGATTTACACACGATTAAACAAAACTAATCAGCATAAAATGTTGCCAATTCCTGTTTGTGAGATTCCCTATAAAATCAAAAATCAGGTTAATTAACCTGATTTTTGATTTCTAATATAATAAATAAAATAAAATATTTTAAAATTTTAGCTTAAAGTAAGTTGGCTTGAACCATCATTAGCTTAAGCCTTTGATATGCTTTTTTTTTGCATCCTTTTGATACTTCAAAGGGTAAAAAAACAAATAATTGAATGATTTTTAAGATTTGCAGCGTTTTTTTCATAATAAGACCTTTTTCTTTCAAGGAGTAAAGATACTAATTATAAGCACAAGTATTTAAAAAAGAGAAAAATACAGGGTTTTTCCTATTTTTCTATCTATTAAGTTTAATAGAAATGTTATTTTTAACTTATTGAAGATTTATAATAGCGATATTTAAGATAAATGGAATACAATTATTAATTTATTTTTTTTTAAAAAATAAGTTGATATTTTTGGTTTTTTATAGATTCAGAAAGTATTCATCAAAATCAAATGCATCAAAATTACACAACTCTCAATAATTTGGTAAAAAGTCTTGATTTTAGTTTGATGTAGTTTTTCACTAAATTTAAATCTACTTGAATATTTTCATCTACTTTGTGCTCATTCATTAAATCATCAATTTTTTTATCAATTAAAACTCTTCGAATATTTAAAATAGAATCACTAACTAATTTTGATAAAATCTGCACAGGAGTTGTAACGTAAATGTTTTTCCGTTCCCAATCACTCAACATATATTTTTCATCATCCATTAAAATAGAAGTTACCATGCTTGCAATGTCTTGGTTTTTATGATTTATAAACTCTTCAATTAAAATTTTTTCTGATTGATTCAATTGATGAATAACCTCAAAATAAATAGCTTTAAATACAGGATTTGCAAACTCAATTTCATCTTCTTGCAAATTCAAATACAATTCTTGAGAAACCTTGCTAGTATGTTTTTCATCCTTTTCGGTTACATTGCCTTTTTCATCCTCAATTTCTACAACGTCAATAAAATCTGCTTCTTCATTGCCATAAAGTAATAAAATTCGGATGATTTCTCGCTCTAAAATAAATAAAGAATCTACTTCTTTTATAACGGTTTGATCTTTTTTAACAACTTCTAAATTTGATTTTTCCTGCTGATAACTTGGTTTATCATCTGATGTTCTTTTTTTTAATAATTGCGCTAATTCACTGAACAAAACTCGTTCAGAAATTTCCATAATTCGTGCACATTCTTGAATGTAAACTTCTCGCTGAATTACATCTGGAATTTTAGAAATGCTAGTAACAATATCTCTGATTAATCCTGCTTTTTTAACAGGATCATTTTGTGCATCTTCAAATAAAAGCGATACTTTAAAGTTGATGAAATCTTGAGCAGAATCTTCTAAATATTGTTTAAGTTCTGCATCTGAATGCGATTTTGCAAAAGAATCTGGATCTTGACCATTGGGGAAAGAAACCACTTTTACATTCATTCCTTGTTCTAAAATTAAATCGATTCCACGAATAGAAGCTCTAATTCCTGCCGCATCGCCATCAAAAAGAACGGTAATGTTTTTTGTTAATCGGTTTACTAACCTAATTTGATCTGCGCTCAACGCAGTTCCAGAAGAAGCAACCACATTTTCTACACCAGATTGATTAAAAGAAATTACATCTGTATAGCCTTCTACCAAATAGCAATTGTCTTGTTTGGCAATTTCTTTTTTGGCTTGATAAAGACCGTATAAAATTTTACTCTTGTGATAAATATCACTTTCAGGCGAGTTGAGGTATTTTGCTGCTTTTTTATCGTTGGTTAAAATTCGTCCACCGAAACCTAAAATACGCCCAGACATCGAATGAATAGGAAACATCACTCTGCCTTTAAAACGGTCAAATTGTTTGTTTTCTTTAACAATTGTTAATCCTGTTGAAGCAAGATATTTTATATTGTACCCTTTTGCTAAAGCTGCATTTGTAAAATTATCCCATTCGTCTTTACAATAACCCAATTCAAATTTTTCAATGGTTTTATCCGTAAAACCTCTTTCTTTAAAGTAAGATAATCCGATTGCTTTTCCTTGCGTGTCATTCAGTATTAATTCATGAAAGTAATCTTTGGCAAATGTAGAAACCAAAAACATACTTTCTCGCTCATTCATTTGCTCCTTTTCCTCATTAGATTGTTCGGTTTCTTCAATCTCAATGTTGTATTTTTTTGCTAAATAACGTATTGCTTCCGGATAGGTGTAATGCTCGTGTTCCATTAAAAAAGAAATCGCATTTCCACCTTTTCCAGTAGAAAAATCCTTCCAGATTTGTTTCACCGGTGAAACCATAAATGAAGGCGATTTTTCATCTGTAAACGGACTTAACCCTTTAAAGTTGCTCCCTGCTTTTTTAAGCTGAACAAATTCACCGATTACTTCTTCTACTCGCGCAGATTCAAAAACACGATCTATGGTACTTCTTGAAATCATTAAATAATTGTTAATAAGGATTACAAAGATAACAAGAACTTCTTCTTATAAAAACAAAGACTTCACTGGTTTAGATACTGAAACAAGTTCAGCACAACAAACCTGTGAGGTCTGAATTATAATTTATTAAGAAACTGCTTTCAACTTTTTAACCCAGAAAGGGTTTGAAACCCTTTCTGGATTGTGATTTACTATGAAGCTGCTTTCAACTTCTTCAATGTAGTTTTTGTCAATTTAGATTCTGCATATTCTTTGGTTACGGTAAATTCTTTTTCATCAGAACTTGGTAATTCAAACATTGCGTCTGTAAAAATAGCTTCACATAAAGAACGCAAACCTCTTGCACCTAATTTGTAAGTTACTGCTTGACCAACGATATAGTTTAATGCACCATCATCAATTGAAAAATCGATATTATCAATTTCAAACAACTTTTTATATTGTTTTATAATCGAATTTTTTGGTTCTGTTAAAATTGCACGGAGTGTTTTTTCATCCAAAGGATTCATATAACTTAACACAGGCAAACGACCAATAATTTCTGGAATTAACCCGAATTGTTTTAAGTCCATCGGCGTAATATATTGCAATAAATTCTCGTCGTCAATCTTATCTGTATCTAAAGAGGCACTAAAACCGACAGCTTGTCTGTTTAAACGTTTGCTGATAATTCTATCAATTCCCGAAAATGCGCCTCCAGCAATAAATAAAATATTAGTTGTATCAACCTCAATAAATTTTTGTTCTGGATGTTTTCTTCCTCCTTTTGGCGCAACATTTACAACAGAACCTTCTAATAACTTTAATAAAGCTTGCTGAACACCTTCTCCAGAAACGTCTCTTGTAATTGACGGATTATCACCTTTTCTGGCAATTTTATCAATCTCATCAATAAAAACAATTCCTTTTTGCGCTTTTTCTACATCATAATCTGCAGCTTGCAACAAACGGCTTAAAATACTTTCTACATCTTCTCCAACATAACCTGCTTGTGTTAAAACGGTAGCATCAACAATAGAAAAAGGTACGTTTAACATTTTGGCAATGGTTCTAGCCATTAACGTTTTTCCCGTTCCGGTTTCTCCAACTAAAATGATGTTACTTTTTTCTATTTCAACTTCATTTTCTTTATCTTTGGTTTGTAACAATCTTTTATAATGATTGTAAACCGCTACTGCCATTGCTCTTTTAGTTTCAATTTGACCAATAATATATTGATCCATGAACTCTTTAATTTGGATTGGTTTTTTTAAAATCAAGTCTTTTGATAAAGCAGAAGATTTTGCTTCCGTAACTTCTTCTTCTACAATTCCGTGCGCTTGCTCAATACATTTATCGCAAATATGCGCGTCCATTCCTGCAATTAGTAAATCGGTTTCTGCCTTTTTACGACCACAAAACGAACACTCTAAATTTTCTTCTTTAGCCATTTTTTTGAAAGCTTTAGGCTTTAGGCTATAGGCTTTAGGCAAAAGCTACAATGAGCTTATTGCTTAAGGCTTATGGCTTAAGGCTCATTTTTATTTTCTAGTTAAAATTTCATCAATCATACCATATTTTTGCGCTTCATCTGCTTTCATCCAGTAATCACGATCAGAATCATCATGGACTTTTTCTACAGTTTGACCAGAATGTTTTGCAATGATTTCATACAATTCGTCTTTCAACTTTACAATTTCTCTTGCAGTAATTTCAATATCTGATGCTTGACCTTGTGCGCCACCCATTGGTTGGTGAATCATAACTCTAGAATGTGGCAATGCAGAACGTTTCCCTTTTTCTCCCGCACACATTAAAACGGCACCCATAGAAGCTGCCATTCCTGTACAAATTGTTGCAACATCTGGCTTAATTAATTGCATGGTATCGTAAATACCTAATCCTGCATAAACACCACCTCCTGGCGAATTAATATAAATTGAAATGTCTTTGTTTGAATCGGTACTTTCTAAAAACAACAATTGTGCCTGAATAATATTGGCAACTTGATCGTTAATTCCTGTTCCTAAAAAGATAATTCTATCCATCATTAAACGTGAAAAAACATCCATTTGAGTGATATTCATTTGGCGTTCTTCCATAATATATGGTGTTAAACTGCTTGTTACTTGGTGTAACGTTGTGCTGTTTATTCCCATGTGTTTGGTTGCGTATTTTTCAAATTCTTTTCCGTAATCCATCTTGTGTTTTATTTTTTAAAAGTTCTGTCTTGTAAAGGTAAGAACTATTGTGTTACTATTTTGTTAATCGTTTTGACGAAAAAACCCGAATTTACATTCAGGTTTTATGCTGTTTCGTCATTGCGATTCCGATAGCTATCGGAAGAAACTATCTCATGAAATTAGAGTAACTAATAAACAGATTGCTTCGTGCCTCGCAATGACGTTTTTATTTTTATTCCTGCTTATAAACTTCTTTTACAAACTCTTCATAGGTTACTTTTTTACTTTTAAAAGACATCTTCTCTTTGTAAAATGTAACCAATTTCTGACTTACCAATTGATCTTGCAAACGTTTTGCTTCTTCCTCATTTGATAAAATTCTCTGTGCAATATCATCCAATTCTTTTTCTTCTGGATTCATATTCCCAAATTGAGCCATTTGTGTTTTGATAAATCCTTTTGCAAAATCAGTCAATTCTTTATAGTCGATTTGGATGTCGTTCGCTTTCATAATCTTTCCTTCGATTAATTGATAACGCAATCCTTTTTCTGATTTTTCATATTGCTCATTAGCTTCTTCGGCAGAAAGTTCTTTTTCTCCAGCAGTTGCCAACCATTTTTTAAGAAAATCTGCAGGTAAATCAAATTTTGTAGTTTCAACCAAATGCTCTGTTATCGCATTTAATAATTGTTGATCCCCTTGAGATTCGAACTGCTTTTCTGCATCGTCTTTAATCTTCGCTTTCAATTCTGTTGCCGATTTCACGCTTCCGTCAGGAAATAGTTTATAGAACAATTCTTGATCTAAATCAGCTAATTCAGTTTTTGTAATATCTTCAACCGTAAAAGAAACTTTAATGTCTAAACCGTGAACATCATCATGAGGAATTCCTAATGCATTTTGCATTTTGTGATCATCCTCAAATAAATCTTTTGTTTTTAATTCAATTACATCGCCAACTTTAGTGCCAACAAATAGTTTTACGTTTGCTTTTCCTTTAATATCTTTTACAGAAATGGTCGATTTTTTTTCTACATCTTCTCCGTTAGAAAAAGTTCCTGTAACGTTAGATGTTTCTGTAGCTTCATCAACAGAAGACATTTTCCCATAACGAGATTGTAAATTTTCTACTTCTTTGTTGATTAAATCGTCACCTGCATAAATGTCATATTTAGTCACTTTTTTTGCTGATTTTAAATCAACTTCAAATTGCGGCGCTAAACCTAATTCAAATTCAAAAGAGAAATTTTCTGTATCCCAAGAAAAATCTTCTTGCACTCTTGGCAACGGATTTCCTAAAATTTCTAACTTTTCTTCGGTTAAAAATTTATTTAAAGATGCTTGTAACAACTTGTTAACTTCATCCATCGTGATAGATTTTCCATGTTGTTTTTTGATCATTCCCATTGGCACATTGCCTTTTCTAAAACCAGGAATGTCCGCCTTTTTGCGAAAATCATTTAATTGTTGTGTTACTTTTGGTTGATAATCTTCTGCAACAATATCAACTTTTACAATTGCATTTAATGCGTCTACGTTTTCTTTTGTAATATTCATCTCTTATCTTAAATTAGTGAAACTCAATTTTGAAAAATAGCAGCGCTACGAATTCAAAATTTTTAGTTGAACTAATCCCGCTTTTTTAGCGAGATCTTATTTGTAATATTTCTACATACTTGTGTTGAAATAGTCTACTCTTAATCTTAAAAAAATCGAATGCAAAATTAATCATTTTAATTTCCACACCCAAGCAATAACTGTTTCTAATTCAGGCGATTTTGATCTCTTTTTTTGAAAAATGAAAACAAAAATGAACGAAATACGGATAATAAAATACTAAATAATAGCGCGTAGAAAAATCCTTCTACTATAAATCCGCTCACAAAATAACCTGCCATCATTATAATAATTGCGTTAATCACAAAAAGGAATAATCCTAATGTAACAATAGTTGCTGGCAAGGTAAAAAATACTAATAAGGGTCTAACGATCATATTTAATAATGATATCGCTATAGAAACCCAAACTGCAGTTCCAAAACTAGCTACTGCAATACCTGGTAAAATATTTGCTAATAACAACACAACTAATGACGTTAGGACAATTTTTAAAAGTATGTTCATTTGTAATCTTTGATTATTATTAATCAGAAATGATACCAAAGGAAAAAGACTGCTTTTTTGTCAGTGTTTTGAATTCATCAACTAGATTAGAAAAGCTAATTATATAAACAAGAATTATTTTTTCTTATCAATAAATTTCTCTAAATCTTTAAATTCCAAACCAAGAGTTTCAAGATTTGTTTTAACATGAAAAGGTGGTATTTCTTTGTCTGCTTCCCTAATTGTAATTCTTCTTGTTAAACCGGGTTTCTTCCAGTAAGAATGGCTTCCGCCTTTAGATTTATTTTTTACTTTATAACAATTTTGAAACAGTAGAAATTTAATGAAAAGTTTTGTTTTAATAGGTCTAAAGTCACCCATTATTATGTTGTTTGAAGAATTTTTCTTTGAACAGTACCTTCATCGAAATCTTGCAAACGCCCATTTTCATCTACATAAGCTTTTGAAAAGTTTTTAGTTTTAAATCTTTCTTTTTTAAAGCCAAGCGACAATAAAAAATGGTTTTTTTCTTCTGATTGCATAGAATTCAAATCCTCACAAAACACAATCATTTCATGCTTGATAAATTCATCGGCTTCTTTTTCTGTATTGCCGTAACCAGAAATATTTAATGACGGACAATAAGACAAAAAGAATTCACCTTGTTTCCCGTAAAGAACATTCAAGGTTAAATCTATCAGACCGTTTTTTATGCGAATAGTATCTTGTTCAGTTCCATTCGAAGGAAATTTTTCAATCGTAAATTCCTGCATATTTTTAAATTATACCTACAAATTAACCATTTATTTTTAAATAGTTACTGTTAATTAACTTTTTAAAACAAAAATGAGAGTAATTAAAGGTTTTTTAAAGAATATTTATTTGTTAGAAATGTCATCAAATGAAAAGATTTGCTTTTTTGAAATATATTATTTTTTTAAGGCAACCTAAAATTCAAAATACTACGTCAGATACCTTATTATTTGAAACGGTTGTGTTTAATAGATTTACTAAACACATATCAACCGATTAAATAAACCAATAAACTACGAAAAGCCGTAAATTAGATGTTTCTACTATTTGGAATAGTTTTGAGTATAACTAAGCCACTATGGACTTGAAGTCCATAGGTTTTTTTAACAGACTGAAAGTCTGTTTTATTCATGAAATGAATAGTATATCATTTGCGTGCGCTTTTAGGAAACAAATTGATTCGTGTAAATTCGTGGTGGAAATTTTTAGAAACTAAAGCGAGATGCACTAAAGTACATCGTTTCAACTATAACTGAGACCAATAAAAAATACAATTTTTTTAAATCTAACTTTGGCAAGTTTTTAAATTTTTGCGTTGTAATTTTTTTATCAATTCATTTTCTTATAAATTAGCTAAATACGTAAGTGCTTGTTTTTAATCTATATTTGTAGAACTTGTGCGCGTTCATCTTTTGGTTTTATACATTTCAAAAAACCAGCTTATAATTTAATTAATGACAGCAGCAGAAATAGTAAGCAAAATATTTTTACCATTATCTCTTGCTATTATCATGTTAGGAATGGGAATGACCTTGATTCCTGCGGATTTTTCTCGAATTCTAAAAAAGCCAAAAGCCATTTTAATTGGACTTACCAATCAACTACTGTTTTTGCCAATTATAGGTTTTTCATTAGCGATTGCCTTTGATTTGAATCCAACAATGGCAGTTGGATTAATGATTTTGGCAACTTGTCCTGGTGGTCCAACAAGCAATTTAATAACGCAAGTTTGTAGAGGTAATATTGCTTTATCTGTTACATTAACTGCTTTTGCGAGTATTGTAAGTGTGTTAACAATTCCCTTTATTCTATCTTATGCATTGGATTATTTTGGAACGGGTGAAAATGTAATAATAAAATTACCAATACTTGATACGATTATTCAAATAATGGGAATTACAGTGATTCCTATTTCAATTGGTATGATGCTTCGAAATTACAAAACAAACTTCGCAAAGCGGATGGAAAAACCTATGAGAACAGCTTCAACCGTTATTTTTATATTCGTTTTTATCCTTGTAATTGCTGCGAATTATACTATTATTGGACAAGCAATGAAAGAAGTTGGTTTGGTTACTTTGCTGTTAAATCTCATAACTATGGGATTAGGTTATTTAACGGCTAAATTGTTTAAGCTAAATTTTAAAAACGCAATTTCTATTACCGTAGAAAGTGGAATCCAAAACGGAACATTAGCATTTGTTATCGCAACCTCAATTTTAAATAACGTAGAAATGGGGATACCAACTGGCGCTTATGCAATTTGGATGTTTATTACTGGCGGAATTTTAATGTGGCAACTGGGAAAAAGATCTGAAACTGATACTAAATAATCCGCCAATTCTCAAACAAACAAAAGAGAGCAATAAGCTCTCTTTTAAAATCTAATTGCATTACAAATCTTAAACAGTTTCTACAACTTCCAAAACTTCATTTTCTGTTGTTTGATTTATAAGTTCTCCAACTAATGACAAACTCCACAACATTCCTTTTTGATAGGTTTTGATTTTGTTATTATCCTCTGGATCCATCACTATTAAATAAATCCATTCATTATCTAATAAGGTTTTTAAGTTTTCATTTCTTGTTAAAATTTCAACGATTCTAGATAATGGCGCATTAATAAGTACAGACAATCGTAGCGGTTGATGATACATTTTCGAATCACTTGCGCTTACAGATTGTAGTGGTAAACCCATTTTTAAATCGCCTCCATTTCCTTGAACTACTCCGAATTTTCCAGTAATGTTGTGCGTGATTTTTGTGCCGCCACCAAAAGTTTTATTATCAACTGTAGAAAAATAATAATGATTATTAATCCATTGTGTTACTACCATTGGCCCTTGCATAATGCCTTCTAAAGCTGCACCACTTGTATCTTGTTTCCAATCGTAAGAATGTAAGAAACATCGGCTATTTAGGTTGGTGTTTTTAGTTAAACCTCTTGGCGCAACTATAAATCCTGCATTTTTTGCCAATCCCCATTCTGGTCTTGTTTCTCCCCAATCATTTGCTTTTCTTTCTGCTTTTGAAACCGAGTTTTCTACGCCCAATCTGTCTTTTGTCGCTGTTTCTTGCGCCTTTTTTAAATTAACTTTTAATTGCTTTAATCTCTCTTGATGTGAAGCAGGAACTTCTGCATCAAAAATTTCGATTTCGTCCGTCGCTGTATTGTGTTCTGCGCCAATAAAAACAGTATCCGCAGGAATTAATATATTATGTGTTGTTGCTAAAACTTCCCTTACTTCTTTTAAGTTTGCCAATTTCGCCAACATTCTTGCGTTGTGTCTTCCCGGACTTGCAGCACACGCGCCACAGTCTAAACTTGATGCAAACGGATTGTTCGCTGAGTGACTTCCATGACCTGCGAAAATGACCAAAGGTGCAAAGTTTTTCCAACCTGTTAAATCGAAAGCAGATTTTACAATCCCAACTTTATCCGCTAGCGGAATTCCATCATTTTCTTTTAAAGCACCAGTACAATCGATTTGTGGCTGTGCAAAATTTTCAAAAGACTTCTTGTTTTTGTTTTTAGAACGATATAAACTTCCTGGCGATAATGTTCTTCCGATTAAAGAAAATCCGTAGAATAAACCAGCACCTTCAACGAAACCGAAAGTAGAGGGCAACATATTTTTCATCCGCTTTAAAAAGTATTCTTTAAAGTTAGCAACTTCATTTTTTTGCTGAAAAGAAACCATTTCTTTTTGTTTCCCAGATTGAGAAACTTCTGTAACTTGATACGCAGACCCTACAATTGGTGGGCACGATTTTCGAGTAACATTATCTTCTAAATTGGTGTAATCCATCGCAAGACCAAAGAAACCTGCGTAACCAAACGTTTCGTAATTTCCTTGCGCTTCAACGTGTCTTCTAATCAATTCTGAACGTGTATCAATACAAAAAACCAATTGTGCGTCTGGCGTTTTAGCATCATCCGCAGAAAATTTTACATCGCTAACCGCTTCAACAATGTTTTTTTGAAAACTCTTTTCCCAAGCTTTTAGCCAAACATATTTAAGTTTTGTATCTTGAAGGGAAGCGTCAGGTTTTTTTGTCTGCAACAATTCAATCTTTAAATTATTTGCTATCCATAATCTTACTGCTAAATACTGCTCAAGATTTATTGGATATTTTTTCTGCCAAGCAGAATCTGATGCTGTTCTGTAATTTATATATCCTGTCCAGCCTGGCAATGAAGCCAAATGTTGTGTAAAGATTTCTTGAATATCAACATCAGAATAGCTTTTTAAAATTTCTGTTAATGCTTCCGTAACTGATTTTGGAATAGTAGATGTTTTTTTAATCTGTAAATCAGAATCATGTTTTGCCAATTTTCTCCAGGCAGCATAAAATCCATTTTTCTTTGCTGGCATTTCCCATTCTGCCAATCCTTCATCCATAAAAGCAGCCAACCATTTTGCCATGATTCTGTCTAATTCGTGATTCTCATTTTTTTCTTCTGATGTTCCGTTTTTCATTTGATCCAAATAGAATTGAGGACTTTCAGTAAAATTGTTTTCTTTTAATAAATCAGAAAGAATTTTAGTATCGATTTCTCCAATCTTTAATGCTTCTTTAAAAACGGCTCCTTTCGGAAAAACGGTTGCATTCAAATATTGTTTTGCAGTAAGAACAGCATCTTTAAAATGTGAATTCTCATAACCAGTAAGCGGATTCGAAGTCACAAAAGAATATAGAGGCCACGTTTTTCCAATAACTTGAGATGCTTTTTGTATGGATTTTGAAATTTCTATTGTGTTCATTATGAGTTCGATTTATACATTAATACTGTTTTTTTATTCGGTTGCGTAACGTTCATTAATTTTACATACAACCAAGGTATTTGTCTGTAAAAACCAAGTTTCATAATAAAAAACCCGATTAGAAACACAATTCCGAATACAATTTGAAGCGTAGAAAGTGGTAAAGCATTGGAAACCATTGGCATTGGACTCATAATTGCTGTGACTGCGTTGTACATTAACCCGTATGCGCCAATTCCCAATAAAAATAAAACGGGAGGTAAAACTATTTTTTGTCCGTTTGATAAACTTTTCTCTTTTACAATATTATAGGTTACTTGTCCAACGGTAATTGCAACGATTAAGATTAAGAATATACTACTATCTAATTCGGTTCCTTTTCCAGTGATAAAAGAAAAGAACACGGCTGCTAAAGCTCCAAAAAACAAAACAGCGACAACTTGTAATGGTTTTATTCTTATTTTTTCTTTCTTTTTAGGAACAGAATGTTTTATTTCTTCTCCGGATGATAAGAATAAATAAGCTTTATAAAACCCGTGTAAAATTAAGTGAACAACTGCTGCATTATAAAACCCTAAACCGCATTGCATAATCATAAAACCCATTTGTGCAATGGTAGAACATGCTAGTTTCTGTTTTACGTTAACTTGAATTAGCTTTGTAAATTGAGCGATGATTGCTGTTAAACCACCAATAATTAACAAAAGATCTTGGGTGTTTGCTGCGAAAACTAAAGTTGCGAAAAGGGTTAATAAAATTCCAGATCCATTTATAAAACCTGCGTGCATCAATGCAGAAGCAGGAGTAGGAGAGGTCATTGCAGAAAGTAACCAACGATGAAAAGGATAAATTGCAGACTGAATAATTGCGGCTGTTATAATGCAAATTCCAGCAATTACTAAAATAGTTGATGGTGCAGTATTTAATGTAGCAATAATTTCATTTACTAAAAAAGTATCCAATTGAAAAGCTAAAAGTAATAATCCCGAAGCTAAAAAAAATGTACCAGCTAAAAAATAACGTTGTGTAAATTTTGCTGCTTCTCTTGCTTCGCCCCAATCTTTATCAACACCAATTAATTGAGACATAAAAATGCCCATTAATAACCAAGTTGCTATTAAAATTAATACGTGGTTTGCCATTATAAAAAGCATTACAGAGAGTGTAAAACCTAAACACAGCCACATAAATTTAGATTTGTATTTAAAACCTTCTAAATAATTGGCAGAATAACTACTAATTAAAGCGCTAAAAAAAGTTACAGTTGCCCAAATTAAAATGGTAAATCCGTTTATTTTAAAAAAATCACCAAACATCCATTCTGGAATTGTTGGGTAAAAATAAGAAAGTGCCAAAATGTTTACAACAAATGACACCCACAGTACTAAACTTATAGTACTAGATAAAAATTTAGAAGAGTTAGGCTCGGGATCTTTTTCTTTTTTGCTAACAAAACTTGTTTGTAAATTACTTTTAACAGCCATAATGTATTTTTTCTTATTAAATCTTTGAAATTTAAATTCTTGGCAAATATTAGATAATTTATGTATTTATTTTTATTTATACTTTTTATAGTAAGCATAAATATTTTTTATGCTAAAAGCACAATTTAGTGTTTTTTTTAAATTGTATCACTAGCATCCGAAAGTCGGGATTTTAAAAAGCCCTCAGAATCACGTATTTTTGAGTTCTACCAAAAACTTTTCAAATATGGGACTCTTCAGGCGAAACAAAAATAACAATAAACCAATCATTCGACAAATTTTAGATTTAGTACCCCATTGGTTATTTAGAAGTTGCACCAATACCTACAAAACAGATAAAGGTGTTCATAAGTATAGAACTTACGACCAGTTTGTTGCTTTAACTTTCGGACAGCTTAATAAGTGCCAGATCCTCAATGATATATCAGCAGGAATTGGAGTAAGCGAGATTTTTATTAGCGACTTAGGTTTAAGCCAAA
>Ga0209491_10003662_pt1 | contig 24980 bp, 17 predicted proteins | sample BON02_FD_187213 | JGI IMG/M metagenome (GOLD analysis project Ga0209491, IMG submission 187213) | Freshwater microbial communities from Lake Bonney liftoff mats and glacier meltwater in Antarctica - BON-02 (SPAdes) (version 2) | ecosystem: Environmental > Aquatic > Freshwater > Ice > Glacier...
ATGATGTGACTGAAGTAATCGAATTGCAAGTCGGCCTAGACGGGATCGCTTTTGCCTCTGCGCAAGGCGGGATCTTGATGAATCTGAGCCCCAAGATGGTCTATGAAGCGCTGGCTGCGAAGCCTTATGGCAAGGAACAGACCGCGAAATTATGGTCCGACGTCGATCCTTCGCTGCCAGCGGAAGCGATCTTGGTGTATGGTCCGCCATCCACTTCCGGCACGCGGGATGCGCTCAAGGAACTGATCCTCGAAGTTGGCTGTGACAGCGATCCGGCGATGAAGGACCTGAAAGACAGCGACAAGGATCTCCATACGCAAGTTTGCACTGAAGTGCGTTCCGATGGCGTCTATGTTGATCAGGGCGAACAGGACAATCTAATCGTCCAAAAGATCGAAAATAACCCCAAGGCTGTTGGGGTGTTCGGCTATTCCTACCTCGAGGAAAATATCGACAAGGTGCAAGGCCTGCCGATGAACGGGGTTGAGCCGACTTATGCCAACATCTCGACCTTCGCTTATCCCGGTGCGCGTCCGCTGTATGTTTATGTCAAAAAAGCGCATATGTCCGCAATTCCTGGCCTGCCCGAATATCTGGCTGAATGGGTCAAGAACTGGACGAAGGACGGCATCTTGGCCAAGATCGGGCTGGTTGCTTCACCTGATGATGTGATGGCCGCTAATACAAAGGCCGTGACGGAATTGACCACCATTTCCGCCGCAGACTTGAAGTAAGGTCCTGACTTAGTGTCTCCTGTCATTCTGCTTGTTCTGGCTTTGGGTCTTGGTCTGGCCGGGTGGCTTGCCGCCCGGGCCCGGGCCTGGACATTCAAACGGGACGCCGCGAATGGCAGGATTGCGGCTCTGCCCAATTATCACGCATGGTACGTTGCCTTGTGGATCGTGATTCCGGTGATGATGTTCATCGCCCTATGGTCGATAATTTCGCCGCAATTGGTGACCCAGTCAGTACTGGCGTCACCCGCTGCGGCGGAATTGCCGGCATTCGGTTTTCAGCGCGATTCGATCATGAGCGAAGCCCGGGCGGTCGCCTCTGGCAGTGCCCGGGCGGTGTTTAATGAAGAAGCCGCCGGTCTGGTAGAGCCCTATCGCGCGGCAATTTCACAATATAATATCATCGGCGTACTCAGCACGCTGGTAATCGCCTTCCTGACCGGTGTCTGGTCGTTCCTTCGGGTGAAGCCAGACTTTGCTGCACGGACCCGCGTAGAACGCGCCGTCATGATTATCCTGCTGCTGGCGTCTCTGGTGGCGATCCTGACAACGCTAGGCATTGTGGTCAGCCTGGTGTTCGAAACCGTTCGGTTCTTCGGCATGGTCAGTCCGATGGATTTCCTGTTTGGGACCCAGTGGGGGCCCGATCCGATGAGCAATCCGGATAATCCTGACGGATCACGATATGGCGCAATTCCCCTGTTCTGGGGTACCATATTTATCGGCGCGATTATTGCCATGATCGTGGCAATCCCGCTCGGCCTGATGAGCGCGATTTATCTTACCCAATATGCACAGCCGCGCCTGCGGGCATGGATTAAACCGGCGTTAGAAATCCTCGCGGGCGTTCCCACCGTAGTTTACGGTTATTTCGCTGCACTTACGGTTGCCCCGGCGATCCGCGACTGGGCGACGGCGATCGGCATCAGTAATGCATCCAGCGAAAGCGCTTTGGCCGCTGGCGTCGTGATGGGCGTGATGATTATCCCATTCGTGTCCTCGATGGCAGACGATTCAATTGCTGCGGTCCCACAGGATATGAGGGACGGCAGCCTGGCCATGGGCGCAACGAAATCGGAAACTATCCGCAGGGTTCTGGTGCCCGCCGCCCTGCCCGGCATTGTCGCCGGGGTAATGCTGGCCGTCAGCCGTGCCATTGGCGAAACCATGATTGTGGTCATGGCAGCCGGCGCCGCCGCCAATCTGTCCGGCAACCCGCTGGAGGCGATGACTACGGTCACTTTCCAGATCGTGGCAATGTTGACCGGCGAAGGCAGTTTCGATCATCCAGCCACGCTCAGCGCATTTGCCCTGGGGTTTGTGTTATTCATGGTTACACTCGGCCTCAATTTCATCGCCTTGCGCGTCGTAAAAAGGTTCCGCGAAGCCTATGACTGAGCTCAGCGCCTCCCCTCCAGCCGCAGATGGCCCATCCACCCCGGCGCGGCGGGCTCCGACACGGACGCCAGAATTCGAAGCCCGCTTGAAAAAGCGGTACGCTGCCGAACGCCGGTTCAAATTGGCCGGGCTCAGCGCTATCCTGTTTTCGGTCGGGGTGCTGGCATTCCTGCTGATCACGATGACGATCAACGGGATTGGCGGTTTTCAGCGCGCTGAAATGAACGTGCCGATTGATTTCACCGAGGCTGGACTAATTGCCGATCCAGTCGCCATGGCTCAGCCAGGCGCGGCACAGACCTTGGAAGCTCAGGGCCTGCCCGCAATCGTGGAATTCTTCGCCGAGGAGCAGTTGGGCGCGGCGGCAGCGGATGAGATCAGCGATACCGCATGGCGTCTGGTCGCCGACGAGATTATGGCTGACCCCGCTATCTTGAACGGAACGGTAACCCTCTCGCTACCCGCGAGTCCCAATCTCGCCGCCGGGCTCGCTGGCGAGGGTTCTGACGAGATGAAGGCACTGGCCGCCAGGCTGGTTGCAGACGGCAAACTCGAAACCAAATTCGACGCCGGCTTCCTGCAACGCGCCGATGCCACTGATCCCCAGCAAGTGGGCATCTGGGGGGCGCTCAAAGGCTCGATGCTGACGATGTTCGTCACGCTAATTCTAGCGTTCCCGATTGGCGTGATGGCTGCGCTATATCTGGAAGAATATGCGCCGAAGAACCGATGGACCGATTTGATCGAGGTTTCGGTCAATAATCTGGCGGCAGTGCCCTCGATTATCTTTGGTCTACTGGGTCTCGCGGTATTTCTGTGGCTGTTCCCGAATATGCGCTCTGCGCCGCTGATTGGCGGGATGACGCTGGCGCTGATGACAATGCCGGTTATCGTGATTTCCGGGCGCAATGCGATCAAGGCGGTGCCGCCGTCGATCCGCGACGGCGCGCTGGCAATCGGCGCATCTCAGGTGCAGGTGGTGTTCCATCACGTGTTGCCGCTTGCCCTGCCCGGCATCCTGACTGGCACGATCATCGGGATGGCCCGCGCATTGGGCGAGACAGCGCCGCTGCTGATGATCGGTATGCGCGCCTTTGTCGCAACCCCGCCCGACGGGTTTACTTCGCCAGCCACCGTTTTGCCGGTGCAAATTTTCCTGTGGTCCGACGAAATTGACCGTGGTTTCGTTGAACGGACCTCTGCAGCGATTATTGTGCTATTGATATTCCTCCTGCTGATGAATGGCCTGGCCATCTATCTGCGCAACCGTTTCGAGAAAAAGTGGTGACAGTAATTCATCCCAATCTGGAAGATACCGACGCCAAGATGAGCGCGCGGGGCGTCTCCGTCTATTACGGTGACAAAAAGGCGATCGACGATGTTTCGATCGATATTCCGACCAAATACGTCACCGCGTTTATCGGCCCGTCCGGCTGCGGCAAGTCGACCTTCCTACGCACGCTCAACCGGATGAACGACACCATCCCATCCGCGCGCGTGGAAGGCGAGGTTACGCTGGACGGCGAGGATATCTACCGTTCGAAAATGGACGTGGTCCAATTACGTGCGCGGGTCGGAATGGTGTTCCAAAAACCGAACCCGTTCCCGAAGTCGATTTATGACAATGTCGCCTATGGGCCAAAGATACACGGGCTCGCGACCGGTAAAACTGAACTGGACGAGGTAGTTGAAAAATCGCTGCGCCGTGCGGGCCTTTGGAACGAGGTAAAGGACCGGCTGGAAGACAGCGGCACCGCCCTGTCCGGCGGCCAGCAGCAGCGCCTGTGCATTGCGCGCGCCATCGCAGTCGATCCCGAAGTGATCCTGATGGACGAGCCTTGTTCTGCGCTAGATCCCATTGCCACCGCCAAGATCGAAGAGTTGATCGACGAACTGAATGGCCATTATGCGATCGTCATTGTGACCCATTCCATGCAGCAAGCGGCCCGTGTGTCGCAGCGCACGGCATTTTTCCACCTTGGAAAGGTCGTTGAATATGGTCGTACATCTGACATATTCACTACGCCGCTAGAAGAACGGACCAAGGATTATATTACAGGGCGTTACGGATAATGGTTGAACATACTGTCAAAGCCTTCGACGAAGACATTACCCGCCTGCGCGGGCTGATCGCCGAAATGGGCGGATTGGCTGAAATGGCGATCCAGGATGCAATGGAAGCTCTGATCAAGGGTGACCAGGAACTGGCTGACGGGGTCGTCAAACGCGACAAGAAAATTGATGTGCTCGAATCCGAGGTGGACAAATTGTCTGTCCGGATCATCGCTTTGCGTGCGCCAATGGCGGATGATCTGCGCGAAGTTATCGCTGCGTTGAAGATTGCCGGAGTGGTCGAACGGATCGGCGATTATTCCAAGAATATCGCAAAACGGGTCGGCAAGATCGAAGCTCGCAATCATTTCGAACCGCTCACCTTGCTGCCGGCAATGGCCGATATTGCGGCTGAAATGGTTCATGATGTGCTTACCGCCTACGCTGCTCGTGATCCGGTTTTGGCCCGGGAAGTAATCGCCACTGACAACAAGGTTGATGCTTTCTATAACAGCATTTTCCGCAATGTTGTCAGTTATATGGTGGAAAATCCTGCGACCATTTCTAGCGCTGCACAAATCTTGTTTGTCGCACGCAATCTGGAACGGATCGGTGATCATGCGACCAATGTGGCAGAGATGGTCCACTTTGCTGCGACCGGGAATTATCCGCCCGATGAGGATCGGTAGACAAAATGGGGTCATGTTATTGTCGTGATCCCGTAACATTCCGGGTGCGAGGGTATCTTAGTTTCTGGGAGCAAGCCTAATTATGCCCGCCGCAAAACTCTTGTTGGTTGAAGACGATCCGGCGCTAGCTGAATTGCTGGAATTTCGGTTCCAGAATGAAGGGTATGATGTCCGCACCACTGCTGATGGTGACGAGGCGTTGCTGCTGGCGGCAGAGGACGTGCCCGATCTGATCATTCTTGACTGGATGATCGAAGGCACCAGCGGCATCGAAGTGTGCCGCCGATTGCGCCGCCATAAGTCCACTTCGCATGTCCCGATTATCATGCTCACCGCACGCGAAAACGAGGATGACCGTATTCGCGGGCTGGAAACCGGCGCCGATGATTATCTGACCAAGCCTTTCTCGCCCCGTGAATTGCTGGCCCGGGTGGCTGCCGTAATGCGGCGTATCCGCCCTGCCCTTGCTGGCGAATCCATCGAAGTTGGTGATATCCATCTCGACCCGGTGGGGCATAAGGTTGTTCGGCGCGGCAAGACGCTGCAGCTCGGCCCGACCGAGTACCGCTTGCTCAAATTTTTCATGGAAGGCCCCGGCCGGGTATTCTCCCGCGGGCAATTGCTCGACGGTGTATGGGGCACCGGCAGCGATATCGAATTGCGTACGGTGGATGTACATATCCGCCGCTTGCGCAAGGCAATCGAGGTGGACGGCGCGAAAGATCCGATCCGCACGGTTCGTTCAGCCGGTTATGCGATGGAAGCGGTCTGAACCCGCGCTGTTAGTGGAAATCCCGCGATTTCGGGATGATCCGCACATTACGCGGGTGGCCCTGATACAGATGGCGGGGACGCGGCGGCTGCTCCAGCTGTGCGGGTAGTGGATTGTTGACATGATCTGCGCGCGCAAGCGGCGCATGGAGCATATCGTCCGATAGGCTATGCAGGCTCTGCGTCGCATCGGTCAGATGGGCGGCGATCACATGGATTACCTCGTCATCATATTCCACTCGCCCGCGCACTTCCATCAACCGCGCGCCCATAATCACCTTACGCTGTTTTTCCATTAGATCGGGCCAGATGACCAGGTTCACCACCCCCGTTTCATCCTCCAGCGTGATGAAGCACACGCCCTTGGCGCTGCCGGGCCGCTGACGGATCAGCACTACGCCTGCCACCTGCACCATGGAGCGGAATTTGCGGTCCCGCAGATCGCATGCCCGCACAAAGCCGCGCTCCCCCAGGCTGGCGCGCAAGAATGAAACCGGGTGAGCTTTCAGGGACAGCCGCTGCGTCTGATAATCGGCAACGACTTCTTCCGACAGCGGCATTTTCGGCAAATGGGTGGGCGTGCTCTCCGCCCCTTCTCCGCGCTCCTCGGCATATTTGAACAAGGGTAAATCCGGTCCGCCGACTAGGCTGCGCGCGTCCCACAGCGCCTGCCTGCGCGGCAATCCCAGTGATCCAAAGCAATCGGCTGAGGCAAGCCGTTCGATATGCGCAGGGGCCAACCGCGCCCGGTCCCGCAGGCTGGCGACATCGGCATAGGGGCCGTGCTCCTCCCGTTCCGCCACCAATTTCGCCGCGACATATTCGGGCAGGCCGTCCACCTGTCTCAGGCCAAGCCGCAGGGCGATATGTTTGTCGAGGCGGCCACCTTCCTGCTCATATCCGGTCAGCACGCCGAACTCCTCCAGCGTACAATCCCATTCTGAGCCATTTACATCCACCGGCTGCACCTGCACCCCATGTTCCGCCGCATCGCGCACGATTTGGGCGGGCGCATAGAACCCCATCGGCTGCGAATTGAGCAGTGCGCAGCCAAATGCCGCCGGAAAATGGCACTTCAGCCAGCTCGACACATAAACCAGATAGGCAAAACTGGCCGCGTGGCTTTCGGGGAAGCCATATTCGCCAAACCCCTTGATCTGGTTGAAGCAGCGCTGGGAAAAATCGCGGTCATATCCGCGGTCTACCATCCGCTCGACCATCATATCCTGCAATTCATCCACCATACCCCGGCTGCGAAAAGTCGCCATCGCCTTGCGCAACCGGTTCGCCTCCAGACCGGAGAATTTCGCCGCATCCAGCGCGATCTTCATCGCTTGTTCCTGAAAGATCGGCACCCCCAGCGTGCGTTCGAGAATACTCGAGAGTTCATCCGGCGGGCCATGTGCGGGACCGGGCGCGGGGATCATCACCCTTTCCTCACCCCGCCGCCGCTTGAGATAGGGATGGACCATATCGCCCTGGATCGGCCCCGGACGGACGATGGCCACCTGGATCACCAGATCATAGAATTCGCGCGGGCGCAGGCGCGGCAGCATATTCATCTGCGCGCGGCTTTCGACCTGAAATACGCCGAGCGAATCCCCCTTGCGCAGCATCGCATAGGTCTCCGGATCCTCACGCGGGACGGTGGCAAGATTCAAACATCTTTCATGATGGTTTTCAAGCAGATCAAGGGCTTTCCTGATACAGGTCAGCATTCCCAATGCGAGCACATCGATCTTCAGAATTCCCAGCGCATCGATATCGTCCTTGTCCCATTCGATAAAAGTCCGATCCAGTATGGCGCCATTGCCGATCGGCACAGTTTCGGTCAGCGCGCTTTCGGTCAGGATGAAACCACCGACATGCTGGGATAAATGGCGGGGCATTCCAATCATTTGATCGGTCAGTTTCAGCACCCGCCGCAAATGCGGATCGGACAGATTCATCCCGGTTTCGGCCACATGCGCCTCGCCAATCTCGCGCCCATGCCCGCCCCATACAGTGCGGGCGAGCGCCGAGGTCACATCCTCGCTCAGCCCCATCGCCTTGCCCACCTCGCGGATCGCCATGCGCGGGCGGTAATGGACGACTGTGGCGCACAATCCCGCGCGGTGGCGGCCGTATCGCTCATAAATATACTGGATCACCTCCTCGCGCCGTTCATGCTCGAAATCAACGTCGATATCGGGCGGTTCCTTGCGTTCTTCGGAGATAAACCGGTCGAACAGCAGCGCATGTTTGGCCGGATCGACCGAGGTAATCTCAAGGCAGTAACACACCGCCGAATTGGCCGCGCTGCCGCGCCCTTGGCACAGTATTGGCGGATCAACCTTCTTGCGGGCGAAATCGACGATATCCTTGATGGTGAGGAAATATCGCGCCAGATCCAACTTCTCTATCAGCGCCAATTCACGCTTCAACGTTTCCTGAACACTTTCTGGCAAGCCGCTGGGATAACGCCATTTTGCTCCTTCCCATGTTTGCTGTTCCAGATGTTCCTGAGGGTTCTTGCCATCGGGATAAATCTCCTCCGGATATTCGTAGCGCAGTTCGGACAGGCTGAAATTGCAAGCATCCGCCACCTCTCGCGCTGCCGCGATGGCGTGCGGCCAGCGAGCGAACAGCGCAGCGATCTGTTCGGGGGATTTGAGGTAGCGTTCGCCATTGCCATGCAGATGGTGGCCCGCGCGGTCGACAGTGGTTCTATACCGGATGGCGGTCATCACATCCTGCAGCGGGCGCTTGTCCGGCGCGGCATAATGGACATCGTTCGTGGCGAGCAGCGTCAGGCCATTGGCCTTCGCCAGAGCATCCAGGCGCTCGATCCGGGCTATGTCATCGCCAGTGTAGAGATAGCTCGCGGCGAGATGGCGCAGGGTGGGAAGCTGCCGGGTAAGATGAGGCAGGACACGATCAAACGACAGGTCTTTCCGCACCTTCGCAGCCTCTGCCGAATGCAAAGGGATGACATTACTTTCGATCTCAAGCGTGAACTTCCGCGCCAGATCGCTCGGCGGCAGCAGGATCAGCTGCACATCCTCGCTATGCTCTGCCAGCATCGCCAGCGAGATATCGCACGCCCCCTTCACCTGCCATTCGCCGTCCAGCGTCGCCATCCGTCCGGCAGAAATCAGCGCACACAGCCGTCCATAAGCGGCGCGGTCCCGCGGATAGGCGAGGAATTCCAGCCCCTCGGCAGTTTCGATCCGGCACCCGATTACCGGCTGCAATTTCAACGTCTGCGCCTCTGCATGTACGCGCACCACGCCCGCCATCGAATTGACATCGGCAATGCCAATCGCATCATATCCCAGCGCCCGCGCCGCCATCACCAGATCAACCGCATCAGACGCGCCGCGCAGAAAACTGAAACAGCTGACCAGCCCCAATTCGACAAATGGCGCGCGTGGAGGTGCATCGATGAGGCCGGGATCAAGCTCAATTCGGCGTTTGTCAGGAGTAAGCGGCGCCTCGGGCATCGTCAGGCACAAAGCCCCTGCAAATACCAGTCGGGCAGGCCGCCTTGTCTATCATTCCCGCGCCCGTCGCCGATCAGGCCGTGACGGTAAATCCAGTAGCGGCGGCCTTCGCTATCCTCGATCCGGTAATAATCGCGCAGGCGGACGGTTGAGCGTTCGCGCCACCATTGCGGGGCGATGCGTTCCGGCCCCTCCACCCGGGTAACTTCATGCACTTTGCCGCGCCAGCGGAAGCTGCGGGGAAAACCATCGGGGGTGGCGTACAGGACGGTGATATACTCGGCCTTATCCAGCAATTTCAGCGGACGCGCATGAAATGCCAACTCGCCTTGGGATGCTGGTTCCGGCTCCAGCGGCGGCTGCCAGCGCTGGGCGCGTTCCGGGATGTGGCTGGCATAGGATACCGGGCGCTGGATCGCCCTGGCGCCGAGGCGCACGCTCAGCCGGTCGATGCAGGCGGATAGCGAGGTGCCGTGCGTTTCGGCGGCGACCTCGATATCGCCCTGTTCGAGGGACAGCGGTTCAGCCCAGCTGGCGCGCAGGCGAATGGTTTCAATCCCGAACCCGGCGTCGACATCGTCCAGCTTGGCCGCGAACAGCCGGCAGATATGCGCCGGATCGCGGGTTGCGGCGCTGAGTTCCAGCGGGCGGATCACCACTTCGCCGTCCACCCGCCACAGGCCCAGTTCCAACCGGCGAGCGCCCAGCGCACGCCCCTCCAGCACTCGCACCATATCGGCGGCGAGATCGCGCAGCACCTGATCGAGCAGCTCGCGGTGGCGGATCGGTTCGGCCAGGCGGCGCTGGACCAGCGGCATATGCTGAACCACCACCGGCAGCAGCGGTTCGGGCACGCCCCCCAACAATTGGTCCATCCGCACCAGTGGGTTGGCGGCGGGCGAGCGGCGATTACGGAACCGCCGCATGATCGCATCACGCCCCTTGGTATCTTCAAACCTGCCAGTCATATCACCAAGCCGCTTGAGCCCGAGCCGCCGGAGTATGGTCAGCACATCATCATCCAGCCTGAGCGCCGCCACTGGCAAGCAGGACAGCTTTGCCTGTCCGTCCTCGTCATTGGCCAGAATCGTACGCTCAGGCCCGTAATGCGCGAGCGCCCATGCCGCGCCTGCTGTTGGCGCAGCAGCGACGCGTACGGCCAATCCTCGACCGGCAAAGCAGGTTTCCACATCGGCCAGCAGCTTCGCCTCCCCGCCGAACAGATGCGCCACGGCGCTGATATCGACCAGCAGGCCGTCAGGCGGGTCAAGCGCGCTCCACGGCCCCCAGCGCTGCGCCCAGATGGCCAGTTTCTCCAGAAAATCGAGATCGCCCGCCGGATCGGATATTCGTACCGCCAACTGCGGGCACAGCGTCCGCGCATCGGCCAGCATCATTCCGGCCCTCGCCCCTGCGGCAAGGCCAGCCTCGTTCGCAGTGTCAATCCGCGGGCCATGCGCGGTTTCGGTAATCAGCGCGAGCGGCGCAGCGTCGGCCCCCTCGCCCAGCGTAATTCCTTCACAAAGCCGCCATCGATCGGCCGACAGTCGGGCGAGCCAGATCGACAGGATGCGGCGCTGGCTTGATGTCGTTTTCGTTAGCGTTGATGTCATGAGCTATGTCGGTTGGTTTCTGGGCGGTAAGTCCGGTTGGATCACGGCGTAAAATCCATTCGCCGGGCGGGTGCGTGCGCGAACGGAACAGTTCGGCATGCCACGCAGGCAGGCCGGGCGTGTCAGCATTCCAGCGCGGGATAGAGGACGGCGCGGCGCGTACATCCCACCGCATCCGGGCGGAGGACAGATCACGGCCTGCATCAAGGCGCACCAGCCATAATTGCACCCCATGCCGCTCTGCCGCCAGACTGAGCCGGCGCGAGGCGGTAAAGTTCAGCGCCTTGGGATTGCCGACAACTTCGCCGATTACACAGGCCAGATCGCGGCACCGCACGCCTTCTTCCAGCGCGAACAGCACATCTTCTGCCTTTTCCGCGACCACATGGATGATCCGGTGGCGCAAATCGGCGGGTAATCCCGGGCGATAGGGCCGCCCGGTCAACCGAACCGAGGCACGGTCCTGCACCCATAATATTGCGCGCTGATCCTCCCGTTCCGCCAGCGGGCCGGGCTTGGCCGAGGCCAACATATCCATCGCCAATGCCAAGGCCGCAGCCACCCCGCTGCTGTCCCGCCCAGAAGCAAACACCTCGCTATGGCGAACCCCGCCCTGCCCCGGTTTCCATTTTGCCGAGGCGCGCACGGATATCGCCCCACAAGAAGTGGCGGGCAGATCGGCAATCGCACCGGGTGTCGGCGGGCCTGAAGGAATTTCGGGATCGGTTTGCATAAGGGAACGACTCATCTGTTCCTCTTATGTTCTATTTTTAATGGATATGCAATTCATCCATGCACAGCATCAAATTGCCGCCATCTTGGAAAAAACCCCGCCGTGAATCGTCTATATATCAAACACACATCAGGAGAGTTACATGAAATACGCCGACGGAAATGCCGACCAACTGAAGAGGAAATTCTGGCTGGCGATGGCCGAATCGCCCTTTGTAATGCTGCAACTGGATAGCGATTCGTCCACCGCCGTGCCAATGACCGCGCAGATGGACAAGGATGCCAACAGCTCGATCTGGTTCTTTAGCCAGAAAAACAGCAGCTTCGCCAAATTGGGCCCGGCCACCGCGACCCTGGAAGGCAAGGGCCATGACATCTTCGCCCGTTTCCACGGCAATCTCTCGGTTGAAACCAGCAAAAAACGGTTCGACCAATTCTGGAACAATTTTGTCGAGGCATGGTACGATGGCGGCCAGGACGATCCCGACATTCTGTTCCTGCGCATGGATCTGAGCGCCGCCGAAATCTGGAACGCCGATATGGGCCTGCTGAACACCGCCAAAATGGCGCTGGGCATGAATGTCCATGACGAAGCGGAAAAACAGCACACTGAAACTGCGCTGTAAACCATACGTTATCTTAACGAAAAAGGCCGCCCCGGAAAGGAGCGGCCTTCTTCGTATCAGCGGTCAATTCTCCGGCGGGTGGATCGGTATCATCGTTTCCTCGCCCGCAACATCGTCCACCACCTCGATGACCCCGCGTCCCAAATGGCTGCGTTTGCGGCTGTAGGTAAAGTAAACCACCATCCCGACTGCACCCCAGATGGGCAGCACCAACATCGCCTCGGTCGGCAGGTTGAGGAACAGAAAGACCGTTCCCGCGACGGTCAGCGGGCCGATCAGCCAGAGCATCGGTGTCTTGAACTTGCGCGGCGCATCAGGTGCCGTCTTGCGCAGGATCATCACCGCGATGGCAACCATCATGAAGGCGTAGAGCGTGCCCGCATTGGCGATGTCGGCCAGTTTCCCCACCGGCAGGAACGCCGCGGCAAAGGCCACCACCGCGCCGGTAATGGCGGTAATGATGTGCGGCGTCTTCCACTTGGGATGCACCCGGCTCCAGGATTCAGGCAGCAAACCATCGCGGCTCATCACGAACGCAACGCGGGTCTGACCGAACAACAGGATCAGGATGACCGAAGGCAGTGCGACGAAAGCGGCGATACCCAGCATATTGCCGACGCCGGAAAAACCGATCTGGCGTAAAACGTGGGCAAGCGCTTCATTCGAGCAGACCAGCGGTAGGGAATCAGCGGCATAGGTAGCGCATTGCCGCGCCAGTTCTTCAGATCCGGCGGGGAACGGCACACCGTTTGGCCCCATGATCGGCTGTCCGCCGACGGTTCCAATCGCACCGGCGGCAACCAGGATGTAGAACACGGTACAGAACAGCAACGATCCGATCAGGCCGATCGGCACATTGCGCTGCGGATCCTTCGTTTCCTCAGCCGCGGTCGAGACAGCGTCAAAACCGACATAGGCGAAGAAGATCGTCGCCGCTGCGCCCACCGCGCCAAGGCCGGAACCAAAGCCGCCGAACACGCCCGCAGGCAGGAAGGGATTGAACTTGTCAGTCGAGAAATACTCGCTTGGCAGCGTCAGCGCGATAAAGGCGGTCAGCGCGGTCACCTTGATCGCCACCAGAACTGCGTTCACACGCGCGCTCTCGGTGGTGCCGATCATCAGCAGCCAAGTCACCAGCAGCGCGATGACCACGGCGGGCAGGTTGATGATCCCGCCCTCCACACCGCCCAGCGCGAGCGGCGCACCGGACAGCGCGGCCGGCAATTGTATTCCCAGAAATTCATTCAATATGGTGCCCGTAAAGTAACCGGACCAACCGACCGATACTGCCGATGCAGCGACCGCATATTCGAGCACCAGCGCCCAGCCGACCGTCCAGGCCAGCACTTCACCCATTGTCGCATAGGTATAGGTATAGGCAGAACCCGCGACCGGGATCATCGCTGCGATTTCCGCATAACACAGCGCGGCAACGATACAGATCGCCCCGGCTATCGCGAAGGCGAGCATCAGTCCCGGCCCCGCCTTTTGCGCGCCCGCTGCGGTCAATACGAAGATGCCTGTTCCGATCACACAACCGATGCCAAACAGCATCAATTGGAACCAGCCGAGCGAGCGATGAAGTGACTTTTTCTCCGCTGCAGCCAAGATGGCGCTCAGCGGTTTGACGCGATCAATCAACATGATGGCAGCATTCCCCAGACTCGGAAAGGGGACTACCCGTACCGCCAGTCTGCAGGCCCGTTTTTATGCCTTTTTACAGGCCCGGCAATACAGAATCGTCATGGGCGTCAGCCGCCTGTAATTGAAGGAAAAATCCCCACAATCAGGATCGCCGTCAGTACCAACGGGCACAGCCACCGCACCAGAAACAGCCAGAATTTGTGCAAGCCGCGATCCAGCCGACGAACACCGCCGTCAGAATTGCGCCTATCGGCATGAACAATTTGGCGGTCACCGCGTCCAGAGTATCGAATATGCCCTGACCCTCAAACAGCGGGATAAAGCCAAGCGGGTGGAAGCCGGACAGCGTATTCAAAGAATAAGCGGAGGCTGCGCCCAGAGCGGCTGCAAGAGCCGCCACGGCAATCGCAGTCGGCGCGCGGCGGGTCTTGAATTTCTCCATCGCCCACGAAGTAGGAACCTCCATCAACGCAACAGAACTGGTGAGCGCGGCAAAGCCGACCATCACGAAGAACGCCAGCCCGATCACCGACCCTGCAGGCATGGATTGAAACGCATGGGGCAGCGTATCGAACATCAGGCCCAGCCCGCCTTCGGACGAGAGCCCTGCGGCCAGAACAATCGGGAAAATACACAGGCCCGCAATCAGCGCCACCGACGTATCGGCAAAAGCAATGATCGCCGATGTGCCCGCCAGATTGACGTCACGCCCGACATAAGAGCCATAGGTAATCATCCCGGCGACGCCCAGTGACAGCGAGAAGAACGCCTGACCCACTGCGGCCAGCATTACACCACCGGTCAGTTTCGAGAAATCTACGGTGAACAGATAGGTCAGCGTTTCAGTAAACGCCCCGCCGAATGCCCCGTAAATCGTGATCCCCAACAGCAGAGCAAAAAACGCTGGCATCAGCCAGACCGCGACAATCTCGATCCCGCCAGACACGCCGCGCGCCACAAAATAGACTGTGATCGCCACGAATAAGAGGTCCAGTCCGGTCATCAACAAACCATTTTCCAGCAAAACCGGGAAAATCGCTTTAATGCCATCAGCGGTCATGCCTTGCAGCGCGCCGCCGGTGACGCCGCTGTTGAACAGATCACCCACGAACAGGCCGACGTAATAAAGAACCCAGCCGCCGATGACGCAGTAGAACGCCAAAATCATGAATGCGGCCGCGACACCAAGACCAGCCAGCCCTTCCCAATATTTGGAGGCTTTGGATTCTGCGGCCATTCGCCGCACGCTTTCTGTGGCAGATGATTGACCGTGCCGCCCAATCAATGTTTCGGAAAGGAGCACCGGCAAGCCGATCAGCAGGATGCAGAAAATATAGAACAATACGAAGGCGCCGCCGCCATTGGCCCCCGCCTCTGCCGGGAAGCGGACCAGATTGCCCAGCCCAACCGCAGAACCGATTGCGGCCAGAATAAACGCCGAGCGGGATGACCAACCATCTCTCTGGCCATCTCTCTGGCCATCTCTCTGGCCATCTCCTTGGCCATCGCGCGGCTTCGCTCCATCGGCACCGGACATTGCAACCATGATCTAAACTTCCCCATATCGCCGCCATTCTACGGCGCGCTTCGCTATGAATCGCGGTTCTGCAATGAATTGCCGCGCACGTCGAGGGGCGCGGCACATTTATCGACTTTGCGTTTATCCGCAGCCGCCGCTAAACGGCTGTCATGTCCACAACTTTCCAACTCGACACCTCGACCAGCCGCGCCAATCCGACGCCGCAGGTCATGAAGCGCCTGACAGTGCCGATGATCCGCGCGCGTAAGAAGGATGGCGTGACTGCAGAACCGCTGGTGATGCTGACAGCCTATACGGCGCGGCAAGCCCAATTACTGGACGAACATTGCGATCTGCTGCTGGTGGGGGATTCGCTTGGTCAGGTGATTTACGGGCTGCCTTCAACCATTCCGGTCACGCTGGAAATGATGGCTAATCACGGCGCGGCTGTGGTGCGGGGCAGCTATCACGCAGTGGTGGTGGTCGACATGCCGTTTGGATCATACGAGGCATCGCCGCAGCAGGCATTCGAAAGCGCAGCCTTTCTGCTCAAGCAAACCGGGGCCGCAGCGGTCAAGCTGGAAGGCGGCGAAGCGATGGCGGAAACCGTTGCGTTTCTAAACCAACGCGGCATTCCGGTGATGGGGCATGTTGGCCTGACACCGCAGGCAGTAAACGTGCTCGGCGGATATGCCGCTCGCGGACGTAGTGACACCGAAGCGGCCAAGATCGTTACCGATGCCAAGGCATTGGATGATGCGGGTGCATTTGCCGTCGTAGTCGAAGGCGTGGTTGAACCGATCGCGATTGAGGTCACGATGTCGATATCGTGTCCCACCATCGGTATCGGTGCATCGGCGCAGTGCGACGGGCAAGTGCTGGTCACCGAAGATATGCTGGGGATGTTCGAACGCGTACCGCGCTTCGTGAAGCGTTACGAGGACATCGCCGGGATCATCGAGAAAACCGTCGTCACCTATGCGCAGGAAGTGCGAAATCGCAGTTTCCCGGGTGAAGAACAAACCTACCAGCCCAAGGCCTAATCAACGCCTAATCCGCGCCAAACTGAAGCGGCGCCAAAATTTCCAAAGGTCTCCTACAATGCTGCGTTTCTACCGCGTATCCATTTTGTTCACAGCCATCTGCTTCGCGCTGGGCGCATGGTACGGCTGGGCCAGCACCGGCACCATCACCGGCACGCTTGGATTGCTGTGGATCATCATTGTCCTGTCGATTCTCGAAGTATCTTTGAGCTTCGATAATGCTGTGGTGAACGCGACAGTTCTGAAAGATATGGACGAGGTCTGGCAGCGGCGATTCCTGACGTGGGGGATGTTGATTGCAGTGTTCGGAATGCGCATCCTGTTCCCGCTCGCGATTGTAGCGATTGCCGCAGGGCTTGGGCCGGTTGATACAATCAGTCTCTCGCTCAACGATCCGGTACGCTACGAGGAAATTGTGTCTTCCGCCCATATCGGAATCGCCGGATTTGGCGGAGCATTTCTGGCGATGGTCGGTCTGAAATTCTTCTTTGATGCCGATAAGGAAATTCACTGGATCGGGGCTCTGGAAAGGCAATTGGCCAAATTTTCCAATATCCCGTCGCTCGAAATTGCGCTGCTGCTGCTGGTGCTTTGGGGTATTTCCACCATGCTGCCTGCCGAAGAAGCATCAACGTTCCTGGTTTCCGGAATTTTGGGCCTGGTCACCTTTATCGCGGTGGAAGCGGTCGGCAAAATTCTCGAAATGCGCGAAGAGCACAAAAAGGCTGCCGGCATGGTGGTGAAATCGGGGCTCGGCGGGTTCCTTTACCTTCAGGTTCTCGACAGTTCGTTCAGTTTTGACGGAGTGATCGGGGCCTTTGCGCTATCCAACAACATGATCGTAATCGCACTGGGCCTGTCGGTCGGGGCGATGTTCGTCCGCTCCATGACCATCCATCTGGTACAGACCGGTACATTGGCGCAATATCGGTTTCTGGAACATGGCGCGTTCTGGGCGATTATCGCGCTGGGCGGGATCATGCTTGCATCCGCAGTGTTCCATATCCCCGAAACGATTACTGGGCTTATTGGCGCAACATTGATCGGCCTGTCGCTGTGGTGGTCTGTCCGCCACAACCGGCACGAGGCTATTGCTACCGCTTAGCTGCCAGCAACCGTGTCGCCAGCGGCGCGGATACCACCAATTGCAATAGATGGTAGATTAGCAGGGGCACCAGCACGAGGCCTGCAGTCTCCGGCGGAAACAGCACCAGTGCCAATGGCGCGCCCATCGCCACGCTCTTATGCGCGCCGCCATACAGGAATGCGATCCGGTCCCCTCGCTCGAGCCGCATGGCCCCGCCAACCAGCCATGCTCCGCCATAGCCGGCAATCAGCATGGCGGTGAGGCCCGCCAGCAACCATGCCCAGCTGACAGGATCAAGCAATTGCCAGATACCCTGCTCCACAGCGCCGGAAAACGCGACATAGACCGCAATCGCAATGGCTGCGCGGTCCATCCAGCGGATCAACACTGGATGCTCCTGAACAAATTGTCCGCCGCGCGATTGCAGCAATTGGCCCAATGCAAATGGCAGGATCAGGATCAGAAATATCTTGATGAGACCGCTGGTGCCCAGCTCAACCTCTGCCCCGCCGCCAAGCAGGGAGAAGATCGGCACGCTGACAAATACCCCAAGGATATTGAGCAGCGCGGCTGCAACCACTGCGATGGCCACATTCCCGCCCGCCATCGACGTGTAGGCCGTGGCCGACTGCACCGTGGATGGCAATGTGCCGAGGTACAAGAACCCTAGCGCCACCAAAGGCGGCAAAAATCCGTCCAGCCCGCGCGCCAGCCCCAATCCCACCAGCGCCAACACGCCGAAAGACCAGATCGCCAGAACCGACAGATACCGCCAATTCCCGATGCCCCGCGCCACATCGACCCGGGACAGGCGCATTCCATTGAGGAAGAACAGCAGGAAAACCGCACAATTGCTAACCGCCTGCGCGATATCTCGGGCGGCGCCGGTAGCCGGAAGCACCGTGGCGAGGATTGTTGCCAACACCAGCAAACGGACCATAGGATCGATACGGGAAAACATCTGACGCGCCCTGCCCGAATATCGCTGGCTTTGTCGAGGGTTTAGCGGCCACCGCGTGTCAGCGTAGCTTTGCGGCCTTGCGGGCCAACGCATCGCTTTGTCCGTTTGTATCACCAGTCTTGGCCAAAACCTCAGCCAACATTGCAGTGGCGGCGCGGTTCATCTTTTGCAGGGAATATGCCCGCAGTGCCGTGCTCCGCGCAGTCTCCAGATCATTTACCTCCAAAGCGGCACCGGCGCGCAGCACCAGCGCATGGGGATCGCGCCCTGCCCCGTTGGCGATCGCTTGATCGAGCAGCAATGCGGCCTTTTGCGGATTACCTGCTGCCAATTCCGCTTCGGCCAGCATGATCGCCGTCTCCGTATTGGCGGAATGACCGGCCAAGTGGTACTCCAGCAATGTCTTGCCAGACTGCTTACGCCTCGCAGCCACTTCGGCAGCAATCATCCGCCGCGTCAACGGCCACGACTGACGAATTGCGGCGGCTCTGGCATAATAGTCAGACGCCTTGTCAGGCCGCCCGGCAGCAAGATACGCATCACCTGTCAGAGCCAGCGCATCACCGGAACCCGGCGCGCGCCGAAGGAAAGCTTCTGCATTGGCAATCGCTGCTGCGTTCTGCCCCGCACCGATCAAACCGCGCACCAAAGCAACCGCATCACGGCCGCTTTGTGGGCCGCGATTGGCAGCTACATTCAACGCCGTATCCGTTCGCATTGGCCTTATCCCGGCTTCGCGTTGTTTTGCCGCAAAATCCAGGAAAGGCGCAGCTTTATCCCGCTGGTCCAACACTTCGTATGACCGCCCAACCAAAGTCGCCAGATAGGGCGTCGCCCCGGGCAACATGGCGCGGTCTTTGAACCGGTAAACCAGTTCACGGTGGTTGCCGCCCAGCGACAGCGACCGCGCGGCCAGCAATCGAATGCGGGTGTTGTCTGGCTGCATCCGTTCCAGATTGTCGAACATCTGTGCCGCGCTGGCGTAATTGCCCTTTTCCATGTCGATGATTCCCGACAGCATCATCGCAGCTGGTATTTCGCGTTCCAGATTACCGCTCCGGGTCAGCAAATTGCGGGCGAGATCGAATTCCCCGCCTCGCGCCGCCAATACGGCCTGCAAGAAAAATGCACGCGCGTTATATTCGTCAATCTCGATCATCCGGCGAACAATGCGAAGCATGTCTTTTGCCTGACCAGACTCGCCGAGAGTGGCCGCGTAATCGCCCATCAGCGCCAGATTGTCGGGATTGCGTTCCAGCGCCGCCTCATACCATGGCAAGGCAGCGGCCATGCCCTCGGCATCGCGGACCAATTGGGCGCGGAATTGCAAGGCAGCCGGGTTCTCCGGGTCCAATTCCACCGCGTGGATACTGGCCTCTACCGCCTGGGTCTGTTCACCGCCAAGATAGCGCAATCGCCCGATATCGACCCACAATTCGGGATTGTCAGGCACGGATTTCAGCGACTGATCAAATGCCTGACCGGCCGCTGGTAAATTCCCGGCGAGCATTTCAACCCGGCCCAGCATATGAAAACCCTGCCCGCGCGTTTGCGGACTAAATTCACTGGCTTCGAGCCACTTGCGAGCTTCCGCCGGTTGGTCCTGCTGCAACTCCGCCTGACCCATCAGGGCAGCGACTTCTGGCAGGGGTGTTCCAGCGGCCAGCATTTTGCGCAGAATTATCTCCGCCCCAAGACCATCACGGTCCGCCAGAGCCTGCTGCGCGCGGTCAAACGGCATGATTTCGGGCGCAGGATCGGAACATGCCGCCAGCGTTAATAGCGATGCAGCAAGCGCGGCCCTGAAAATTGACCGGATATGAAGTGTATCAGGTCTGCAGATCATACTGTTTGAGCAGATCGTAGAGCGTGGGCCGGCTGATCCCCAACATCTTGGCGGTGCTGGAAATGTTGCCTTCACTCCGCGCCAGAGCGTGACGGATAATTTTCCGGTCAGATTGTTCACGGGCGGATTTGAGGTTGAGCGGCAAATCGCCTTCCTCGCTCGAATCTTCAAGATCAAGGTCTTCCACACCAATCAACTTGCCATCGGCCATGATCACTGCGCGTTTCACCCTGTTTTCCAATTCGCGTACATTGCCGGGCCAACCCCAGCCATCAATCGCTGCCAGCGCATCTTTGGCGAAGCCTTTGACATGCGGGTTCATCTCGGCGGAGAACCGCTTCAGGAACGCCTTGGCCAGCAAGGTCGGATCACCGGCGCGCTCTGCCAGCAATGGAATTTTGATCACGATTTCTGCCAGACGGTAGAATAGATCCTCACGGAACCGCGCGGCGGCGATCATCGCTTCCAGATCCTGATGGGTCGCACAGACTATCCTGGTGTCGACCTCAATATGTTTGCGTCCGCCAATCCGCTCAATCGTCCGTTCCTGCAGAAAACGAAGCAATTTGACTTGTAGCGGCAGCGGAATATCGCCCACTTCGTCGAGAAAGAGCGTGCCCCCATGCGCCTGTTCGATCTTGCCTTCGGTGGTTTTCACTGCGCCGGTAAAGGCGCCCTTTTCATGGCCGAACAGCTCACTTTCCAGCAAGTTTTCCGGGATCGCGGCACAGTTGATTGCAACGAAAGCTCCATTGCGGCGATCACTGGCATCATGCAGCCCCTTGGCGAGCAATTCCTTGCCCGTGCCGCTCGCACCCAGCAGCATGACGGACACATTCGTCTTGGCCACCCGCTCAATCGTTCGGGCAACTTTGATCATTTCCGGTGCCGCTGTAATCAGGCTGCCCAAAACAGTCCTGTCGTCCCCAACCCGGGACGCAAGGAGGCGGTTTTCCTGCTCGATCACGTGCAAGTTCATTGCCCGGCGTACGATCAGCCCCAGCGCCTCGATATCAATTGGCTTTTGATAGAAATCATAGGCCCCGCGCTCGATTGCATGCAGCGCGCTTTCGCGGGCCCCATGGCCAGACGCAACAATGACTTTGGTGTCAGGTTTCAGCGCCATGATCGCATCCAGCACCGCGAAACCTTCGGTGGTTCCATCCTGATCAGGCGGCAATCCAAGATCAAGCGTAACGACTGCGGGTTCGTCTGATCGCAGCGCGGCCAGCGCATCCTGCCGGTTGCCCACTATGGTGACGTCGAAATCCTCGTAGGCCCATTTCAATTGTGCCTGTAGGCCTTCGTCATCTTCCACAATCAGCAGCTTTGGGAGTGGTTGTTTATCTGGCAGAGCCATTATCCGACCTCAGTTCTAGAATTGTTTTCAGCGCGGGCCAAAAGATCGGCAGCCGCTGCAAGCGGTAGATGAATGACGAAACGAGTGCCGAGGCCCTCGCGTGATTCCACATCCAGCCTGCCGCCCATTGCCAGCACCAATTCGCGCGCTTCGAAGGCACCGATGCCGAAGCCGGCGTTTTTGGACGATACGAAGGGCTTGAACAAACCGTCGCGGATGAATTCAGGACTCATGCCGGAGCCGGAATCAATAACATCAATCCGGCCGCGGATCCCATCAGACGAAATATCGAGATATACTGGAAGATCACCTTCGCTGGCATCAACCGCATTTTGGACCAAGTGAACCAGCGCCTGCTCCAGCGCTTCGGCATTGGCGAGCACCTTACAGGTCTCGGAATGGATCACCGTCACAGGATGCAGTCCGACGAATTGCTTGGCCACTGATTTGGCGGTCGTGGCCAGTTCAAACGCTTCCCGGTGTTCCTTGCCTTGCGAACCATAGCGGCCGAGACGCGCCAATAGACTGTTCAGCTTGTCCGCGCTGTTGCGCAACGTCACCAACATGTCTGACCGAAATTCGGGATTGTCTGCATGGCGTTCGGCATTACGCGCCAGCAACGCCAACTGACTTGCCAGATTTTTGATGTCATGCATGACAAACGCAATCCGGCGATTGAATTCATCGAACCGTGCCGATTCCATCAGCGCCTGATGTCCGGATTGCTCGGCGATGTAACTGGCCAATTGTTGACCAACCACACGCAGCAGATCGAAATCTTCCCAATCCAGATTACGCGGTGAAAGCGGACGGCTGAGCACTACGACCCCGGTCAAACGGTCAAAATGGAGCAAGGGCACCAGCGCCCATGAGGAATCCGAACTCGCCAACCATTCAGGCAGCAGCGCCGCTTCACCGAAGCGGTTATTACTCCGCCTGACATCGTCCAGATCGAATACGAATCCGCCGCTTTCAAACAGCGACGCCAATTGCTCGGACATGGCCGCGGCAGGCACTTCGATGTCCTGCCATTGCCAGCGTGATGCCAATTCAAAGGAACCGCTCTCGTCAGGCAGCAACAACAAGCCAGAAGGACTGTCAGTAATGTCTGCTAGAGCCTTGATCACCCGTTCATACAAGGAATTGGAATTCTCTCCGCCATGTCCCACCGTTCGGGTAAATCGTAACCATTCCGCGCGGTAATCGTACCGATGCTGGAACAGATGCTTAACCATCATGACCTTGATCCATGCCCGCAAACGTCTGGACGGGAGCCAAATCACAGCAAAGACCGAAGCGACGAAAATGAAGGCAACCTGGGTCAACCGCGCCAGGTCACTGCCCTGCATCGCGATGGTTTCGGAGATGCCCACCATCATGACCAGATATGCTCCGATGACCAGCAACGCCAGTGTTTGGAAGGTGACTTTGCGTGATGGTCGCAGGCGTAACTCGCCGCCGGTATGGTTTGCCCCGGCCGCTATCAGAATTGCTATCAGGCCGACGATCAACCCGCGCAATGTCGCCAGTTCGATCGGCAGGCGGCCTGATAGATACGCGATGGTCTGGTAATTCAATTCATACAGCCACAACGTAGCCAGCGCGGCGGAGCTCCACCGCAAAACCAACCGGGTAGCAGCCGACGCGCCTCCATAGAGGTTGTGCAGCAAAACCAATGCGCCAATCGCGACGAGGATTCGCAAGATGGTCCCGACTTCGAATGTTACGGCAACCAATTCCGGCGTGTCGGCATAGCGCGCGGCGAATAGTAACAAACCCTGTTGCAGTGTCTCGACAAAGGCCAGTGCAGCGATGACCGGCCTGATTTGAGCCATGCTTTGATCGCGGCCATCGTTGGCAAACAGCCGGTATAGAACGAATATCCACGCCAGATTGCGCACGCCTTCGGCCGCGCCCACCAAGGATGAATGCGGTCCAAACGCGGCCACCAATCCGCACCATAATGCGGTAAAGCCCAGCGCAGCGATTGTTGCGCCGCGGTCCAAACGGTCCGCATCACCCCGATGCACGATCCATCCTGCCGCAACCGCACACGCAATCGCGCCCCCAAGGTGGAGGACGAAACTGGCAATCAGCCATGCCTCAGTGATCGGAACGTTCACCGCGCACCTTCCGGCCACAGGACCACACGCAGGGTTTGCAGCATGATCAGCAGATCGAGAAACGGTGTATAGTTTTTCGCATAATAGAGGTCATATTCAAGTTTATGACGCGAATCCTCGATCGACGCGCCATAAGGGTAATTGATCTGCGCCCAACCGGTAATTCCCGGTTTCACCATATGACGTTCAGCGTAGAACGGCAGCTTGTCCTCCAGATCGGTCACGAATTTGGGCACCTCGGGGCGCGGACCCACAAAGCTCATATGGCCTTTGAGCACGCTCCAGGTTTGCGGCAATTCGCCGATCCGAACCTTGCGGATGAATTTCCCAATCCGGGTGACCCGCGGATCATCTTTCTCCGCCCATTTCGCTCCATCTTTCTCGGCATCGCTGCGCATCGAACGAAGCTTGATAACGGGAAAGGGTTGCCCGTAAAGGCCGATACGGGTCTGGCGGAAGAATGCCGACCCTTTGCTATCCAGTTTGATTAGCACAGCGAAAAGCACGATGATCGGCAGCGTCACGGCGAGCAGGATCGAGCTGACAACGATATCGAATATGCGCTTGGCCACACTGGAAATCATCCGGCCCGATGAAAACCCGTCGGAGAAAATTAGCCAACTTGGATTGACCGAATCCAGATCGACACGGCCCGTTTCACGTTCCACGAAACTGCTGAAATCATTGACATGAACGCCCATAGTTTTGATCCGGAGAAGATCCTTCATCGGAATTGCATTGCGGCGTTCTTCCAGTGCCAGCACCACCTCGCTGACGCCCAGATTTTCGACGAACTGGCCTAAATCATGGATTGCCGAGCGGGAGATCGCCTCCAACACGCCGGTCTCGCTCTCGGTCATGCCGATGTAGGACACGATCACAAAACCGCAGTCTGGCCGCTGCGCCAATTTGCGCAAACGCTGCGCCCGAACGCCTGCTCCAAGCACCATCACCCGGCGGCGAAAGGCGGAAGCGCCCAGAAAACCGCCGATTATAAGGCGGTTCAGGATCGCCAGCACAATTGCCAGAACCATCGCGTAAATGAGGGTCGAACGCCAGAAAGTTGCCCCCGGTATCAGGAAATCAATCACCGACAGGGCAATGATGCCTAGGCTGACCGCAACCAACAACCGTGCGCAGGCGTACCGCATCGAACGAGTTGCCTCGCTGCCGTAAACCCCGACAGAAATCATTGCGACCCATACGATCAGGGCGAAGCCGACCAGCGAAATCAAGCGATCCGCGATCTGTCCCGGATCGATCCCGATTTGCGATGAACGGATCAACCACGCCAGTTCAC
>Ga0209491_10003664_pt1 | contig 24973 bp, 24 predicted proteins | sample BON02_FD_187213 | JGI IMG/M metagenome (GOLD analysis project Ga0209491, IMG submission 187213) | Freshwater microbial communities from Lake Bonney liftoff mats and glacier meltwater in Antarctica - BON-02 (SPAdes) (version 2) | ecosystem: Environmental > Aquatic > Freshwater > Ice > Glacier...
CGTGGAGCTTCTTACCTTTGACTAGGGCGATCGTGACTTTGACTTTACCCCGTTTGAGATACATCTTCAACGGTACTAGTGTCAAACCCTGCTGCTCCACTTTACCAGTGAGCTTGCGAATTTCTTGCTTGTGCATCAACATTCTGCGGGTGCGGGTAGGTTCGTGGTTAAAATACGATCCGGTGGCGGTGTGGGGTGAAACATGGGCATTGAGTAGCCAGATTTGCCCCTGTCGCAACAAACCATAACCATCGCGCAGGTTAGCCTTACCCTCACGAATAGATTTTACTTCCGTCCCTAGTAACTCGATCCCCGCTTCGTAAGTTTCGAGGATTTCATAGAGGAACCGTGCTTGCCGATTGTCGGCAACAATTTTGATACTGTCAGATTTTTCTTTCTCGCTCATGGATCTATTTTACTATTGACTAGCGTGAGTGTCCAAGTACTCGACTCGTTGGCGCAGCCTCTACTCGGAACGAGACGCTTCTCTTCTCTCCGAGACACTTCGCGAACGAGAGCCTTGCCTTGGCATTACGGAACGATCATCGAGATACCCGCGCCAATATCACTCGTACTCCCAGCTCACAGCTAGCCTTTTAGTACTAATAAAGTGTAACTTTATCTGAAGATCTAGACTATTTGGGGAAATTTGGTATGGTTAGCTCGATTCCATCAAAAGTTCGGTTTCGTTACAGGCGATGAGATGCTAACGAATTTAGATCGAAAACAAACGATTATTGGTATGATAACGCCTATTGCTAAGGCTTGCTCTATCTGGCTGGGGAGGAAATATTATGGGTAATTCTGTTGATTTTGGCGGTCGTCCGATTCATTTTATCGGCATTGGGGGAATTGGGATGTCAGGGCTTGCTTATGTTTTAGCAAGACGTGGATTGGCTGTTTCTGGTTCCGATTTGAAATCGACTAATATTACTCAAAAGTTGGCAGCAGAAGGCGCACACATTTTTCTAAAGCAGGATGCTAGTAATTTAGATTTTTTTCACAATCACCCATCGGGGCAAACTCCTCAAATCATTTGCTCGACAGCGATCGGTAAAACCAATGGCGAACTTACCGCCGCGTTGGAACGAGGGTGTCCGATCTTCCATCGATCGGATGTACTCGCGGCAATGATCGCAGAATACACAAGTATCGGCGTTGCGGGTACCCACGGTAAAACGACAACTAGCAGCGCGATCGGTTATATGTTGGTAACGGCTGGAGTCGATCCAACGATCGTTGTCGGTGGGGAAGTTACAGCTTGGGATGGGAATGCCAGAGTGGGGAACAGCGAGTATTTTGTGGCGGAAGTCGATGAGTCTGACGGCTCACTTGTCAAACATTCACCTAAAATTGGGGTGATTACGAACATTGAGCTGGATCATCCCGATCATTATAAAAGTCTGGAGCAGGTAATTGACACCTTTACTACATTTAGTCAACAATGTCAAGTGACGATCGGCTCGGTAGATTGTGAGATCGTCCGCGATCGGATTAAACCGACAATTTCTTACAGTGTCGAGCCAGGGCAGCTTGCAGATTATACAGCCGAGGCAATCGACTATCATTGTGCCGGAACTTCAGCCCAAATCTACGAATCCGGTGAACTATTAGGAACACTAGAATTGAGGGTATTGGGAAAACACAACTTGAGTAATGCTCTAGCCGCGATTGCGGTAGGTCGGAAGATTGGCTTAGACTTTCGATCGATCGCCTTTGGTTTAGCTGGGTTCAATGGTGCCAAACGACGCTTTGAACTGCGAGGATACCAGCATGACATTACCTTTATCGATGACTACGCTCACCATCCCAGTGAGATCCTGGTTACACTCAGTGCCGCTAGGTTGCGAGTAGGTGCCGAACGTCGGGTTGTAGCCATCTTCCAGCCCCATCGATATAGCCGTACACTAGAGTTTCTGGCTGAGTTTGCCCAATCTTTTGCAGATGCTGACTTGGTAATCGTTACAGATATTTATAGTGCAGGTGAAGCAAATACTGGAGCCATTAGCGGCGAAAAAGTAGTAGCCCAAATCGGTCATTATCATCCGAATGTCCACTTTGAACCTACGCTCGACGCTGTATCCCAATTTCTCACTCACAGTCTCCACTCAGGTGACATTTGCTTGTTCCTGGGTGCCGGTAATCTCAATCAGATTATTCCTGATGTGGTGGAATTTTATCGATGCTGCTAATCTAAGCCGATTGGGATCTGTAGCCTAATATCCAATATTTAGTGTATTATCAGTGCTAACCTGTGCCTGACTCAGCTTTTGACAAGTAAAATCAGCTTGACCCAGTAGTATAGAGCTTTCTAAATATCCGGCCGATTTCTTGTTGCTAGTGACTTAATCACCTACCTTTCTTTCTATGACATCCCAAGATCGTTCGCCCGCGATAAATAATCAGGTTCAGCATTCAGTGGAAGTTGCTAGTAATACCGATCGAGATTTGGACATCCCTCCCGGTTGCCAAATTAGGTCGAATGTATCGCTTAAAGGTTTGACAACGTGGAAAGTAGGTGGAGCAGCGCAGTGGTATTTAGAACCCCGTACTATCGCTGAGGCACAGAGTGGTTTGGCTTGGGCGAGGCTAAACGATTTACTAATTACCATCATCGGAGCTGGCTCAAATTTATTAATTAGCGATCGAGGTTTAGCAGGGCTAGTAATTTGTACCCGCCATCTGCGCCATGTGACTACCCAATTCGATCGTGAGACTCAATCGATCGTCGCAGATGCCGGCAAAATGTTCGCCAGCATAGCTTGGCAAGCTGCTCGGAGGGGTTGGGGTGGCATGGAGTGGGCGGCGGGAATACCAGGCACTCTAGGCGGTGCTGTGGTGATGAATGCTGGGGCGCACGAACATAGTACCCAAAAGATTTTGGTCAGTGCTGACGTGCTAAATCTAGACGGATCGATCGAGACACTCACCGCTCTGGACTTGGGCTACAGCTATCGAACATCCAATCTCCAACGTAGTTCGCAAATTGTCATCAGTGCAAAATTCAAATTGCAAGCAGCAAGCGATCCTGGCGAGATCCAAGCCCGTACCTACCGCGATTTGGAAAAACGCCATAGTAAACAACCCTATGACAGACCTAGCTGTGGTAGCGTATTTCGCAATCCTACCCCTGAGTATGCAGCAGCACTAATTGAAAACGTGGGCCTCAAAGGCTTCAAAATTGGGGATGCTGAAGTCTCAACTCTCCACGCTAATTTTATCATCAACAGCAAAGATGCTACAGCTAGTGACATTAGGGAATTAATTTACTACGTCCAAAGCCAGGTTAAAGCGAGATACTCGATCGAACTCGAACCAGAAGTTAAAATGCTTGGCGAATTCTAAATTAGGGATCGAGGGTTAGATCTCCGGCTTTAATAGCCCTTCTGTCTTCCCTTTGCTAAATATAGCCGAGCGATTTATCGATCGTTCTAACCGATCGGCTCGATTTGGGTAAGATAAATAAGTAGGCCCCGCGATCGGTAAGCTGAAGATCGGGTAAATTAGCGCAATTAATATCTTCTCGATATTGTTGGTCTATTTAAAACCAATTGATGTGAATGAATAACTGACGGATACCCTCACCCTCGAATTCCCTGACTCCAGTAAGATGGGATATTGTCTAGATTGACTAAAACTTAAAAGATTATGACTAAAGGACAAGGATTTGGTGGCTTCGGTCTCGGCAAGATGAAAGAACTTGCTGATGCCTTTAAGAAAGCCCAACAAGTACAAGAAGATGCCAAGAAGCTCCAAGAAGAACTGGAGCAAATGGAAATCGAAGGACAAGCAGGTGGTGTCACAGTGGTTTTGAGCGGTAATCAAGAACCTCGCCGAGTTAATATCGGAGCTGATGCTGCTGGTAAGAATCCAGAAGAACTCTCCCAACTAGTTCTCGATGCCATGATGGATGCGTACGATAAATCCACCGCCACCATGCGCGAACGGATGGAACTACTCACCAGTGGACTAAATATTCCTGGACTGTAATGGTAGCTAGTAACTCCTAAAAGTTAATCGGTAAGATGGGTATTGCTGTACTAAATGATGTCAGCGATACCCATCTTTACTTCGATCCCTAATTCTTGAAATCCTTACTGCGAGTTAAGACTACTGGCTTCGCTTTAGCACCACCTGGAGATTAATCCCCAGGCTAATAGGTCAAGTCTACTGAAGTAGACTAACGGATATTGGTAATCAATTGACAATTGACAATACTTCTCTACGAGACGCTCCGCGTTGGCAGAGCCTGCGCTTTGCGCTTACGACTACGCATTGCCAAAGGCAAGGCTGCGCCAACAGTGCGAGCTATCAACTGAATTTTATGGATTCTGTAGAACAGAAATATCGTCGGATCAGAAGCGACTTGCAACGGGGTGGCTTTGCACTAACATTGCTATTTATTGCTGGAACGCTATGGTATGGGCTAGTCGAGCAATGGCACTGGTTAGACGCGGTGTATATGACCGTCATTACACTCACTACAGTGGGCTATGGAGAAACTCATCCCTTGGGAGATCGGGGGCGTATTTTCACCATCGTTTTAATTCTGGCTGGGGTGATTACGATTGGTTATATTGTCAATCGATTTACGGAAGCTCTGATTGAAGGTTATTTTGTAGAAGGTAGAAGAATTAGACAACAAAAAAAACTCGTGGAATCTTTAGCTGAACACTTTATCATCTGTGGTTTTGGGCGGATTGGGCGGCAAATCGCTACAGAGTTTGCGGCTGAGGGCACGGCGTTTGTCATTGCTGATGCTAGTCTCGAACAGGTGAAAATAGCTCTAGCCGAGGGATATAGTGCGGTGCAAGCAGATGCTACCCTAGACGAAACTCTCCTAAAGCTGGGAGTGGAAAAAGCCACCTGTCTAGTGGCGGCGTTGCCTTCGGATGCCGAGAATCTCTACATCATCCTCTCTGCCAAAACCCTGAATCCAAAAATTCGAGCAATCGCACGGGCGAGTAACGAGGAAGCCGTCCAGAAGCTCCAACGAGCCGGAGCGGACAAAGTAATCTCTCCCTATATCACTGGAGCAAAACGGATGGCTGCGGCAGCTCTACGCCCCCAGGTGATGGATTTTATGGATGGGATTATTGCTAGCGATCGATCGTTTTATTTGGAAGAATTTCTAATTGATGCCCAGACTTGTCCGATTGCTGGTTTATCGCTGCGAGAAGCTAGGTTGCGCTCCCAATCTGGCTCTCTGGTGTTAGCAATCCGCCGCCGAGATGGCGATCTCATTGTTGGCCCAACTGGGGAAACAATCGTGATGGCTCAGGATATGTTGATTTGTATGGGCACAGCAGATCAGTTGCGGGTATTAAATCAGATTTTAGATCCGCTTACTCCTAGTACAGCACGTTCCTAGAGCGTGAAGTACGGTAGCAGCAGTCTATAAACTCACTGTTACAAGTGCTTGAAATTGATTAGATTTAGATCGATGTACTTCATATTAGTGGAAAATAATGTAGTACAGTTAAAATTTTGCTCGATCGTTGCTCGATCAATCTGTCTGCTGAATTTGTTCTAGCTGAAATATCCCCTCACTATCTAATACCCAACTTTGAATATCGCTAATTTTGCCATTAATTACTGAGATAATCGGGTAAGAATATATTTCCCATGCTCGATCGAGATCGCAAGTGGAAGGAATCGATCGAGCATCGGGATGAGAATGAAAGAAGCCGATAATGTCAAGCTGGAGATCTCGTCCACGTTTTTGGGCATGAAAAATATCTCGGAGTGAAATGGTATAACGACTATGTTTAGTTCTATTTGAGTCATCCGATCTGATTAACTCAGCGGTCACTTCGGATTCCCAGGTATTAACTGTCTCAATGACTTCGACAACTACTTTAGATACTCCATCTATTTTTCCAAGCAAAATACCACAGCACTCTTCTGGATAAATATCTTCGGCATGGTCATAAATTGTTTTAAGCTGTGCTGTACTAATTGCTATTGGCATACAAATTGAGTAGAAAATATCAAACGCGACTGGTAACTACTAATTACTACGCGTCACTACTAGAGCATTAATTGATTGACTTTTTTCAGATGAATTAGGCTGTTTATACATCCAGATTTTAACTGATTTTTTGGCTGGTGCAATACAAGCATAAAATCCCTGTCGAGCGGTTACAGCAGGTACAGCATAATTATAACTACTCTCACAAGCAATATTAGCTTGAGCCGTAACTCGATCGCTAATTCGATCGACTAAAACCTCATTAAAGTATTCTATCGGCGAACCAGGTAAAATTCGAGTAATATCATTGCCATCGCCATCGCTATAGTTCCCATTATGTAATAGAGTTGGCCCCCAGCGATATATTACTCTAGGTCCCAACCAGACGCTACGATTAGGCGGATCGGCTAGATAGTAAATAATCGGCTTTGTTAATTTGCCGATCGGGGCGGGATTTAGCACTAAAATTATCTGAATCGCAGTAGCTCCTGATGCTGGCTTAAAATCAGTAGCATCGGATGGAATATTAGTCATTACTTGCTGAGACATTTTGATCTCATCAGTCATAAAAGCTAATGCTTGTTCGAGTTCTAATCGATCTGTCGTTTCTATTTGACTACGTTGATTTGCATTTATTAGCGCATATAGTCCAGTTCCTGTTAAACTGATAACTATTCCAGTAATGGCTAAAGCGACTAGTAATTCAACTAAAGTAAATCCTCGGTGGAACATCTGCTGAGGACAAGAATTATTCCGATCGATCGCTCTAGTTGTAAAATTCATTTAATTCACATTCCACTTCTTACTAATTTTCTACTCTTTGCCAGGAACTAATCGAACCTATTTGGGATGGTTGTTGTAGTTTAGATATTCCAAAATCTGACCAATTACCCGATTGAACGATCGGAATTTCATTTAGACTGACTGTAGAATCCCAACTATTTACCCATACTGCGCCAGTAATATTTTTGTTGAGATTGGGAGGACTGGAGTGAATACTTTTAGCATCTGCATATGGTGCATGGATAAAGGCAGTAATGGATGCAGTATCTTTGACGATCAATTGGACAGTTTGGGAGCTACCATAGATCCGTAGATTCGGATGTGCAGCATTCACATTTATAGTTTGACTACCAGCTAAATCTAGATTACCTTTGAGATAGAGGTTGACTTTTTGGTTGCTAACTAAATTAACTCTGAGGCGATCGATATCCTGTAACTTAATTGAGTATCCATTAGAAATATCTATATCTACTAAGTAATGATATTCACCTTTTGTGTCGGGTAGATCGCTAGGATTTGGTCTAGGAAGTGTAATTGAAGTAGTGATTGCTGGTAATAAAATAGCATTATTTGGTGGGTCTTTTGCTAGTGGAATTAGTGTGAATGGATCGGCAATAATTTGACCGCTGGATACACCACTAGTTAAGGCAATATTACTAACATCGACACCTGCAATCCCATCGGGATCTGTCGCGGGGATTTGAGGACAAACTACTCCTCTGATTTGTCCAGTAATCTTTTGATTTGCACTGAGATTAAATCTATTTGCCCATAATGCTGGCGGAGCTATTGTCGCTGATTCACTACCGATCGGTAGATTTACTGTTAGGGTACTTTTAGAGCTATTATGAGTAGTATTGTAGGCATCGATCTCGCCAGCGACAGTTAGTTTACCAATTCCATCTTCATATTTGTAGTCGATGATTCGGTACCTACCTTTATTTCGATCGCTACGATCTAGATCGATCCAAGTACTATTTTTAAATAATCCAGCTTGCTGTTTAGCTGAAATTAGATTAATTAATCTACAACTTGACTGGGGTGATGATAAATGGTCGAGAACACTCGACCATTTATTTAGATCTTTACTTGCTAATATTTTATGTCGGTCGAGAAATGCTTGAACTCTAATAATTCCAGCTTCAGATACACTCAAAGCTCGATTAATTTCTCTTTGAGAAGCAGTATTCGTTCGATCGCGCTGAGAACGACCGATCATACTACCCGCTACAATAATCATCACTAAACCTAGCCCCAGAGCTAGAGGCAATGCAAATCCAGATTGAGTACTTTTTTGATGAGTTAAGTTAAGCAGTTGACAGTTGACAGTTGACAGTTGACAGCGAAGTTGTAAGAGTAGGAATTTAGGTACCTGATTTTTGTTAAATATTTTAGGCATTACGCATATAATTTAGTTATCTATAGTCAAAATAAAATTAACTATTAAGTTTACGGCAAATACGACCTACCCGATCGTAATTACTACCCATACGAATGATCCCTAGAGGTGCGGAGACTGTTAAACATCGAGTATTACTCGGATTATCTTTAATCGCTAAAATAATTGTCTTATTAGTCGTCGTATTGCCCCGAATTCCATACTTAATATCTTCAGATGCGCCAGTATAACTAAGATCGATCGCATCTGGTAAAATGCGATCGCCAGATAATAAACACCCCCGATCTCCGGCAATTCTTCCAGCCGTTTTATCTAAAGTTAGCCTACAACTTTGATTGCGGCGGATTGCTTCTCGCTGTGCTTCTTGGAGACTAGCCACAACCATATCCGTCGCTTGAGCTAATTTAGCGCGATTTTGGGCAGCGATGAAACTAGGAATCGCCATCGCGGTCAAAATACCCACGATCGCAACTACAATTAATGATTCAGTTAGTGTGAAACCGATATCCCTACTGACATTGGAGTGCAGCATCAGGCATTACCTCGGTATAAAAGTGGAGAATTGGCTGTTCTAAATTACCCCCACTGATGGGAGTAATCGTGTATTGAATGCCGAGAATTTTGAATTGGGCATTTTCTGGAGTTGATGGAATACTGACAGTCCGCGCAATTTGAAACGTTTTGCCCGTCTGACTGGTTTGGATCGTCGCGGCAAGGCTATAATCCGCAGTACCATTAACATTACCCCCAGCTAAATCATCCCTAATTAAATCGGCAAATCCAGCTCCGGCATCGGCAGGATGACATCGTACCTGGTTGGCACCTAGAGGAAGTTGAGTCGGAGTTATTTGCGATCGAATCTGCTCTAAATCCGCTTGCACCCAGCGGTTGGCTTCAGATATCTGCAAAGCTTTGGACTTGAGTAACATCGCTACTACCATACCCTGCATCGCGACAGCTACAAAGGTGGTAGTTATCAAAATTGCAACTAGTACTTCAGAGAGAGTAAACCCTCCTTTGAGAGTCTGACAGCGGCTAGTCAGTAGCCATCTGCATCGACTGTCAAGAAATATTGGAAATCGCTGGGGCTGGATCATATACAGGAAATTGACAGCCAGATACCCCCAGCGGGGGTTCTAGAAATCTAGAATTTGTTGAGGTTGACACCTGCATCCTTCGCCATTGCCACCAAACCTTTGATTTCTAGGGTTTTGATTGCTTTTGTAGAGAGTTTCAAACGGACAAAACGGTTGCCTTCTGCCCACCAGACACGTTTCCACTGCAAGTTAACTTGTTGCAGTTTTTTGGTGCGGTTGTGAGCGTGGGAAACTGCCATACCATTGTTGGCTCTTTTACCAGTCAGTTGACATACACGAGACATAAAAACCTCCTACTTGAACGCTGTTCGTAAAGTGACGAACCAGCCTCCTATTGTAGCTAATTTTTGTTCATCTACAAAAACCAAGAACTCCCGGGTAATCAGCAACCGACTACGGATGTAAGTCTGATGCTGTTTATCCTATCCCAGCACGATCGGATACCACAATCAGTAATTCTGCTGAAATAAGCGGGACATAACTCAGCAATTAGAGCGGTGGGACAGAATACCTACGATTGAAATCGTGGACTTTGCATGTGCGTGGAGTGGTTTTCACCACTTTGAGTGTAGGTAGCAAATTGGGCGATATCTAATCTAGATCGGTAAATTCGACCGCGCCTTGGCGGAGTAATTTCCAACCAGAATCCCATTTAATCACTGTCGATGGTTGTCCCGAAGTAGGTAGATTTAGATCGATATCTAAAGTGAAAACTTGAGGAAAACAATCGCTAATTTCTGCCATTGTTAGGAGTGGTGGTGCTCCAGATAAATTGGCACTAGTAGTTGCTAAAGCACCTGTTTGGAGCAGGATCGATCGAGCGATCTCACAATCGGGTACTCGTAAACCGATCGTTCGATTTTTGAGGGGATTCATTACTGCTGGTAATCGATCGGACGCAGGTAAAACTAGGGTAAGGGCACCAGGTAAATATCGATCGGCTACTGCTTGCCAAATCTCAACTTCTCGCTCGGTTCCCTCGACATATTGCCACAAATTAGCAACTTTACCTACCATTAAAATCAGTGGTTTATCTTGACTTCTCTGTTTAGCTTCAAAGATTAATTGGGCGCATTCTGGTAGTGTTGCTAATGCGGGAACAGTATCCGTAGGAAAGCTAATTAAATTACCAGTTTTAGCAGCAACTATTATCCGATCTGGAGAAACTTGAGGCACTATAAGAGTAGATTGGTAAATGAATAATTGATGATGATAGAAATCTTAAATCAGCAGCTCCAACCCCAGGGGTGGGTATACTTCTGCTTTCCCTTGAAGGAAAGCTTTGATTCACAGCCAATCTCCGTATTAATCCCCTCCTGAAAGGGACTAGGGATAGGCTAGATAATTTTGGGTAATTACATATTTGCCCGTGCTAATCTCTCTGAACTATCCCAATCATCCCTACACCCACAGTAATTAAACCCAAACCCAGCCAGACACCTTTAGCCGCAACATTAAGCCGATGAATATTTTCACGATGAGCGGCAATAAATAATTCTCTTTGGTTGGCTTTGTTGATAACCAACTGCTGAAAATTCCGCTCTGTCTGGGTCAATTTGATAAAATCAGCATACCCCCAATATCCAGATAGTAGTACTCCAGTCAACCCAGGAATGACTAGAAGTGTCAGAAATATGAAATTTTTCATATCATAAAATATTGGAGCAGTTTCAGGATTGTTCATCTACTTTAGATGATAAATTCATAAAAGTATAGCCAACCGCGAGTATTATTGGCGATCGGCTATTAAAATTAAAAGTATTTGACTAGAGTCCAAGAGAGCAGGAATTATCTTCCAAAAAGTCCACGGATACTATTAATACCCTTTTGAATCGAATCTGTGACATTACGCACCCCATCTGCTGTCTTTTTGATATCACTCAAGGTCTTTAATGTAGCTTGAAGATTATCGCTTTTGTCGCGGGGATCTGGTGGGGTTCCATTCGAGAGCCAACCAGAGACAAAGACATCCTGTCCTTCATTCGTCTTAGACGTGCCAATTTTAGCGACTGAATAACTTTTATCACTAGTAAATTCAATAACTGCTAAATCGACTCCAGCCACTCGTCTGATTTTACTAGCATCGATTTTGTACGGTTGTTTGTTGGCAGTTAGGAGTTGAAAGCCTTCGCGACTGCTGACGACATGGTAAGCAGTCAAGACGGAGTATGTATTCCCGTTTCTTTGGATAATTACCCCTGAACCTTGTCCCTGTTCGCCGCTAATCAGTACAGTCACTTCACGCGCAATGTCGTTAACTTGAGTGCCAGAGAGGGCACGAGCAGCACTAGGAAGGGTCACGACGATCGCACTAACAACCGCTGTTCCGGTCAGTATCGCTGCTAAGTGATGATGGTTACGCATATTACAATTAGTTACCAAATGGATGGAAAATCTACTTATGATTATCTACATAAGTCGTCACCTATTTTCTGGTAATATTCCGACGAAATTATAAAATTGCTGTTGATTTTATCACGATCGAGTGGTGTTATTGCCGAGACTCAAGCCATTCAATGACTTGCTGACCTAAATTGACATGATTGAGCCTGTCGATCTCGCGGATTCCGGTGGGACTAGTCACATTTACTTCAGTCAAATAACCGCCGATGACATCAATCCCCACGAAGTATAAACCAGCAGCTTGAAGTTTTGGGGCGATCTCCGCACACATCTGGTATTCTCGATCGGTGATATCTACCTGTGCGCTACGTCCGCCGACTGCCATATTGCCGCGAAATTCTTTACCAGTGGGAATCCGATTTACTGCACCTAAAGGCTTCCCATCGAGTAATATAATCCGCTTGTCACCATCCTTGGCGGCGGTGAGAAACTTCTGGATCATCAGCGGTTCTCGCTCCTGTCTGGTGCTAACTTCAATCAGGGAATTAAAATTGCGATCGTCTGGCGTGAGAAATAGAATCCCTTCTCCACCTTTACCGCCGAGCGGTTTTAATACTGCTGCACCGTGAGCTTCCACAAACTGCCGAATCACTCCTTTGTCGCGTGAGACGATTGTTTCAGTCATCCATTCGGCAAATTGAAGCGCGAACATCTTCTCATTCGCCGCACGTAATCCCGATGGACTATTTAGGACGATGGTTTTGGTGGGGTCGATACAGTCGAGGATGTAAGTGGTATACAGGTAAGGAACATCGACAGGTGGGTCTGTCCGCATGAATACGGCATCCATTTCCTCCAGAGGGATGAATTCTATATCTCCGAGCTGATACCAGTCTTCCTGAGCCACCCAGCGACCATCCTCAAGCTGTACGGGAACGAGTTTGACTGGCTGGAGAAATCCCCATGCTCTACCCCCAACGACACTCAATTTTTCAGCTTGGGTAATCCATACCTGATGTCCCAGTCGATCGGCCGCTTCCATCAATGCCACACTAGTATCGTGGGTGGGATCTAGTTTGGCGATCGGGTCGATAATAAATGTTAGTTTCATCAGGTTAGGATCGTCGCGATCGAAATAGCTCTCGCTTGAATTTTAGGTGTTAGTCACACTCCGATGCAAGAGTTTCGTGATATTCCCTTTTTAGTGTCAAATTAGAGATTTAGGGTAGATCGTGAATGGTGGATCGGATCTCGGGGGTGGGAAAGAAGTAGATTGGCAGCAGCACAAAGTCGGGGCAATCGATCGATTACCCCGACTTTATCCTGAGATTCGATCGATTAAATCTAGCGTTTCATGGACTGATAACCGCGCCAAACTCCAATCAACACACCTTGGAGCTGGACTAAATGAGCTTCAGACTCGATCGGTTTGTACTTGGCATTGGCAGGTTGAAGGGTAATATACTCACCCTGACGATGATAGCGTTTGAGGGTTGTACCTTGACCTACGATTTGGGCAGCAACGATCGTCCCATTTTTGACATCAGCGGAGTCTTTAATAGGCTGCATGATTGCCATATCACCTTCGACGATCGAATCATCGATCATGCTATCGCCCATGACTTGCAGCGCAAAATAATCGGACTGATGAAAGATGGGTGATAAGTCTAATTTTTCAGTCACATCGGTAAACGGTTCGACTAATCCCCCCGCCGCAATCGTCCCAAAAATTGGTACGCCACTAGCCGCATACTTCAGAATTTTAATCGTCCGCGCTTTGCCTTCAGCCCAGCCAATAAAACCCTTATTGCGGAGATGTTCCAATCGACTTTGGATCGGGGCGGGGGATTTGAGATCCATCGCTTGCATCATCTGACGAATCGAAGGTGCGTGTTGGTGTTCGCGAATATATTCTACTAACCAATCGTAGAGTTGTTGCTGCGCTTTAGTTAATTCCATTATTCACTATGCAAATTTAATATATAACTACTATAGGTCTGTCGTACTATTAAAGTCTACTTAATAGTTAGTAATTATTCAAATAAATTTGTCGTCGTTCGATTTACCGATGGTAATTACCGAGAGTTCGGGTGAGGGGAAATCGCCTAAGTTAATTGCACTCATCCCATTCCCAATCCCCAATCACTAGGAGCTGAGGTTATTTATTCTTGAGATTGTGCGCTCTATAGAAAGTTTCGAGGCTGTTGATGTCGCCGACAAACCGCCAGTGCCAGGGTTCGTAGCTAACTTTTTGGATGTTATCTTTAGGGAAAGATAGCTCGAAACCATAAGTGGCTGCATTGGCTTTTAGCCATTTATACGCAGGTGTAGTATCAAAGTTTTGATTGAGATCGGTAGCTGGTACCGAGCGATCGCCGACATCGATCGCGTAACCAGTATGATGTTCGCTATACTTCGGTGGTGCGCTGACTTCGGCCCGTTTTGCCGGCTGTTGTCCGCGTTCGGCTCCGACTCCAAAAAAGAGTCGTTTCTGATCCTCAACCGAGCGAAATGCCGAAATTGTCGTAATATTTATACCACTCGATCGCGCAGCAGTTACCATTGATTGAAACTTCGCCGCCGCAGTTTTTCGCAGGCGATAATTACCACCAATGGAGACTAATTCTGCCTCAGTAGCTTGGGCATAGGGGAGATGATTGAGGACGTTATCTGTATCGCTAGACTGACTAGTAGCGGTTGGATCGCGAGGATTGGTACTGACGATCGGTATAGGTGTGCGATCGCGCGGGGTTGCTATCATCAATACCCCACCAGCTACCAAAACTCCCAGTCCGATTGCTATAGCGGCGGTCGTCCATGGTTTGGATGCCGATTTACGCTTGATGTTCGATCGAGTTTTAGCTCCATCCCGCAAGGCTGCTGGGATTTCTTCGGCTTTACCTAGAGCCGAGTTATTTGCTGGTCTAGACCGATCTGAGTTCCTCAACTGCTGCTCCGTGTTGCGACTATATTGCATTTTGACATACTGTAGTTGATTCGAGATCGCCAGATTATCAAAATTTACAGCTCTAATATTCAGTATTCCTTAATCTGGAGCGAATATTTGAGACAGCATCGATTGAATTTATCGGTGATCTAAGCCCAAACCCCAAAGCTCCGAATTTGCCAAGGATTAACAATAGAATCTACAGTCTCAGGCTGTAGATCTTCGAGCAAATTTACCACTCGATCGATCTGTAAATCCAGTCCCGTTAACTCAATTTTACCCTCCATTCCATGACATTCATAACACCGTAATACCCACGATCGGGCTAGAGTATCTGAAGGTTTGAATGCCATTAAAACTAGATTTTCTGCGTGTAAATCGATGAGACTACCGATCGGTGCTAAGTCTCGATTTGTATCTGTTTTGGTCGTTGGTGCTAAGTGCAATACTTGCAGGGGTGAATTCAGTTCCAACCCCTTTCGCACAGTTTGAGCTGCTTGCCAGGTGCCACTGTGGGGATAAATTGCATAGGTAAATTCATGGTAGCCTCGATCGGCTGTGGGATCTGGCCATTTGCTACTTCTGAGCAAGGTTAGTCTTAAATAATCCGGACCTGCATCGAAGCCATATTTACAATCATTCAACAGACTCACCCCATATTCGCCACTACTATCGGTGAGATCTGCCCAGCGATGTAATGGTAATTCCCATTTGGCTTTTTCGGCAGCGGTTGTGGGAATTGTCGGACGATCGATTGCGCCGCAAGCAGTTTCGGCGGTGCTGATATCGGCGGTCAGATTTAAGGGAAAGTTGGCTTTGATGAGAATGTGTTCGGCTTGCCAATCGACGCTGGTTTCGATCCGCACGATCGAGCTATGGGCATCTAAAATATAATCTTGAGTGAATTCACATCCAGCTAATTCCCGCACAATCCGCAAGCGTTGACGGATTGCACCGTTTTCGATCCACTGGATGGATTTTAACTGGCTCGGTGATAATTGTTTTTCGGCATATTTAGGATCGATATTCCAGGCATCCCAGTATTGTCCGCCGTCTTGGAAGGCTTGGAGTTGATTTACACCTGTAGACGCGATCTGGCGGTGGTTGAGGCGATCGTAGATCCTGGCAATATCTCCAGTTTCGGGGTTTATTGTGACTTCTACGAATTGGTTTTTAAAAATAAAATCGCTGGAACCCAGTATTTCCGTCGAGACTGACTTAATCCCAGCGATCGAGGCTCGATCCTCTCGCTCCCTCCCCTCGATCGGGAGAGGGTTGGGATGGGGTAAAATTTCATCGAAGTCTGATGCGGTGGAGATGATGAACCCGCCCCCTGCGCCTGGGAGGACGAGCCAAAATAAGCGATAACCGACGCTGGGTAATGTGGCGAGGAATAATATATGTTCGGCAGATGATTGGCTGGGTAATAAGTTTCCGTCAGCGTCGAAGACTTGACACACCCATGCTGGGGAAGTTAGGGGATATTTAATGACTTCGGTACGTTGCCAATTGAGGGCGTTGAAAATCACGATCGCAATTGCGCCTGGAGTGGGTGGCGTGGGGAGTAAAATTCGCTTGCCAATCTGACTCAGTGCGTCACTAATTATCGTACTCGTTACCCGTTCGACATTTTTCCAGCCTTGATTGGCTGTGACGTAGACAGGTTCGATCGCTGTGCCAGGGATGATATCGTGAAATTGATTGAATAATGTCTGTTTCCAGGCTGTCTCGATCTGCAATTTGAGCGGAGCGGGGTAAGGCTGCTGACTGACGATACTTGCTAGTGACGACCAGAGTTCTGCTTGATATAATAAATCCTCAGATTGGCGGTTCGATCGCTTTTGATCGGCGTGGGTAGTAAAACAACCCCGATGGAATTCTAGGTATAGTTCATCTTGCCAAACTGGGAGCAGTTGACTATCGGCTCTACTTGCCAACCGATCCAGATATTTAACTGCCGTCGTAAATTCCAAATCGGGAAATACATCTGAGTGCGACCATCGATCGGCTAATTCCAACATATCACGGGTCGGCCCCCCACCATGATCGCCTACGCCGAATAAATATAGGGACTCATCAATCCCCGTATTAGTTTGCCACTGACAGGCATAATCGAGCATCTTCACCGGATCGATTCCCTCGCCAATCGGCGATGACATCAAACTAAGTACGCGACTTCCATCTGGAGCTTCCCACCAGCATAATTGATGCGGGAATTGATTGGTATCATTCCACAGGAATTTCTGCGTGACGAAGTAGTCGATTCCACCTTGCTTTAATAACTGCGGCAATTGCCAGCAAAAGCCGAAGGTATCGGGGAGCCATGCCACTCTGGTTAATCCGCCCAATCTCGATCGATTGTAGGCTTGTCCGTAGATAATTTGTCGGGCGATCGATTCTCCCGAAATCAGGTTGAGATCTGGCTCGATCCACATCCCGCCCACGACTTCCCATTTACCCGCCTGGATCTGCTGACAAATACCTGTAAATACGTCCGGCTGATGGATTTCCATCCACTCATACAGTGCCGGAGTAGAATGACAAAAAGTCAGGGCAAATACCTGTTGTAATTTGAGGCTCGATCGAAATGTCTGCTCGGCTACTTTCCAGGTTTCGGCTACTTCCCACAACCATGCCATATCCAAGTGTGCATGTCCGAGCAATTGGATCTTCAACCCACTTCCACCTTTGGGGGGAGCAAGAGGGGAGTCGATGGTAGATGTTATTTGTTGTTTTAGTTCGATGATGTGGTGGATAAATCTCTGACGATCGACAGTGACTAAATCATAGTCGATCAGATCGATAATCGCGGCTACTGCACTCAATTGTGCTGGATTGAAACTCGCCACCTGCTTGACAATTACCGCCAACTCATCCGCCAACCAGCCAGGTTCGGGATTTGTGGGATCTGAGGACTCATATACCAGCCGCGAACGCATCAAAGCACCGATATCGTGCCCGGGGCTAATTAACCGCAATCGCACATCGATGGGCGTTCTAGGTACCACTGCGGACATCAATAAAACGCGTGGACTGTGGTCGAATAAATCGCCCTCCTGTACCAATTTACCATTGACAAATACCTGCGCCACATCCGCCCACCATGTCAGAGCCAAGCGACAGGATAGATCGATCGTCGGATAACCATGTAGATCGATCGGGATTACCAATTTCTGTGCCAGCCAGATCTCCTGTTTCCCCCGTCCCCAGTCGATTTGCCCCTTCTGGTTCAACTTTGCTAGATCCCACTGACTCGGATCTGCATCTATAGCTGCACACCCCAAATACATCCGCCAATCAGTTAGAATATCAGCCTGACTCAAGCATCGCAATCGATCGATGGCGATCGACATCGAAGATACAAAACTTCGCTCTGAATCATTCATAGTTCCGCTAAAATCTTAGATATTAAAAATTAATCAACACTGATTTGGGACTCAATCCCACGTAATTATGGGTGTAAACGGGTTTTAGACTAGTCTGGGGCAATTTCCATCGACTCGATCGCACCACACCTCCAAATTTGACACCATTGAGATCCGTTAAAGAGTCTAAAACTTAGGTGATAGTCGTTGCCCACTCTACGGCTAGGTTATGTGAACTGTCAACTATCAACTGTCAACGTCAAACCTATGTCTGGATACCAAAGCCGAGTCTTCACCTTTATTAGCAACCGCACCAATCAGTTAAAAGATACCTGTACTAAAGGTTTGCGACACCTGAAGGTAGCAGTAGTTTGGAGTGGTCAAATTCTCCTGTATCCACTCCAATTACTCGCACAGGCAACCAAAATCTTCCCCGCTCAACTCCCGCCACCACCCCAACAGCGATCGCTGCCATCGCCGCCACCAGTTCCCGATATTAATATCGAACAGGCTCTGAAGTTGATTGCCGGGGCTGGATATTCGATCGTCCGGGCACCGGCACCATTAACAGTCGATCGCTGGGCGATTATTGATGAAAATCTGTGGAATATCGAGCATAGTCATCCAGATGACAATTGGATTGATGGTAGAATGCCCCAACGAGAAATTGGCGACACCTCCGAGCAAATGACCTCCCGCAAACCAATTATTCGCGGGTTGAGTTCGTTATTAATCGATCGACAATTAGTTTTAGTCACTACTGACAACGAGATTCTAGATATTTTAACTAGCTCTCAACAACATGAAATTCGTCGTCGCATCGGCACAGATATCGCCAGGATTTGGTACCAATGGCAGACAGATAAACTCGCAAGTCATTCACAGCAACTCTGTGCAGAACAATTATTACGATTCGATCGAGATTTGTCCCTCAACAGCAGCAGGACTAACGAGCAACTACCAAGAATAACGCAAAGCGATCGAGATTTGCCATCCCCAAGATTATTCGATCCTGTCGGCGAGAAGCTCCGCCAATGGTGGCATGATTGGTTGAAAAATCTAACCGCTAAATCTCCACAAACAAGCGATTCGGTAAAGCCGACACTCCGCGAACGAGTCGAATCCGAACGACAACTCCCATCTAACCGTTACCCATTCAACATCCAACCACCAAAGATCGAGCAATTTTTAGAACTTCCACAACTCCCACCAATTCGGGAGTCGAACCCATCGAGCATCGCCGCGCAGCCGTCATCCACTCAGGAGCACCCCATCCAAGCTACTATCGCCAAGCTCCAACCAGACTGGCTCAAACAATGGTTAAATTATTATCGAGACTATCTATATATCCCTTCAAAAAACGCTAGTCAACTCGTCAAGCAACCAGCAGAATTTAAATTGACTCCGTTAGGGGAATCTCAAATAATCAGCACAGGCTCTAGATCGGAAATCATCATCGATGCTCCGTTCGCGCAGCGTTCCGCAGGAAGGGAGACGCGCCGCGAACGAGTACCCAAATCGATCGAACTAAAACAAACTCTCGATCGCCAAAATCTCATAGATCTAGAATCTAGTCAACTCTCTCAGACAATCCACTCAGATTTAGAATATCAACCAGACTGGATCGAAGTAGACTCAGAACTAATTGGTTATAATCTCTCGACAATTGACAAGTTATTAGCATGGCTCGATCGATTGATGCTTCAGATCGAAAACTGGCTCGTCAGCATCTGGGATCTCATCACGAATCACCCTGCGCGAAATTAATCAAAACATCGGTGGTAAGCGCAGATTTCGATCTTAGCGGCTCAGTAGTCGATGTGACACCGAGACTACGCCAACGATCTGCGATCGCTAAAATTGCCATCTACCTCCCCTTGGAGATCCTAGCTCCAAAAGCTCGGCATTAAATCTTAAAAGAATGTATCGTAATTAACCAAACTCGATGTTCCTGGTAGATAATCTTAGTTATCATCAAGATAAGTAAACTTAATTAGTAACATAACGGGGATCGGAGTAATGACGGAGCGAGCAACATGGAGCGAAGCGCAAGAAATGGCAGCTTATCGTCCCGGACAAAAAGTCGAACTCAAGCATCGTCCAGGGATAATCGATACAGTCATTGCTTACGATCCCACCATGGTACCCCCCGTGATCCTCGCGATCGACCCCCAACCTCGCTATCCTGAAGAATTAACCCTCATCTCCCAACCTAGCAGTGGATTCAACTGGTTGAATTCTTGGGTGAACACTAGTCGTCCCACTCGCGCGATCGGCCGCCATTAGTGAAGATCTCCAAATTTCTGGTAGATCGCGCCCCCAACACCTAATTTAAATTGCGAATTGTAACGTCGCTGTCCCGGATCGGGACGTTTTGCTGCGATACTGATACGATAAAAGAATCAATGTTGGGACGATCTCATGCGGGATGCTGTAACAAATCTCATTAAAAATTACGATATCACAGGTCGTTATTTAGACCGAAACGCGATCGATAGCTTAAAATCCTATTTTGATACTGGTGCTGCGAGAATTGCCGCTGCTGGGGTAATTAATGCCAATGCCGCCGCGATCGTCAAGCAAGCCAGTTTGCAGTTATTTGACGAATTACCGGAACTGATCCGCCCTGGTGGTAACGCCTATACCACTAGGCGTTATGCCGCTTGTCTGCGGGATCTAGATTATTATCTCCGCTATGCTAGCTATGCGATCGTGGCTGGAGATACAAATGTGTTGGATGAGCGCGTGCTCCAAGGCTTGCGAGAGACTTATAATTCGCTAGGTACTCCCATCGCTCCGACAGTGCGGGGAATTCAAATCATGAAGGATCTGATTAAAGATCGATTAGCTTTAAGTGGTGCGACTGATACTAGTTGTGTCGATGCACCTTTCGATCATATGACGCGCGAAATCAGCGAACGCGACATCTAGGTATCGCGATCCTAATCGACACAACAAGAGATCGGACTTAATGCTATAAAATAACATTGAGTTCCGACCTCTTGTCAATTCAATTGGCTCAAAATTTACTCACTAGAATATCATCTCCCGATCTGAGTAGAGATGGCTAGATCGAGGATCGATCGCCTCGATTTATAAGTTCTAAGCGGCTGGATCTGATACCACGGCAGTTAGACTATCAACTGTGAGCGGAATAAAGTCACAGGTGCTAGTCAAACCCAACAACATTGGTTCATTAGCATTAATAACTTTGCCTGTAATCCCACAACGCTCTTCGGCATTGGCGGTTGCAGCGACAGTAGCGCGGATATCTTCGGAAGTAAATCGGTGACGATAATCGCCGGATTTCTGCTGGACATATTTCCACAGTACCTCACGAATCAATGCTTGATAACCTTGATGTCCGGAGATTTCTTTGAGCCGTTCTTTAAGTTCGCGTTCGAGGCGAATACTTGTGACCTCCATTTCGGTGGTCGGTGTCCGTTTGAGTGTATGCATGGTTAGACTGCTCCGAGAGTTTGCATGAACAGGGTAGTGTATTTATTGTAGTGTTTCTTGTGCTAAATAGCAAACATTTTCTAAACTTTATTAAGTACGTCGATCACTTGCTAAAATATTTATTTTAAAATCCTCTATGCCATACTGAGCAATACATTCAGACTCTAATTTTAGATCGACAGCGGGCGACCCTCACAATTTCCTCACAATCTTTATTTAAGCTATGGCGAAGAGTCAGCATACCAAATTCGTCAATTCATAAAAGCTTATGTTGAAATTGATTTACACGGAGACAGGTCTACATTTGGAGTTGCTAACGGCGAATCTAGATGATTGGATCGAGCAACGCCTGATCTTTGCCACTAATACTGGTGAGCCGCTCTTAGCAAATGCGGAAAAGGCTACTTTTCTATTGCCAGAGCCGATCTGTGAAGCCACATCAGTCAACTTTTACCTTCATAACCAAGGGGTAGAAAGTGTGACCGCGCATCGCTGCGATCTAGATCGAGTCGAAATTGGATTGACTGGCTATTGGCTGTCTACTCACACCGACAGTGCCGAAGGTATCTTCGTCTCCCAATTACCCGATCGAGTAGAATCATACCTGTGGCAATTGTGGCTGAGTGCCAATAGTCACTCATTTGCTAGCGACGGAGCGATCGGCTAATCAGTCGAATGCTTTAATAGAGGTTGACTACTTATTTCCACCAATCTCTTTTTGACTTGAAAAAACAACGCCTGGACTTATTACTGGTAGAGCGCAAGCTATGTGAGTCTCGCCAATTGGCACAACGCTGGATTCAGGCAGGAGAAGTGCGGGTAAATGGTGAGGTAGTAGATAAATCGGGAACGGCGATTTTACTCACCGCAACAGTCGAAGTCAAAGCTAGAGCGAGATTTGTGTCACGGGGTGGTGAAAAATTAGCGAAGGCTTTGGCAGTATTTGAGATTACCACACTCGATCGAATTTGCTTGGATGGCGGGATTTCTACAGGTGGTTTTACGGACTGTCTATTGCAAGCTGGCGCAAAGCAAGTCTACGGCATCGATGTTGGCTACGGACAAGTAGACTGGAAGCTCCGCACTGACGATCGACTCATCTTGCGCGAACGCACAAATATTCGTCATTTGACTCCAGCCGAACTCTATGGACCAGTTGACGAGATCGATCCCGTCACTTTACCCGATCTGGCGGTAGTTGATGTCTCATTTATTTCTCTGACCAAAATTTTAGCGGCTTTGAGCTGCTTGTTGGCACCTCCAAAAGAACTCGTATTGCTGGTTAAACCGCAATTTGAGGTGGGTAGAAGCGCAATTGGCAAGAATGGTGTAGTTCGAGATTTATCAGCCCAAGCAGGGGCAATTTCCGGCGTATTGGCGGCGGCGCAAGCTTTGGGGTGGGACTATCGCGGGTTAACGTGGTCGCCATTAGTCGGCCCAGCCGGAAATATTGAGTATCTACTCTGGTTGAGTGTAAATAGTGGTGAGCCAGTAACAACACCAGATTTAGCCGAAATTCGAGCGTTGACTGAATCTGCATATCAGGCGTTGTTGTAAACAGTTGACAGCAATCTGAGTAAATTATACCGAAACATTGGACGATTGCCAGCCTAGATTTGACGATAGGCATCACGATCGCGACCCAAACAAAAGCCGATCGAATGTGATAAACTCCGGTTGCCCCAGAGCGAGAAAACGACGATCGCACTAGCCGCCATCCCTGTCCCGATCGTAAATATCCCAGGATAACCGACAGTTTGAGCGATCGTGCCAAATACAGGTGCGGCGATCGCAATCCCTAGATCTAGCCCTGTGATACATGTCGATAATACTCGCCCGCGATGTTGTGGTAAGGATCGATCGGATACCAAAGTAACGGTCATCGGGATCAAAGTTCCGCTCCCCAATCCTTCGAGAATTGCCGCGATGACAAAACTCATCTCGCTCCTAGCTGTAGCTAAACAAGCAATGCCGAGCGTATAGCAACAGAGACTTCCAGCGATAAATACACCTCGCCCATAGCGATCGGATCTACTCCCAATCAGCGATCTAGCACTAAAACTAGCCATCGCCGAAATCGTATAGAATAAGCCTGGATTTAAATCAATCTGAATACTCTGAATATATAGCGGTAAAAATGTATGAATTGCCCCGAACGGAAACCCAATTAATACTAATACTAAAGCCGGAATCCCCAGAGCTGGATTAGTCAATATTTTCCAGATCGAAGTAGTTGGTACTGGCTCGATTTCTAGTGGATCTGTCGCGATGCGTGATTCACGTACTTGAGTAGCAGAGATAAAGGCGATCGCCCCACAGACGATCGATACCCAAAAGATCGCACTGTACATTCCAGCTACTTGTAAATACCCCCCAATTGCTGGGCCTAATGCCACGCCCACGGGATTTGTGAGGCTCATCAAGCCAATGATTTCACCCCGTTGTTTCGGTGGAGCCAAATCTACAACCAATGAACTGTAAGCCGTCGTAAATGCGGCAATACTAATCCCATGAAATGCCCGAATCAACATCAATAATGGAATCGAAGTCACCGCAAGATAACCGAACGGAGCGATCGCGACTACCGCCGTACCGATTAATAATACTAACTTTCGCCCTCGAGTATCGACTAACTTCCCCACAATCGGTCGCGTTACTAATAAGCCGATCGCAAAAGCCCCGATAATTAACCCAATCTGTTGCTGCTTTATCCCGATCGCATCCAGATATGCCGGTAATGTTGGTAATAGAATTCCGATACTTATCCAAAATAATAAGCCCGTAATAAATAACACCCGCAAATTGCGCCGCTGTTGCGGTTCGAGCTGATTCAAAGTATTCATCATAAAGGAGTTACTGTTGCTCCCTCCCCTCGATCGAACCCATTTGAGATCTTTTCAGGAGGAACCGTGCGACAGATATTGGTGAGGATGGGCGGGTTTGTTCTGATTTGGTAGTGCTTGGCGGGAGCTTCTAGCATAAACAAAGCCATCTACCACTCATATATGAAATGTATTGTGTAAAAATTTATGGATCTGTAGGGGCTTTGTTTATGCTAGCCAATATCGATTTTACTATCCGATATCAAACGAACCCGCCCTCCCCACCAGAAGATCTCAAATGGGTGCGATCGGGGGATGGCTGGGATGGGGTAAAATCTACGCAGCAAAACAACTATCCTCATCAGTACGCAATAGCGTTACCAAGCGAAGAATTGCGGTAATGCGATCGATCGTGGAAATATTCCATCCTTACCCGACCCGATATTCAATAACATGAGTCGAACTAATCCACTCGCCCTTGTCATTGTAGCTACGAATCAATCGCTGGCGTTCGCGATCCGACAATAACCAGCCCGCCTCGACAAAAAATGGTTGTCGATGACTAACTTGTACAGGAATATTACTCGATACCCCGTCGGGTAACAATAAAACCTGACGCGGCGTAGCTCCCGCCTCAAAATGCAGCCGATTTCCATCGATCCGTGCAGTTGAAGAAATCGTGCGACTACCAAAAGCTAATTGTTGATGTAGGTATCCGTCAATCGCTCGGATCTCCAGGCTCACACCAGTAGTCTCTGGAGCTTTCCAGTCTGCATAAGCAGTCTGA
>Ga0209491_10003667_pt1 | contig 24955 bp, 22 predicted proteins | sample BON02_FD_187213 | JGI IMG/M metagenome (GOLD analysis project Ga0209491, IMG submission 187213) | Freshwater microbial communities from Lake Bonney liftoff mats and glacier meltwater in Antarctica - BON-02 (SPAdes) (version 2) | ecosystem: Environmental > Aquatic > Freshwater > Ice > Glacier...
TTTAGTAGGCTTGGAAATAGATAATGTACTGATTGAATTGGATAGTCCAGAACCTCCTATCATGGATGGATCTTCTAAGTTTTTTGTTGAAGCCCTAGAAAAAGCAGGGCTTGTTGAACAAAAAGCAGAAAGAGATGTTTATGTAGTGAAAGAAGTAATTAGCTTTAAAGACGAAGCTACAGGAAGTGAAATTACCATAATTCCTTCTGATGAGTATCAGGTAACCACGATGGTCGATTTTGGGACTAAGGTTTTAGGAACTCAAAATGCAACCTTAGAACATTTATCGAACTTTAAAACAGAAATTGCCTCAGCAAGAACCTTTAGTTTTTTGCATGAACTTGAAATGCTGCTAGAAAATGGTCTCATAAAAGGCGGCGATTTAAACAATGCCATTGTTTATGTGGACAAAGAAATTTCGGAAAGTACCATGAAAAAGCTTGAAAAAGCTTTTAATAAAAAGAAATTATCCATCAAGCCAAACGGAATTCTCGATAATTTAACCTTACACTACCCAAACGAGGCTGCGCGTCATAAATTGTTAGACGTTATTGGCGATTTAGCTTTAGCAGGAACCCGTATTCAAGGTAAAGTAATTGCCAATAAACCTGGACATTACGTGAATACTCAGTTTGCGAAAGAATTATCAAAAATCATCAAATTAGAAAAGCGCAATAAAGTACCTACTTACGATTTAAATCAACCTCCGTTGATGGATATTCATAAAATCATGGAAGTGCTACCACATAGACCTCCATTTTTATTTATAGATCGAATTTTAGAATTATCAAATACACATGTCGTGGGTATGAAAAACGTAACCATGAATGAGGATTTTTTTGTAGGTCACTTTCCTGGAGCACCAGTAATGCCCGGAGTACTTCAAGTGGAAGCCATGGCTCAAACAGGAGGTGTTTTGGTATTAAGTACCGTTCCTGATCCAGAAAATTATCTAACATTTTTTATGAAGATTGATAATGTTAAATTTAAACAAAAAGTACTTCCAGGAGATACTTTAATATTTCATTGTAGCCTAATCACCCCAATCCGCCGGGGTATCTGTCACATGCAAGCTTACGCGTATGCTAATAATAAGCTGGTATGTGAAGCAGAATTAATGGCGCAAATAGTTAAAACAAAATAGCATGAATCAACCACTCGCATACATTCACCCTGGAGCTAAAATTGCCAAAAATGTAGTCGTTGAACCCTTTACCACTATCCATAATAACGTCATAATAGGCGATGGTACATGGATAGGTTCTAACGTAACCATTATGGAAGGGGCTAGAATTGGTAAAAATTGCAATATTTTTCCAGGTGCAGTTATTTCAGCATCACCTCAAGATCTAAAATATGAAGGCGAGGAAACCACGGTAATTATTGGTGATGGTACCACAATTAGAGAATGCGCTACTATCCACAAAGGAACTTCTGATCGTATGAAAACGGTCATTGGAAAAAATTGCTTAATCATGGCATATTGCCATGTGGCCCATGATTGTCTGGTAGGTGATAATTGTATTTTTTCTAATAATTCAACCTTAGCAGGTCACGTAACTATTGGCGATAATGTTATTTTGGCGGGTTTAGTCGCTGTGCATCAATTTGTATCTATTGGGCAGCATGCCTTTGTTACGGGAGGTTCTTTAGTGCGTAAAGATGTGCCGCCTTATGTAAAAGCGGCTAGAGAGCCACTTTCTTATGTTGGTATTAACTCAGTTGGACTAAGAAGACGAGGTTTTACTTCTGATAAAATCAGAGAAATTCAAAATATTTATAGAATTCTATATCAAAAAAATTACAATAACTCACAAGCAGTACAAATTATTGAAGCTGAAATGGAAGCCACGCCAGAGCGTGACGAAATTCTTCAGTTTATAAGAGACTCACAAAGAGGGATTATGAAAGGGTATTTTAGCACGAACTGAAATAATTGAAAATGTAAAATTGAAAATAATTGACGCAAAGAGAAAAAAGCTAAAATTTAAAAGTCAAAATCAGAAATACGAAAATAGAAATTAGAAAGATGAAAAATTTATTAAAAACGGTCATCACTAATTAGGGAAGTTCAAATTAGAAATGTAAAAGTTAAAAAAAGGTTTCTCATTTTATTTGTTTAGGAGACGAATACTAAATAGTTTTTTTAAACCAACAACCGTCAACGAACAACCATCAAGGTTTTTTCCCATTTTCAACTTATAATTTTTATTTTTTTTAACCTTTAACCTTAAACTTTTTAAACCAACAACGAACAACCGTCAAACGAACAACCAACAACCAACAATCAACAACGAACAACCATCAAAGAACAACCAAACAACCATTAACTAAAAACAAAATATGGCATCAACATCAGATATTAGAAAAGGATTATGTATTCGTTATAACAATGATATTTTTAAAATCATAGAATTTTTACATGTAAAACCAGGTAAAGGTCCGGCTTTTGTGCGCACAAAACTGCGGAGTCTTACCACAGGTAGAGTATTGGATAATACTTTTTCCGGTGGTAGTAAAATTGAAGACGTTAGGGTAGAAACGCGCTCTTATCAATATTTATATCCTGAGGGAGAAATATATCATTTTATGAATACGGACGACTATAACCAAATTACCTTAGCAGAAAGCGCTTTAGACGCTCCTAATTTATTAAAAGAAGGTACTATTGTAACCGTACTCTTTAATACAGAAGATGCTATGCCATTATCTGTGGATATGCCAGCAAGTATTGTGTTAGAAGTAACCTATACAGAACCAGGGGTAAAAGGAAACACAGCAACCAACGCTACAAAACCAGCAAAAGTAGAAACAGGAGCCGAAGTCAACGTTCCTTTATTCATAAACGAAGGTGATAAAATTAAAATAGATACCGCCACAGGTTCTTACATGGAAAGAGTGAAGGAATAATGTATTAATTTTTTAATGTGAAAATGTAATAATTTGATTTGAAGATTTGCTGATTTAAAGATGATTTTACATAATTAGTTCCTGTGTGATGGCTGAGCTTTCTCTTCTGAGCTTTGCCAAAATAAGTCGCAGCCTAAGAATAATTGACGTAACAATTTTTCAATTTGAACATGCCTTAGATTTGAAAATCTAGTGATAAAAATGCGTTATGCCAAATTAAAACCAGCATTACAGTCAAAAAAGGGCTGACCGACCCAAAGTCGAAATAATTTTGATACGACACAAAAAAATAGTATATTCAAACAATGTTACGAGCATATTTTGAAAGTTGTTAAGAGTAAAAAATTAAGTTTAACTTAAATTATTTATAATGAAAAATATTTTAAAAAACATAATACCATTACTATTATCAATAATGCTATTCTCGTGTAATAATACTGATGAAAACAGAAAAATGGTACAAGATAGTTTTTTGTCAAAAAAAATTGAAAATATAGACATTAACAATGTTAGTGTAAATTATCAAAATTCTATTTTTCTTGAAGGTAAATTCAAAATAATTAAACCAACTAAAAATCAGTTAGCTATTTACACAGAAACTAATGACACAAAACATGTATTTTTATTTAGTGATGCTGATGAATCGTTCCATCTTGATAAGAGCATAGAAAAATTATTTTATTTAAAAAATGGAATAATTATTAATGATGACTTATTTCTTGGTGTGAATGGTAATATTAGTGAGTCTATGAATAAAGATTTAGAACTTTTATCAAAAAACAAGAGACTTATAAAAAATGAAGGCTTTAAAGTATTAGTTCACAAATGGTTTTCTAAGGCTACCCCGATTTTTAAAGATGCTACATTAGAATATTTAATAACAGAAACAGCCAAACGAGCAGTAATAACACACGAAGGAGATTGCGAAGCTGGTGGTGAAGGCTCTACTGGTTGTAGTTCAACAAGTAGTAATGGAACTGGATGTTCAGTCTCTTGTGGAAGTGGTTATTATGCGTGTTGTAATGAGACTTTCGGCAATAATGATTGTCATTGTGACAAAGGTTAATAACTTAAAATCACAACAAACATAAAAGCTATTATAAAATAGCAGTTAAGAACCAAGTCATTGATTGGTAACCTAACTGCTTTTTTTTAATTATCACTAATTAAGAAATTAAATAAATTAAACTCATAAAACGTAGCTAAGTGAATAAACGGAAAGATAAAAGCTTACTACCTGTCTTACTTCTCACAGCCCAACTAAACCAAATAAACATATAATTTTCTACATAATCTTAGGCAAAAATTACTAAGTAATAATAAAAATTTTACACTAAAAAACAGACTTGAAAAAAAGTACAGCTAAATAGAACTGCACACAAAGCCGCAATAATTAATCGCACTGTTCTATAAAACTTGAGAATCCCGATAGCTATAGGTCCTCTCAGATTTTTATTCGGTTTTTATTTACTACATTTAGAGCTTAAATCACGCATTAAAACAAGCATAAACTCGTTAGTCAGAATGCCTCAAAATTGCTTGAAAATAAATAAACACAAACGATGACACTACTACTAACATATCTTTTTATTGCTCTTTTTGTTTCCTTTTTGTGTTCAATAATGGAGGCCGTTTTATTATCTGTACCAATTTCATTTTTAAAATCTAAATCTGAATTAGGCGATAAAAATGCAGATGTAATGATATCGCTCAAAGAAGATATAGATAAACCATTATCTGCCATCTTGTCTTTAAACACCGTTGCACATACTGTTGGGGCAGCTGGAGTCGGTGCGCAGGCTACGGTAATATTTGGAGAAGCTTATTTTGGTCTAGTTTCAGCCATTTTAACCATTTTAATATTAGTGCTAACCGAAATAATACCGAAAACACTAGGAGCCAACTACAGTAAGGATTTAATAGGCATCACATCAAAAGTAATTAAAGGCTTGATTTTTATAATCTATCCATTGGTTTGGTTATCTTCTATTCTTACAAAAATGCTATCAAAAGAAAAATCTCAATTAACAACCAGTAGAGAAGAGATTTCGGCCTTAGCAAGCATAGGCACTCAAGAAGGAGTTTTTGCTGATAAAGAAAACAAAATCATTCAGAACTTAATAAAGCTCAAAGGTTTAAAGATCAACACTATCATGACACCCAGAATTGTGGTTATTACGGCAAATGAAGAGATGACATTACAAGAATTCTTAAAAAACAAAGAATTTTTGCATTTTTCAAGAATTCCAATATATCAAAGTAATAGAGACAATATTACGGGATATGTGTTTAGGGAACTAGTGTTCGAGAAATTGGCAGAAGACCAGTTTGATTTAAAACTAAAAGACATCAAACGTGAGATTGTTGTCTTTCCAAAAAACATAACATTATTTGACGCATGGGAAGAGTTACTTCAGAAAAAGGAACAAATTTCATTAGTAATTGATGAATATGGAGGTATGGATGGTATTACAACCCTTGAAGATATTATAGAAACCCTACTTGGTTTTGAAATTGTCGATGAGAAAGACCAAGTAGATGATATGCAACAATATGCTTTAAAAAGGTGGCAAGAAAAACAAAAGAAATATGAGCTTTTGAAAAATGAAGAATAACGCAGCCACCAACGCCATAAGCTCTTATATTGAAAGAGTGAAAAGCAATGAATCAATTTGTCCAATGATAAGAATGTAGCAATTTTTTAATGTGTAAATTTAATAATTTATTGATTTTCAAATCTGAAACAATTTAAACCTTTAATATTTTTCTTACGAACAATCATCAAACATTTTATTAGTGGAAATTCGTGAAATTTGTGTCAATAAAAATTAATTTAGAAATGTAACAATTTAAAATAACTTACTTTTTTATCTTAACATCCAATAATCCAAAAATCCAACAATCTAATAATCAAAATGAAATTCCCTATCCCATATACCTTAGAACAAATTGCAAGCATTATTCAAACTGAATTTATCGGCGCTAATGATTTTCAAGTTCTTGGCATAAATGAAATTCATGTGGTTGAAGCGGGAGATGTTGTTTTTGTAGATCATCCAAAATATTATGATAAAGCCCTGAATTCTATGGCAACCACTATTCTAATCAATAAAAAAGTGGATTGTCCAGAAGGGAAAGCTTTATTGATTTCCGACGATCCGTTTAGAGACTTCAACAAGCTAACCACATTCTTTAAACCTTTTGAAAAAGCAAGTAAAGCTATAGCAAACGCTGCGAAAATTGGAAAAAACACCATAATTCAGCCGAATTGTTTTATTGGGAATAATGTTGTTATTGGCGACAATTGTATCATTCATGCCAACGTAGCGATTTACGACAATTGCGTTATTGGTAACCATGTAACTATACACGCTGGGACTGTTGTGGGCTCTGATGCCTTTTACTATAAAAATCGTCCTGAGGGTTTTGATAAGCTTTTATCGGGAGGTAGCGTGGTTATCGAAGATCATGTTGATATAGGTGCTTTATGTACCATTGATAAAGGGGTAACAGGCGATACAACTATTAAGAAAGGCACAAAAATAGACAATCAAGTACAAATAGGGCACGATACTGTTGTCGGACAAAGATGTTTAATCGCCTCACAAACCGGTATTGCTGGTTGTGTAATTATTGAAGATGACGTTACTTTATGGGGGCAAGTTGGGGTTACTAGTGCTATTACCATTGGTAAAAAAGCTATTGTATTAGCACAATCAGGAGTATCAAAGTCCTTAGAAGGTGGAAAAACCTACTTTGGAAGTCCAGCTGAGGAAGCCAGAGAGAAATTAAAGCAACTCGCCTACGTAAAGCGAATACCAGAAATCTTAAAAAAAATAGAAAAGTAAATAAGCATTAGAAATGCTTTAGTAATTGTTTTCAATGCTATATTTTTGCACAGCAATAATTAATATAAAAATAACATGAGTGTTTTAGTTAATAAAGATTCCAAAATAATTGTCCAAGGTTTTACAGGAAGTGAAGGTACTTTTCATGCAGAACAAATGATTGAGTATGGTACCAACATCGTTGGTGGTGTAACTCCCGGTAAAGGTGGACAAGAACATTTGGGAAAACCAGTTTTTAATACAGTAGCAGAAGCTGTTGAAAAGGCTGGGGCGGACACCACTATTATATTTGTGCCACCAGCTTTTGCTGCTGATGCCATTATGGAAGCTGCAAATGCTGGAATCAAAGTAATTATAACCATAACCGAAGGTATTCCTATCGCTGATATGGTAAAAGCCTCAAATTATATTAAAAATTTCGATTGTCGCTTAATAGGCCCTAACTGTCCAGGTGTAATTACTCCAGGCGAAGCAAAAGTTGGGATTATGCCAGGTTTTGTTTTCAAAAAGGGAACTGTGGGTATTGTTTCTAAATCAGGAACTTTAACTTACGAAGCTGCGGATCAAGTAGTACGTCAGGGTTTAGGAATTACTACAGCTATAGGTATTGGTGGGGATCCAATTATTGGAACAACAACCAAAGAAGCTGTTGAACTATTAATCAACGACTCAGAAACGGAATGTGTGGTAATGATTGGTGAAATAGGAGGACAATTAGAAGCTGATGCAGCTCAGTGGTATAAATCAAGTGGCAGTAAAAAACCAATCGTAGGTTTTATTGCTGGTGAAACTGCTCCTGCTGGAAGAACTATGGGGCATGCAGGTGCAATTGTGGGTGGTAGCGATGATACTGCTCAAGCTAAAAAACGCATTATGAGAGAATGTGGTATTCACGTTGTGGATTCCCCAGCAGAAATAGGATTAAAAGTTAAAGAAGTTATGGGATAATCCTATATTTTGAATGATGAAAATATAATTCCGTTTATGCTGAAAATCTTTTGGCTTAAACGGAATTTTTTCATTAGTGTATAAAACAAAAGGTATATTTGAAAAAAGAAAACAAACCATAGTAAACTGAGACATCCATAATTTTTATTTAAATACAATAGGTGATTATATTTTGGATGCCAGATATAACCATCAAAAAACAATAAACTTAACCACATGAAATTATTAGAAGGTAAAAACGTCATCATAACAGGAGCGAGCAGGGGTATAGGTACAGGAATAGCGCAAGTTTTTGCTGATCATGGCGCCAATATCGCTTTTACTTATAGTGCTAGTGAAGCACCTGCATTAGCTTTAGAAAAAGAATTATCGGCGAAAGGCGTGAAAGCTAAAGCATATAAAAGTAATGCAGCAAGTTTTAGCGACTCGGAAGCTTTAGTAGCGCATGTTTTAGAAGATTTTGGTGGAGTTATTGATGTTTTAATCAACAATGCAGGAATTACAAAGGATAATCTATTGATGCGAATGTCCGAGGAAGATTTTGATGCTGTAATAGACATCAATTTAAAATCTGTTTTTAATATGACTAAAGCCGTGCAACGCACGATGTTAAAGCAGCGCAAAGGTTCTATAATTAATATGAGTAGTGTCGTTGGGGTTAAGGGTAATGCTGGACAGACCAATTATGCCGCTTCAAAAGCAGGGATGATAGGTTTTACAAAGTCCGTAGCCTTAGAATTAGGTTCTCGTAATATTCGTTGTAATGCGATTGCTCCTGGTTTTATTGAAACTGAAATGACCGACAAGTTAGATGCTAAAGTGGTTCAAGGTTGGCGAGAGGGTATTCCATTAAAACGTGGCGGTTCTCCAGAAGATATTGCCAACGCTTGTTTATTTTTCGCTTCTGATTTATCGGGTTACGTTACAGGACAAGTCTTAAATGTTGATGGTGGAATGTTAACCTAAATCTAACTATGTACTTAGTATTTCGGATACGGTCAATATAAATTAGTTGAAGTGAAACGAACAATCAGCAACAAACAACCATCAACGTTCAACGATCAACGAACAAACCCAACACCCAGAACCAAAAATCAAAGTAGTACCCTATTAACTTATGCAATTACAAACCTTACTATTACTATTATTAGCTGCCTTGGTAGCCTTAGCAATAGTTGGATTTCAATATTTCTATAAATCGAAAAAGAGCGGTAAAACTATTATTTATCTCGCTTTTTTTCGTTTTTTAGCCTTATTTGGGCTTTTTTCACTTCTTATCAATCCAAAATTCACCAAAAATAATATTACGATTGAAAAATCTAATTTGGTGGTTTTAGTAGATAATTCGTCTTCGGTGAAACCTTTTGAAAGCGCCATTAGAGGTACTTTAGATGCTATAAAATCAAATGCTGACCTTCAAGAGAAATTCAATATTCAAGAGTATAAATTTGGGAAGGCTTTAAGAATATCAGATAGCCTTACTTTCAATGATAAACAAACTGATGTTTCACAAGCATTAAATGCGGTTTCAGGAATTTACAATAACGCCAATACAGCGGTATTACTTTTAACAGATGGCAACCAAACCTTGGGTCAAGATTATGAGTTTTACGCTAATAAGTATAACTATCCGGTATTTCCTATTGCCATTGGAGATACAACTCAATATGAAGATGTATATATTCATCAAGTCAACACCAATAAGTACTCTTTTTTAAAAAATAAATTCCCTATTGAGTTTTATGTTAGTTATGAAGGTGAAGAAAATAAAAATATCGCAGTTTCTATTTCTATGGATGGCAATAAAGTATTTTCGACTCAAATTCAATTCTATAGCAGTCAAAAATCAAAACGGATCAATACATTTTTAGAGGCAAACAGTATCGGAGTTAAAAAAATAGTCATCCTTGCGGAAAGCTTATCCAACGAAAAAAATACTAATAACAATTCTAAAACAGTTGCCGTTGAAGTCATTGATGAAAAAACGAATATTGGCCTTGTTTCTTCAATATCTCATCCCGATATTGGCGCTTTTGTAAAAGCGATTGAAAGTAATGAACAACGCTCTGTAAGACTTATAAAACCAGATAATAGCTTAGCAGATTTAGATGAGATAGATATTTTTATCCTTTATCAACCTGATGTCTCTTTCAAAGCAGTTTACGACTTCATTCAAAATAAAAAAGCGAGTGTTTTGGTGGTTGAAGGGCCAAAAACCGATTTAAATTTTTTAAATCGTGCACAAAAATCCTTTCAAATTGAAACAGGATATCCAATACAAGAAGTATTTCCTACTATAAATCCGTCTTTTAATTTCTATGATATAAGCGATTTCAAGACAGATGATTTCCCGCCATTGTTGACCAAGTCTGGCTCAGTGTCTTTTACAGGTGCCAATCAAACCCTTTTGCAAATGCAAATTAGAGGTATCGATTTACAAAATACATTATTTGGACTAACCGAAGCTGATGGTGCTAAAACGGCTTTGTTTTTAGGTGAGGGAATTTGGAAATGGCGTTTACAATCTTTTAGAAATGATCGTAATTTTGAAAATTTTGACCAATTTATTGGGAAGCTATTGTTGTTTTTATCAGATAATAAAAAGAAAAACCGACTTGATATAGTATATCAACCAATTTACGAAGGGGCAACCGATGCCCGAATATCAGCCACATATTTTGATGAAACCTTTGTTTTTGATGCCAATGCGGCTATTATTTTAAAGCTCAATAATAATAAAGAAATACCGATGTTGGTCAAAAATGGTTATTATGAGGCAGATTTAAGTGATTTAATACCAGGGGATTATTCGTTTACTGCGCAAGTATCAAATACGCCCATTTTGAAATCTGGTAAATTCACTATCTTGGATTTTGACGTAGAAAATCAATTTTTTTCCACTGATGATCAAAAATTAGAGAAATTAGCACAAATAACTAAGGGTAGCTTAATTTATCCCAATCAAACAGGAGCTTTACTATCACAAATAAATAGTGATACTAGATTCATTCCGATACAGAAAAGCAATGAAAATGTCGTATCTTTGATCGATTTTCAGATTATATTGATCATTATTATAGCCGCACTTTCTGCGGAATGGTTTATCAGAAAATTTAATGGATTAACTTAAAAAAAATCAAATGGACAAATTACCTAAAATTGCGCTTCCTGCAATTATTATTTTTATCGTATTAGTAGTTTTAATCTCAAAATCAGCAGTCACCATTGATTCTGGAAAAGCGGGTGTCTTATACAAAACCTTTGGTGGTGGAGTGGTAACTGATGAACCGCCTTTAGGAGAAGGTTTTCATATTGTTGCTCCTTGGAATAAAGTGTATATCTATGAGGTAAGACAACAAGAAGTTTTGGAAAAAATGAGTGCACTATCTAGCAACGGATTAGATATTAAACTAGAAGCTTCAGCTTGGTTTGAGCCAATTCGAAGTAAATTAGGCAATCTTCATCAAGAAAAAGGAGAAGATTATGTAACAAGAGTATTGTTGCCAACGATTAGATCAGCAGCGCGTTCAGTAGTTGGGCGCTATACTCCAGAACAATTATATTCTAGTAAAAGAGATGCCATTCAGCAGGAAATCTTTGATGAGACTCAGAAAATTGTTCAAGATGAGTACATTCAATTGAACGAAATTTTGGTACGTGATGTAACCTTGCCATCAACAATTAAGGATGCGATTGAGCGTAAATTAAAACAAGAACAAGAATCTTTAGAATATGAATTCCGTTTGGTTACGGCAAAGAAAGAAGCTGAAAAAGTAACCATCGAAGCGCAAGGTAAAGCAGATGCTAACCGTATTTTAAGTGCTTCATTGAATGATCAAATCTTAAAAGATAAAGGTATTGATGCCACTTTAAAATTATCTCAATCTCCAAATTCTAAAGTTGTAATTATAGGTGGTGGCGATGGAGGTATGCCTATAATATTAGGAAACAACTAATTTTAAGAATTTATTTTACAAAAGCAATAAATGTTGTTAAAAAAGTACTTTTAGTTTCTTATCATCAAAAATAATTTTACTTTTACACCGGAATGAAAAACAATACAACACACCATCATCATTTTTATACTGGCTATCAAGCGAGGTAAAAATGTATTGTATAAGTGTTACAACATAATTTTAAACCCGTTTGAGCAATCAAACGGGTTTTATTTTTAAATTTTTTTGATTGCCGAACACAAATTAAGAAAAATGACGAAAATCAGAATTGCAATTCAAAAAGCAGGGCGGTTAAACGAGGAATCTATTGAGATTTTAAAGGATTGTGGCATCTCCATAGACAATGGTCGCGATCAATTAAAGGCCTCCTCAAGAAATTTTCCTATGGAAGTTTTTTACCTAAGAAACGGCGATATTCCACAGTATTTAAGAGATGGCGTAGTTGATATTGCCATCATTGGCGAGAATGTTTTGGTAGAAAAAGGCGAAGATATCATCGTTGCCGAAAAACTAGGCTTTTCAAAGTGTAAGGTGTCTTTAGCAGTGCCAAAGGCAATGAAGTATAATTCAGTTAAAGATTTTGCAGGTAAACGTATTGCAACTTCGTACCCAAATACCGTAAAAAATTATTTAGACGAAAAAGGGGTGAAAGCAGAATTACATATTATTAGCGGTTCGGTAGAAATTGCCCCAAACATTGGTTTGGCAGATGCCATTTGCGATATTGTATCAAGCGGCAGTACACTTTTCAAAAATAATTTAAAAGAAGTAGAGGTGATGCTGATTAGTGAGGCTGTTTTAGCAGTTTCGCCAAAAATTTCGGAGGAAAGAAAAGAAATTTTGAAAAAATTGCAATTCAGGATTCAATCTGTTTTACGAGCTAGGCAATCTAAATACGTATTGTTGAACGCTCCAAACAGTAAGTTACCACAAATTTTAAAGCTTTTGCCAGGGATGCGCAGTCCCACAGTTTTGCCTTTGGCGGAAGAGGGTTGGAGCTCTATACATACCGTCATCAATAAAGATACCTTTTGGGAAGTTATCGATGAATTAAAACAAGCTGGTGCAGAAGGTATTCTAGTCTGCCCAATTGAAAAAATGGTTTTATAGTCAGTTTAATGAAAATGGAAAACGAAATAAAATTAATCCCATACGATAAAATGGAATCAATTATTCCTTTAGTAATTCAATTAAACAAAGGAAAATTACCAGTGAACGTCTTGAAAATAAGACTAAAAGAAATGTTAGTCATGGGCGGTTATCAATGTATAGGTGTTTATGATAACGAAGAATTAATTGCCTGTTGCGGATTTTGGGTTTTAAATAAATTATACTCAGGCAAGCACGTAGAACCCGACAATGTATTTGTTGAAGAGGCCTACAGAAGTGCTGGGGTGGGCGAATTAATGCTCAACTATCTTTTCGATTATGCAAAAAGTATTGATTGTATAGGTGCAGAAGTAAATTGTTATTCACATAATATAAGAGGAAAAAAGTTTTGGGAACGTCAGGGTTTTGAAGGTTTAGGATATCACATGATTAAAAAATTTGATAATATTTAGAATGAATAAAATATACAATCCAAAAAAAGAAGATTGGCCTGAGCTTTTAAAACGTCCAACAAAATCTGTTGCAGATATTGAAGCTATTGTAAATCAAGTTTTCGATGAAGTATCAAAAGATGGCGATATTGTCTTGAGGCAATACACCCAAAAATTTGATGGTGTTCAAATAAGTGATTTTTTAGTTTCGGAGACTGAAATTAATCAGGCAAACAAGCTTATTTCTGATAATTTAAAGGAAGCCATCGCATTAGCAAAGTGTAATATTGAAACTTTTCATAAAGCCCAAATCACGGCTAAAATTGAAGTTCAGACTTCTATTGGCGTACAGTGCTGGCAAGAGAAAAGACCAATTCAAAAGGTTGGTTTATACATTCCAGGGGGTACCGCACCTTTATTCTCTACTATTTTAATGTTGGCTGTTCCGGCGAATATTGCTGGTTGCTCGGAAATTGTCTTATGCTCTCCGCCAAACAAAGAAGGTAAAATACATCCTGCTATTTTATATACGGCAAATTTATGCGGCGTAACAAAAATTTATAAAATAGGTGGAATACAAGCCATTGCCGCAATGACCTTTGGTACGGAAACAATTCCGCAAGTATATAAGATTTTTGGACCAGGAAATCAATACGTAACCGTAGCCAAACAAATAGCAACAAAACATGGTGTAGCCATAGATATGCCAGCCGGCCCAAGTGAGCTTTTGGTAATGGCAGATGATACAGCCAATGCTGTTTTTGTTGCTTCAGATTTATTGAGTCAGGCAGAGCATGGTATTGACAGTCAAGTAATATTGGTAACAACATCTAAAGTGTTACTTGAAGCAATAGAAAAGGAAATAGAACAGCAAATAAAAGACTTACCAAGAAAACAAATCGCTCAAAAAGCGATTGACAACAGTAAGTTGATTTATGTAGAAAGCGATGCAATCGCTCAGGAATTAATCAATGAGTACGGCCCAGAACATTATATTATTTGTGTAGAAGATGAGCCATCTTATCTTGAAAACATAGCCAATGCTGGTTCTATTTTTATTGGGAATTACACCCCAGAAAGTGCGGGTGATTACGCGTCTGGCACCAACCACACCTTACCAACGAATGGTTATGCCAAGCAATATAGTGGCGTTAATTTAGATAGTTTTATGAAAAGCATGACATTTCAGAAAATATCAAAAGTAGGAATCAAAACTATTGGTAATGCCATTGAATTAATGGCAGAGGCAGAGGGTTTACAAGCGCATAAAAACGCAGTAAGCTTACGTTTAAAAAGTTTAGAGAATGAATAAGATGGATATACAAAACCTCGTTAGGGAAAATGTAAAGGGTTTAAGTCCTTATTCTTCAGCGCGTGATGAATATGTTTCGGATGGCTCTCAAATGATTTTTTTAGATGCCAACGAAAATCCGTTTGAAAATGGGGTAAATAGATATCCAGACCCACAACAAAGAAATTTAAAGTCGGTTTTAGCAAAACAGAAGGGCGTCAAACCTGAAAATATTTTGTTTGGTAACGGTAGTGATGAAGTGTTAGATTTTTTATTTAGAGCCTTTTGTGAACCAAAAAAGGATAATATTATCACCTTACCACCAACCTACGGAATGTATAAGGTGCTTTCAGGTATTAATAACGTTCAAAATATTGAAGTGTTACTTACATCAGAATTTGAGATAGATGTGGCCGCAATCTTAGAAAAAGCGAATAAAAAATCTAAAATTTTGTTTCTCTGCTCGCCCAATAACCCCACAGCAAATAGCTTTTCGAAAGATAAGATTATTCAATTGTTGAAAGAATTTAAGGGATTGGTAGTTATTGATGAAGCTTACATTGATTTCTCAAAAGAAGAAAGTTGGTTGAATGAGCTTAAAAATTACAATAATTTAATCATTACCCAAACCCTTTCAAAAGCTTATGGCATGGCAGGAATCCGATTGGGAATTTGTTTTGCATCCGAAGAAATAATAGCTATTCTCAATAAAATAAAACCACCGTATAACGTCAACGAATTAAGCCAACAGCGGGCTTTACAAAGAGTTTTAGACGCAAATGTTATTCAGTTAGAAATAGCCGCTATATTGGAACAAAGAGCTATTTTATCTAAAGCATTACTTAAACTTAATTATGTTCAAAAAGTACATGCTTCCGATGCCAACTTTATTCTAGTGAAAGTAGATAACGCCACAGAACGCTACAATCAATTATTAAAGTTAGGTATTGTAGTTCGCAATAGAACAACGCAACCTTTATGTGAAAATACGTTGCGATTTACAGTTGGGACAAAGGACGAGAATGAGAAACTGATTTCAGCATTAACATCAATATCGAAATTTTAATTAAAAAATTTAATCTTCAGCTACTGATACAAGTATAACAAATATGAAAAAAGTACTTTTTATAGACCGAGACGGTACCATGATCAAAGAACCTCTTGACGAGCAGATTGATGCTTTTGAAAAGTTAATTTTCTATCCGAAAGCCTTTACTTATCTAGGTAAAATAGCCAAAGAATTAGATTATGAATTGGTGATGATTACCAATCAAGATGGCTTGGGAACAGATGCTTTTCCAGAGGAAACCTTTTGGCCTATTCAGAATTTTGTAATCCAATCTTTCGAAAATGAAGGGGTTATTTTTGATAAAATAGTGATCGATAGAACTTTTCCGCATGAAAATGCGGACACTCGCAAACCACAAACTGGCTTGTTGACGGAATATTTTTCTAAAGAATACGATTTAAAAAACTCTTTTGTAATCGGCGATCGCTTAACAGACATCGAATTAGCTAAAAATTTAGGTGCGAAAGGTATTTTTATCAATAATGAAACCCAACTGGGTACGGGAGAAATTACCGTAAAAAAGAGCGAATTAAATTCTTTGATTGCCCTAGAAACAAACGATTGGCAGAAGATATACGAATTTTTAAAGTTAAACGACAGAGTGGCTGAAATTAGTCGTAAAACCAATGAAACTGATATTCAGATAAAAATCAATTTAGACGGTACAGGAAAAAGTAAAATCACCACTGGATTGGTATTTTTTGACCACATGTTAGACCAATTAGCACGACATGGTCAAATAGATTTAGATATTCAAGTGAAAGGCGACTTAGAAGTGGACGAGCACCATACCATCGAAGATACTGCGATTGCTCTAGGCGAAGTGTTTCATAAAGCTTTAGGAAATAAATTAGGTATTGAGCGTTATGGTTTTTGCTTGCCCATGGACGATTGCCTAGCACAAGTAGCCATCGATTTTGGTGGCAGAAATTGGTTGGTTTGGGAAGCAGAATTCAAACGAGAAAAAATAGGCGAAATGCCAACGGAAATGTTTTATCATTTCTTTAAATCCTTTACCGATGGTGCCAAAGCAAACCTAAATATTAAAGCCGAAGGTACTAACGAACATCATAAAATTGAAGCCATTTTTAAAGCCTTTGCAAAAGCCATCAAAGTATCCGTAAAACGAGATGTGGATAAAATGATTTTACCATCGACTAAAGGGATGTTGTGAAAGAAGTAATAAGTACAAAGTAAAAAATACGAAATTAGAAGTACGAAGTAAAGTTCAAGGGCAGTATTTAGTAAAAAGTAAAAAACACGAACAACAATCAACGAATTATTTTGTTGGGTTTTAATTGTAAAGAATTGAATAAAGAAGTAGAAGAAAGCAAAGAAAATAAAAGCTCCTCCTTTGGTGGCGGGGGGAGCTTGGACTTGGTCATCATCGATTACGGTGCAGGAAATATACAAAGTATAAAGTTTGCTATTCAACGGCTTGGTTTTGAAGCTGTTTTGACTAGTGATGTGAATCAAATTCTAGCTGCTGATAAAGTTATTTTTCCTGGAGTAGGTGAGGCGAGTAGTGCAATGGCGAAGCTTAAAGCAAGTGGTTTAGACAACTTAATTCCTAAGCTCAAGCAACCTGTTTTAGGAATTTGTTTGGGGATGCAACTCATGTGTAATTCGTCCGAAGAAGGCAATACAAAAGGACTCGGAATTTTTGATGTTGATGTAGTAAAATTTTCTAATCAAGTGAAAGTACCACAAATAGGTTGGAATCAAATTACAAACCTAAAGTCCCATTTATTCGAGGGTATCTCCGAAACCGAATTTATTTATATGGTACACAGCTTTTATGCGCCTTTGAGCGAGAATACAGTTGCTATCTCAGATTATGGAATACCATACAGCGCTGCTTTACAAAAAAATAATTTTTATGGTACCCAATTTCATCCAGAAAAAAGTAGTGTTGTTGGGGAGAGGATTCTTTTGAATTTTCTAAAATTAGAAATACGAAATTTGGGAAGTAGAATAAAAGATATTTAATCCTATGGAAAGAGATTTAAAAAAAAGAACTCAAAAATTTGCTATTGATTGCTGGTTTTTGTGTTCTAAAATGCCTAAATCTAGAGAGTTCAATGCTTTTGTTAATTAATTAATTCGGTCTTCTAGTTCAGTTGGAGCTAATTTCAGAGCTTCACAAAGAGCAAAATCAACAAAAGATTTCATAAATAAATTGAAAATTGTTGAAGAGGAGGTAGAGGAAAGTATGTTTTGGTTAGAAATGTTCGTAGAAGTGAGTCAAGATAATCAAACTGAAATTAAAAAATTACATCAAGAGGCAAATGAACTTTTGGCTATAACCGTAGCTTCAATTAACACAGCGAGAAGAAATATCAAGTAGTTTTACTTCGTATTTCTACTTTCGTAATTCTAACTTCAAATCTGAAATTTGAAACAAACAATGTAATATGAGAATAATCCCAGCCATAGACATCATAGACGGTAAATGTGTCCGCCTTTCAAAAGGCGATTACGACACGAAGAAAATATATAATGAAAATCCCTTAGAGGTCGCGAAAGAGTTTGAGGCACATGGCATCGAATATTTGCATTTGGTGGATTTGGATGGTGCGAAAAGCAAAAATATTGTAAATCATAAAGTTTTAGAGCAAATTGCATCTCATACCACCTTAAAAATCGATTTTGGGGGTGGTTTAAAGTCGAATAAAGATCTACAAATTGCTTTTAATAGTGGAGCAAACCAAATTACAGGAGGCAGTATTGCCGTAAAAGATAGAGAAACCTTTTTAAGTTGGATTGAAATCTACGGCCCTGAAAAAATTATTCTTGGGGCAGATGCTTTAGACGAAAAAATTGCGATTTCAGGCTGGTTGGAAGAGTCAAAAGAAGAATTAATTCCCTTTATAAACGACTACCAACAAAAAGGTATTGTATTTGTAATTTGTACAGATATCATTAAAGATGGCATGTTACAAGGACCTTCCTTTGATTTGTATAGAAAAATATTAGCTAAAACTTCAGCTGGGATTGATGGGAATGGTATTAATTTAATCGCCTCAGGCGGAATATCAACCTTTGATGAATTACCTAAACTAGCGGAATTAGGTTGCGAAGGCACCATCATCGGAAAGGCAATTTATGAAAACAGAATTAGCTTAAAGCAGTTGGAAGAGTTTATTTTGAAAAAGTGAGTTATTGAGAAAGTGGGTTAGTGAGATAGTGGTCCAGTAAGTTAATAAAGTAGTGAGATAATCAAAAATTTAAAAGGCAAAATATTTAGTTTTCAGCTAAAATAATGAGACATAGTGTCAATTAAATGTATGAATGGATAATGTATAAACCTGAAACTTAAAACCAGAAACTAGAAACCAAAAACATTACCATCAACGAACAACGAAATAAATGATTACAAAAAGAATAATCCCTTGCTTAGATATTAAAAACGGTAGAACGGTGAAAGGCGTTAATTTCGTAGATTTGCGAGATGCAGGAGACCCGGTGGAATTAGCAGAAATCTATGCAAAAGAAGGAGCTGATGAATTGGTGTTTTTAGATATTTCTGCGACTGAAGAACGTCGTAAAACATTGGCAGATTTGGTTTATCGGGTGGCAGAAAAAGTAAATATTCCGTTTACGGTTGGGGGTGGAATTTCATCAATTGAAGATGTTGATATTTTATTACAGAATGGAGCAGATAAGGTGTCCATAAATTCCTCAGCAGTCAAAAATCCACAATTAATCAACGATTTATCCGCAAAATTTGGATCTCAATGTATTGTCGTAGCAATTGATGCCAAACAAATTAATGGAGAATGGTTGGTGCATTTGGTAGGTGGTAAGGTTCCTACCGAAATCAGGTTATTCGACTGGGCTAAAGAAGTGGAACGACGTGGTGCGGGAGAAATTCTATTTACCTCCATGGATCATGATGGCACGAAAGACGGATTTGCTAATGAGGCTTTGGCAAGGTTGTCAACAGAACTAAATATACCTATTATTGCATCGGGTGGCGCAGGAAATATGCAGCATTTTACCGATACTTTTATAAATGGTAAGGCCGATGCCGCTTTAGCAGCAAGTGTCTTTCATTTTAAAGAAATTAATATTATGGATTTAAAACAGGAACTAAGACAAAAAGGAATTGCGGTGAGATTGTGAAAAGTCTAAAGTCAAATGTCAAATGTCCAATGTCCAATGTCAAAAGTAGAATATCAAATGTAGATAGTAGTATTGTATAAGGAAGAATAAAGAGTAAAGAAAAGAGAAAAGAGAAAAGAGAAAAGATAAGAAGTAAATGGCCCCTACCAAACCAATTAAATTGTTTCTAACAAGGAACAACATATAAAAACTTGAAACCTCAAACTTGAAACATTTTAAATACCATCAACGAACAACGAAATTATGAACATAGACTTTAATAAAAACTCAGACGGATTAATTCCCGCTATTATTCAGGACGCCACTACAAAAAATGTATTAATGTTGGGTTATATGAACCAAGCGGCCTTTGATAAAACACAGGAAATTAAAAAAGTCACTTTTTTTAGTCGTACTAAAAATAGATTGTGGACAAAAGGCGAAGAGAGTGGTAATTTTTTGAATTTAGTAAGTATTAAAAACGATTGCGATAATGATACACTTTTAGTTTTAGTGAATCCTGTTGGGCCAACTTGCCATACTGGCAGTGATACTTGCTGGCAGGAAAAAAATAATAGTTCTTTTGGATTTTTAACGGCATTAGAAGCGATTATTAAAGATCGCAAGGATAATCCTGAAAATAAAGACAGTTATGTAGCCTCACTGTTTAGAAAGGGCATCAATAAAATCGCACAAAAAGTGGGTGAAGAAGCTATAGAAGTGGTCATTGAAGCAAAAGACAATAACGATAAGCTATTTTTAGATGAAAGTGCAGACCTTCTTTTTCATTATCTAATTTTGCTACAAGCAAAAGGTTTTACTTTAACAGATATAGAAGAAGTCCTGAAGGATAGGAATTAATGAATCTGTAAGTCTATTTTAAGAGTATAAATTTTTATAATATAATTGATTTTCAATTAATTAACGGTGTTTCAGTCGCTTTTAAATCTAAAGTAATAATTAAATCATGGGTTTTTTGATAGACCCTTTTGGTATAAAAACACACTCTATTTCAGTATGAGGCACCGACGGCTTTTTCTAAATCTTTGATGGTGTTTTTTATATTTAAAAACATTCCTTGGTTTTCGTAACCTTGTAAAAGGATTTCAATGTTTTCATAAGCTTTATCTGAGTAAAATCTGTGATGATCAAAGTAGTTAGATTCTAATGCTTTTTTGAATGCTTTAGCGCATAACTGGCATTGTTTTAAACAGCATGACAGTCAATTTCACTTTCAGAGAACAGAACACAAATAAAGGCGCAGAAAAATTAACAAATTTAGACATTGGGATTTTAGTAAATGGTTGATTGAGCAAAACAAAAATTTAACCATTATTTTGTTTGGAATTACCAAATAATAAAAAACTTTCCTAACAAAGCATTAGATTTTCTTATCCAAACCATAGGAGAATTTTCATTGAAATGACGTTCTTTTATCAAAATAAGTGTTTCTTTATATGTTTTCCATATCACATTTTCGTGAGGTGCAATAATCCATTCTTTTTTACTCGGCAAGTAGTATAATTGTTCATAAAAGTCAGAAGTTTTAAAATCTGTCAAACGTAACCAAAAGCCGCAAATACAAGCCGAATTGAAAGGTGAAATATCAATTATATTGCTTTTATAAGGTAAAAATAATTGCGCTTTAAAAAAAGCTTTAGAAATTATATTTTTTTCGTCTATTAATTTGGACTTAAATAAATTAACGGCTTCTTTAGATTGTATTAGTTTAAACTGTTGTTGCTTAATTTTTTGAATTTTATCATAGAAATTATCCTTTTTATTAGGTCCAATAAGTTGGTGTATTTTTTCTTTTATTTGATTGTCAATAATATAAAACTTATAAGTTAACTCAATATGAATAACTTGTTGTGAATGAGGGTCTTTTACAATAAAATCAATTTCACCAATAGTTCTGTTTTCATTTTTTATAGGTTGGTTAAACAATAGAATTTCATAGATTTTACCATGGTCTAGTAATTGGTGAAAAATATGTTCTACCTGATGCCCTAACCGAATATTTTGTGGTATCGGCTGTACCTTAAAATTTATCATATCGGATTTAGGAAAAATAAATTGTTCAACCCCTTGTAGATTTCCTTCCCATAACAAAGGCGTGCCTATAAAACCTTTAATCTGTTCTAATTCCATACCCATAAAGTTATCATAAAGCTTTAAGATTTTAGTAAAACTCTGGTTTTCTTTTCTAAATTATTGTAATTTTATACCATGGCTATGAATATTAGAAAAGGATTCCGGTTTCAAACTTATGAAGCTTTGGACCAAACTCCCTTTGAAAAATTATTTGATATTTTTCAGGAACTTATTACACACACTTCTGGTGATGTAGACGAAGCGATTGATTGGTTGCGAGAGTTAGACAAGGAGTACCAATTAACGGATGAAAATTACACTATAGAAGATTTCATCGAAGATTTAAAAGCAAAAGGCTATTTGCGAGAAGAATTTGAGGATGGCGCTGGTAATGGTCAAGAAGGGCAAGAAGGCGATGGTGGTGGAAATCTATCAATTACAGCTAAAATGGAACGCTTAATTCGCACAAGAGCTTTAGAACAGATTTTCGGAAAACTAAAGCGAAATGGTGCAGGCAATCATAAAACGGGCAAATCTGGGCAAGGCGATGAGCATACTGGAGAATTGCGTGAATATCGGTATGGTGATGGTTTAGAGCATATTTCAATGACAGAAAGTCTCAAAAATGCCCAAATCAATAATGGAATTGGCGATTTCTCCCTGAGCGAAAGCGATTTGGTTGTTGAAGATACGCATCACAAAGCGCAAATGAGTACTATTCTAATGATTGATATTAGTCACAGTATGATTTTATACGGCGAAGACCGAATTACTCCTGCTAAAAAAGTGGCAATGGCATTGGCTGAACTTATTACCACCAGATATCCAAAAGATACTTTAGATATTTTGGTATTTGGAAACGATGCATGGCCAATTCCCATAAAAGATCTACCCTATTTAAAAGTTGGACCTTATCATACGAATACAGTTGCAGGTTTGCAGCTAGCCATGGACATGTTGAGACGCAAGCGAAATACCAACAAACAAATTTTTATGATAACCGATGGTAAGCCAAGTTGTTTGCGAATGCCTGATGGTACCTATTATAAAAATAGTGTAGGTTTAGATGATTTGATTGTTGAAAAATGCTACAACATGGCGCGCCAGGCGAGAAAGCTTCACATACCGATTACAACCTTTATGATAGCCCAAGATCCTTATTTAATGCAATTCATTCGTCATTTTACCGAAGCCAATAAAGGAAAAGCCTTTTTCACCGGCCTAAAAGGACTGGGAGGAATGATTTTTGAAGACTACGAAGCCAATAGGAAGAAGAAGCTTCGTTGATGGGTCATAATGCGATAATGTGTAAAATGTAACAATGAATTAATATATCAATATAATAATAAATTTTAAGTAGAAAGAATTCGTGAATATTCGTGTCAAAAAAAATCTTTCAAACTTCAAACTACAATAATTAAAGTATCCAATAATCTAAAAAAAATGCAATTGAATTATAAAGAAATAAACACCTTAGGGGAATTAAAAAAAGCAAATTATCAAAGCAAAAATATCAAAGACGAGCTTCGAGAAAACTTGCGAGAAAAAATTAAAAACGGAGAAGAAACCTTTTCAGGCGTTTGGGGATACGAGAATTCGGTTATTCCTGAATTAGAAAGAGCCATTTTATCGCGTCATAATATTAATTTATTGGGATTACGTGGGCAAGCAAAAACACGTTTAGCACGTTTAATGGTCAATTTATTAGATGAGTATATTCCTGTAGTGGCAGATTCCGAAATTAACGATGATCCGTTAAACCCAATATCTCGCTATGCTATAGAATTAATCAAAGATAAAGGTGATGCTACTCCGATTACATGGCTTCATCGCAAAGAACGTTTTTCTGAAAAATTAGCTACACCAGACGTAACGGTCGCGGATTTAATAGGTGATGTGGATCCTATAAAGGCTGCAAACTTAAAACTATCCTATGCCGATGATCGTGTATTACACTTTGGAATGATTCCGCGTGCCAACCGTTGTATTTTTGTGATTAACGAATTGCCAGATTTACAGGCTAGAATCCAAGTTTCGCTTTTTAATATTTTACAAGAAGGCGATATTCAAATTCGAGGTTTCAAACTTCGTCTGCCTTTGGATATACAATTCGTATTTACCGCAAATCCGGAGGATTACACCAATAGAGGAAGTATTGTTACCCCTTTAAAAGATAGAATTGGTTCTCAAATACTAACCCATTATCCCGACGATATTGCCACTGCTCGTAAAATTACTGCGCAGGAATCTAAATTGGACGCAAGACAAACCAATGCCGTTTATGTACCGGATGTAGCCAAAGATTTATTAGAACAAATTAGTTTTGAGGCTCGTAAAAGTGAATATGTTGATGCTAAAAGCGGCGTAAGTGCCAGAACAAGTATCACCGCATTCGAAAATTTACTGAGTACTGCCGAACGGAGAGCTTTATTAACTGGCGCCGAAAGTACTTCGGTAAGGTTAAGCGATTTTCTAGGAATTATTCCGTCTATCACAGGAAAAATAGAATTGGTTTATGAGGGAGAACAAGAAGGTGCTGACGGTGTAGCTAGTATTTTGATTGATGATGCTGTAAAAACGCTGTTCGAGAATTTCTTTCCTAAAATAAATAAGTTAGAGAAAAAAGGCGAAGAAACTCCCTATGACGAATTGTTACATTGGTTTTTTCAAGGTGATGGTTTTGAGTTGCTTGATGATTATACTGACGAAGAGTATAAACGTGCTTTAGATGATATTCCAGCTTTAAATCAATTGATAAAAGAACATCAGTCTGATTTTATTAAAGAAGACGTTTACTTTTTAAAAGAGCTACTTTTATGGGGTTTAGTAGCCCATAAAAAACTGAATAAGTATCGTTTTGAAGAAGGCTATCAATTTAAAGATTTGTACAGTAGCTTTATAAGTGACCTCTAGTAGTGTAGGTTTTAAAGTTTTAAAAAATCCTAATGAAATTTTCGTTAGGATTTTTTTATTTTTACGACTGCATATCATAAGACAATTCATCAAAATTATATTCCCAAAAGGTATTTTTTCTATACAAAAAGGTAAGCAGCGCAACCACTAATATAAAAAAGTGCAAAGCCATTAGTAAAATCCCAATAGGAATAAAGTTTTCTGGAATAATTTCATTTTTAAAATCATTATATGCCATAAATCTAAAAATGGACTCCCCAAATTTGAAGAGGTAAACCATG
>Ga0209491_10003673_pt1 | contig 24938 bp, 25 predicted proteins | sample BON02_FD_187213 | JGI IMG/M metagenome (GOLD analysis project Ga0209491, IMG submission 187213) | Freshwater microbial communities from Lake Bonney liftoff mats and glacier meltwater in Antarctica - BON-02 (SPAdes) (version 2) | ecosystem: Environmental > Aquatic > Freshwater > Ice > Glacier...
ATAGCCGTGATTTCAGGCGTCTTGCTGGTCTTTGCCGTTCTGGTGCTGCTGTATAAGCGGCTGATGTCGCCGCTGGTGAACATGGGTTCGCTCGCGCTGGCCCCGCTAGGCGGTATTTTTCTGGTCTGGCTGGTTGGCCAGCCACTATCAATGCCGGTGATGATCGGGGTGTTGATGCTGCTGGGGATCGTGTCGAAAAACTCCATCCTCCTAATCGATTTTGCGATCGAGGAAATGGCTACTGGAACCAGTAAACTGGAGGCGATCATGGAAGCGGGCCATAAACGGGCCCAGCCTATCGTCATGACCACAGTCGCGATGACAGCGGGCATGGTGCCTACAGCAATTTCGCTTTCGGGTGATGGCGCGTGGCGGGCGCCGATGGGCACTGTCGTGATCGGCGGACTGATCTTGTCGACCCTGCTGACCCTGCTGATTGTTCCTGCAGGCTTCAGTCTGGCTGATGGAATTGAGCGGCGCCTCGGGCCGTGGCTGCGGCACAAGTTCCTGACATACCGGCCGGGTGATGAGAATCTCCCGCTCAAGGGCGCGGCGCCGTCTGGGCCGGGGGTTGCCCCGGCCGAGTGAGTGTTATTCCCTCCCTGACAGAAGTTAATTCGCCAGATCTAAGCGGTGTCAATGTGATGACTGCGGATCGGGCCCGTAATATGCGGCTCGCCGCCACCGGAATGCTGGTGGTTATGGCCGGGCTGTTCCTGCTGGCCCGCCATTATGAAGCGCTTCATCCGGCATGGGGTTATCTGCATGCCTTTGCAGAGGCGGCGATGATCGGCGGCCTGGCCGATTGGTTTGCAGTCACTGCCTTGTTCCGTCACCCTATGGGCCTGAAAATACCGCATACGGCGATCATTCCGGAGAATAAGGACCGGATCGCTGACACGATGGCTCAGTTCTTGCGCGACAATTTCCTTACCCCTTCGGTCGTGGCGCGGCGGATGCAGGCTATGAATATGGCGCAAGCTATCGGCGGCTTTCTGGTGGAACCCAAGGCCGGCGCCGGATCTCGCATCGGAGCGGGGGCTGCAGAATTGTTCGCGGGTGTGCTGGAGTCGCTTGATCCCGAGCGGCTGGGCGGACAGGTTAAATCGGGCCTCAAGCTTCAGCTCGCCAAGCTCGAAATTTCACCGCTAATTGGCCAAATGCTCTCTGCTGCGATTGCTGATCGGCGGCATTTACCCCTGATCGACGGTTTCGTGCGCTGGGCTGGACTTACGCTGGAAGACAATGAGGAAATGGTCCGCGAGGTTGTTCACGAGCGGGCCAACGCGCTGATCCGCTGGGTTGGGTTGGACGAAAAATTGGCCAATTCCGTGCTCGATGGCCTGTACCGGTTGCTCGCTGAAGTATTGGTCGATCCCGAGCATCCGCTGCGCAGCAAGATCGAGGAAGGGCTGGAGAAGCTCGCCCATGATCTGATCCATGACCCCCCAACCCGTGAAAAAGTTGAGAGCATGAAGCGCGAATTGCTCGACAATCCAGCAGTGGCTCGGTGGTGGGAAGGCGTGTGGGAGCGTATCCGCACAGGTCTGATTGCGATGGCCCGCAATACGGACAAGAGCTTCGCAGGCATTCTCGGTCCCGGTCAACTAGGTAGTAGCCAGGTTGAACTGGGCACGGCTCTGCGCGATGATCCGCAATTGCAATGGCAGGTCAATCGTTTCGCCCGCCGGACAGCAGTTGGCGTCGCGACCCGCTACGGCGGTCAGATAGTGCGATTGGTGTCCGAAACTGTCAAACGGTGGGATGCGCATACCGTAACGGACCGGATAGAAAGTGCAGTGGGCCGCGACCTCCAGTTTATCCGCATCAATGGTACGTTGGTTGGCGGCCTCATCGGGGTCGCGATCCATTTCTTGGATGGGGTGTTCTGATGCGCGGTGCCAATGGGGCCCCTGTGATCGAGACTGCGCGGCTGGAACTTTTTCGGCCGCAGGCAAGCGACCTTGACGGCATTTTCATGATCATGGCCCGCCCGGAAACGCGGCGCCACCTTGGGCCAACCGATGCCAGCATGGCCGACAGTTTTGCCCGCCTTCTGCGCAATGGCGGCAGCTGGTCCTTTTATGGCTATGGTTCCTTCATCGTCAGGCTGAAGGGGCAACAGGGGATTCTTGGCACTTGTGGGATATTCCGGTCTTATCGCGGTTTCGGCACTGATATCGACGACAAGGGGATGGACGATGTGCCCGAAGCAGGGTGGATCATAAATCCAGATCATTGGGGCAAAGGTTACGCGCGCGAAGCGATGGATGCAGCTCTAGCGTGGTTTGATGCCGAGCACGGTCCGGTGCGGGTCACCTGCATTATCGAAGAAGGGCACACTGTGTCTGAACGCCTTGCCGAGGCGCTCGGTTTTGCCGCCTATGATCGGCATGAGCCGGATGATGAACCATCCCCGATCATTCTGTACGAGCGGCTCCCTAAGTAGCATACCCTAGGCCCGTCTCAGCCTTACGATTACCATCAAATCATACCCTTAGCTGGCTGGGACACTCTGTCTTGGCGAATAAGGGGTATAGGGACATAGCAGGGTAATGGAGCGCGAGGTGGGCGCGATCCAGCAAATCAAGGAGCCGGCTGAACTGGAAAATCGCGAGCTAACGACCCGTGAGCCGCTCGTAGCGGACCGGAATTTTTGTGTATTAATGGAACTGCTTGGCAGCCGAATTTATCATTTCACCCGCGTTTATGGCCTGTCGGGTGCTGCGTCATTGCGCGGGGTCTGAGCCGAGCCGCGAAATCAAAGCTCTAGCTTGGAGGAGCGGCGCTTCCGGCATTTATATCCTGAAGCGCCGCCCGCTCAATGAGCTTAATGGTTTAAACCTTACCGGTCAGTTCCGGGACAATCTTGAACAGATCGCCGACCAGGCCGATATCGGCGACCTGGAAGATCGGAGCGTCTTCATCCTTGTTGATCGCGATGATCACTTTGGAATCCTTCATGCCCGCCAAATGCTGGATCGCGCCGGAGATACCGATTGCGAAATAAGCTTCCGGGGCGACGATCTTGCCGGTTTGGCCGACCTGGTAATCATTGGGGACATAGCCGGCATCCACTGCGGCGCGCGATGCGCCTACGCCTGCGCCCAGCTTGTCCGCCAGCGGGATGATATATTCCTCGAATGTCGCGGCATCTTTCAGCGCGCGGCCGCCGGATACGATGATCTTCGCGCTGGTCAGTTCGGGACGTTCGCTCTTGGCAATCTCGGAACTGACGAAGCTGGAAATCCCGGCATCACCGGTGCTTGCGACGGCTTCGACCGTGCCTGATCCACCGGTGGTTTCAGCCTTGTCAAAGGCTGTTCCGCGCACGGTAATTACAAGTTTGGGATCGGAGCTGGTCACGGTCGCGATGGCGTTGCCTGCATAGATCGGGCGGGTGAAAGTTTTTTCGCCATCTTCGACTGACAGGATGTCCGAAATCTGCATCACGTCGAGCAGCGCAGCAACGCGCGGGGCGATGTTCTTACCCGTGGTGGTGGCGGGGCAGACGAAAGCATCGTGATGCCCCATCAAATCAACAACCAGCGGCGCAACATTTTCAGCCAGCGCATGTTCAAAAGCAGCGTCATCGGCGAGGTGGACCTTGCCCACACCGGCGATTTTGGCGGCTTCGTCAGCAACACCGGCGCAGCCTGCGCCAGCGACTAACAGATGGACTTCGCCCAGCTTGCCCGCAGCGGTTACTGCAGCCAGCGTCGCGTCCTTGACGGACTTATTATCGTGTTCGACCCAAACGAGCGTTTTCATATCTTCAATCCTTTCAGCTCGGCCGCTTACGCGATCCCGAGTGCCTTCAGTTTGGCGACCATCGCATCAACGTCAGCAACCTTTTCGCCTGCTTGCCGCACTGGCGGTTCGGAGACGTTGGTGGTTGCCAGACGGGGCGCGGTATCAACCCCGAAATCGGCCGGGCTCTTCACATCGAGCGTCTTCTTCTTGGCCTTCATGATGTTCGGCAAAGAGGCATAGCGCGGCTCGTTCAAACGAAGGTCGGTGGTGACAATCGCGGGCATGGACAGTTTGACCGTTTCCAGCCCGCCATCAATCTCACGCTTCACGATCACGCTGTCACCGTCGATCTCGACGGTATTTGCGAAGGTGCCTTGCGGACGGCCCATCAGCGCAGCCAGCATCTGACCGGTCTGGTTGGAATCGTCGTCAATGGCCTGCTTGCCCAGCATGATCAGCCCGGGTTGTTCTTCATCGGCAATTGCCTTGAGGATCTTGGCGACTGCCAGCGGTTCGACCATATCGTCGGTTTCCACCAGGATCGCGCGATCTGCGCCCATTGCCAATGCAGTTCGCAGAGTTTCCTGCGCCTTTGCCGGACCGACAGACACGGCGATAATTTCTTCCGCCTTGCCCGCTTCCTTGATGCGGATCGCTTCTTCGACCGCAATTTCGTCAAACGGGTTCATGCTCATTTTGACATTGGCCAGGTCGACACCCGACCCATCCGCCTTGACCCGCGGTTTGACGTTATAATCGATAACCCGCTTTACGGGTACGAGGATTTTCATCTGTTTCTCGTCCTTCATGGCGGCGAGTTTGCCGCTCACTGTCGTTCAACGAACTGTGCGATACGCACTTGCGTTCCAATACTGGCGAAATCAACCCCCCTGTCTGGTTTGAACGGCGGCAATTCGCTTTACCGTAAGGGAATCGCGGGGTAGTTTTTTCACTATTGCCGCCAGTTGGCGATGCAAGGAGGTGGATATGCCAATCCCATAGTGGCGCACAATCTGCCAATTGGCGAAACGCGAATCGCCGATGAAGACCATATTCCGCCGCCTGCCACAATCGCCGATATGGCGTGGTTGGCCGGTCAATGGACCGGAACTGGCATTGACGGCGCACCGGCTTATGAAAGCTGGCTCCCGGCCAGCGGCGGCACGATGGTGGGCGCATTTGTGCAGGAAACCGCCGATGGCGGGATCATGTTCACTGAACATATGTATTTGATCGAGGAGGAAGGCAGCCTCGTCCTGCGCCTCAAGCATTTCAACGCCGATCTGACAGGCTGGGAAGAAAAGGACGACATGGCCAGTTTCCGCCTCGTCGAAATAGAGCTAGGTGCGGCGTTCTTCCACGGCCTGACGCTGCGTCAGAATGGCGAGAACGGCTTCCTCGCTGCTGTCAGAATGAAGCACAAGGACGGGTCAACCAGCGAGCTGGTCTTCCCGTTCAAGCGTTTGAGATAGTCTGCCTAGTCAGGCTGCCTGCTTTACCTGAGCAACAATTTTCTTCGCCGCATCGCCCAGATCGTCAGCACTGACGATTGGCAGACCGGAATTGGCGAGAATTGCTTTGCCCTTTTCAACGTTGGTGCCCTCAAGTCGGACAACCAGAGGGACCGAGAGGTTCACTTCCTTCGCCGCTGCGACGATCCCGTCAGCGATAATGTCGCATTTCATGATGCCGCCGAAGATATTTACCAGAATGCCCTCGACCGCCGGATCGGACAGGATCAGCTTGAATGCCGCCGTGACCTTTTCCTTGGTCGCGCCGCCGCCAACATCCAGGAAGTTAGCAGGAAAGGCGCCGTTCAGCTTGATGATGTCCATCGTCGCCATGGCGAGGCCTGCGCCGTTGACCATGCAGCCGATGTTACCGTCCAGCTTGATGTAGGCGAGGTCGTGCTTGCTTGCTTCGACTTCGGCTGGATCTTCTTCGGTTTCATCGCGCAGCGCCTCGACATCCTTGTGCCGGTACAGCGCATTGCCGTCGAAGCTCATCTTGGTGTCGAGTACCAGAAGCTGGCCATCCTTGGTTTCAACCAGCGGATTGATTTCCAGCATTTCGCCGTCGAGATCCATGAAGGCGGTGTACAGCTGCTTGGCAACTTTCTGGCACTGCTTGTTCAGATCGCCGGACAATTCCAGCGCGAAGGCCACGGCGCGGCCGTGATGCGGCATGAAGCCTTGTGCGGGATCAATCGTGATCGTGGTGATTTTCTCGGGCGTGTTATGCGCCACATCTTCGATATCCATTCCGCCTTCGGTGGAGGCGACCATGGCCACGCGTCCGCTGGCGCGGTCGACCAGCATCGCGAGGTAATATTCGCTTTCGATATCGACGCCGTCGGTCACATATAGGCGGTTTACCTGCTTGCCTTCATCACCGGTCTGGATGGTGACGAGCGTATTTCCGAGCATATCTTTTGCATCGGCCGCAACATCTTCGATGCTCTTCGCCAGCCTTACGCCGCCCTTGGCATCGGGGCCCAATTCCTTGAACTTACCCTTGCCGCGGCCGCCCGCATGGATCTGTGCCTTCACGACATAAAGCGGCCCGGGCAGCGCCTTTGCGCCTGCAATTGCCTCTTCAACAGTCATTGCTGCGTGGCCAACGGGGATACCGATGCCGTATTTCGCGAGCAGTTCCTTGGCCTGATATTCGTGAATGTTCATGGGGCGTCCATTGCTTCTAAGGAGGAAAAATTAGGTGCGGCGCCGCCTAAGCATGGATTGCGGCGCTTGAAAAGTGCTGCGTCCGCTTCCAACAGCGTTATTCCATGATCGATCAAACCCGATTCCAAAAAATTGTCCGCGAAGCAGGACGTATGGCGTTTAGCCGCTGGCCCGGTGCGGGCCACAGTGTGGATGTGTGGGAAAAGGAGCCCGGCAGCCCAGTCAGCGCCGCTGATATCGAGGTGGATAATTTCCTGCGCCGTGAATTGGGCCGCTTGTTACCGTCGGCGGGCTGGCTGTCAGAAGAATCTGCGGATGACCCGGTCCGGCTGGACAAGGGCCTGGCGTGGCTGGTCGATCCGATTGACGGCACCCGCGATTTTATCCGGGGGCGGCCCGGCTGGTGCATCTCGGTTGGGCTGATCAGCGAAGGTCGGCCCCTGATCGGGATGCTGGAGGCCCCTGCACGGGACGAAGAATGGCTCGGTATTGCCGGACAGGGCGCTTGGCGCAATGGCGCGGCGCTGACGGCATCGAGCAGGACTGAGTTTCCCGGTTCGCGGGTTCCCGCCGATTTGCTGCCATCGGCCGACAGCGATCTGGTTACGGTGGACAAACCGAATTCCATCGCTCTGCGAATCGCGATGGTCGGCGCAGATGAAGCCGACCTGCTGGCCACGCTGCGCTGGGGGTTTGAATGGGATATCGCCGCTGCTACCCTAATCGCCCGGGAAGCAGGCGCGGTGGTCAGCGATGCGTTCGGCGCGCCGCTCAATTTTAACAAACGCGATCCGCGCGCATTTGGCCTGCTGGTCAGTTCGCCCGGAATTCACAGCGCCGCGGTGGAACGGCTGGCCGACAGGGCAGCAGTGCTGGTAAAGGCGTAGCGGTCATTTATAATTTTCTCTCCGGTCGCTAAATTGTCGGACTCGCTTGCGCCAGGTGCGATAGCTTGATGGCTTTAGCGAATCCCGCATCAGTTCCTTTACCTGGCTATCCGACAAGCTGTATTCCCGCTCAATGTTGGCAAAACTGACATGATCGCTAAGCGCCATCTCGATGATTGCGCTGACCTCGGCTTCGCTCAGCTTTGCTTCACTCATAGCTTTTATCAAAACCCCATGATTGCGCAAAAAAGGGCCGACCTTTCGGCCGACCCTTCCAAGCTTTAAAATCTAAAATTTTACCGAGCGGAATTTGCTGCGGCAACATCTTCCTGCGTGATCGGGATAATCTTGATCTCAACCCGACGGTTCAGTGAACGGCCTTCTGGGGTCGAATTATCGCCCACGAAATAGCTCGGGTCTTCACCAAAGCCTTGCGACCGAGTCCAGTGTATTCCGGAACGTCTGGTTGATGGTATAACTGCCAGTGGCAAAGGTTACGCCGTCGGGCAGATTGACCAGAATCGCGTTGCCGCCATCGGTTTCCGAAACATCGACACCGGAACCGGCGGTTTGTTCTTTCAATTCCTTGATCTGTTGGTCCATTTTATAACCAACAACACCGCCCGCTACGCCGCCGACACCGGCACCGATAATCCGCCCGGTCTTGCCGCCGATTACACCGCCGAGCAATCCGCCGAGCACTGCGCCGCCGACACCGCCCATTGCGGTCCGCGAGACTTTCTGTTCGCCAGTGTTGGGGTCGGTAACGCAGCCTGAAACTGTGATCAGCGACAATGCTGCCAGGCTCGATACGAAAATCCGTGAATTCTTCATGGGGATGTTCCCTGCTTTTTGTGCCATCAGGCGCGGTATACGTAACTACACCGCACCCACCTGCGTTGTCAGTAACTAAACCATTCAAACCCTGAGCCGTTCCCGTTCCCCGTATGTGAGTATCTTGGGATACAGTATGCGATATTCAGGATGTTTGCAGTCCTAGCTCCGATTACGGCCACAAGTCTGAATGGTGGCAGAACGCTTTAAGTGTGCTAGCGGCCATCGCGTGACACCTTTTCCTTGGCCCGACTTGTTTGTAATCGCTGGATTGATTGTCCTCAACGGGGTTTTCGCCATGTCCGAATTGGCGATTGTCTCGGCGAGGACAGCAAAGCTGCGCGCGGCTGTGGCGCAAGGCAGTAAAGCCGCCCGCACTGTCATGACGCTGGCTGCCGATCCGGGAAAATTCCTCTCAACTGTCCAGATCGGGATCACGCTGATCGGAATTATTGCCGGTGCTTATTCTGGCGCCAGTCTGGGCGGCCCGGTTGGCGAACGTCTGGCTTATTTCGGTGTGCCTGCTGAATATGCGGATAATGCGGGGTTCGCCGTAGTGATCGCGCTTACGACGTATTTCAGCCTGGTGATCGGCGAACTGGTGCCCAAACAGGTGGCTTTGCGCAACGCTATACCGATTGCGCTGGTCATGGCCCGGCCGATGGCATTGCTCGCCCGCGTAGCTGCGCCGGTGGTTTGGGTTCTGGACAAAAGCTCCGGCTTGCTGGTCCGCCTTTTGGGAGTGCGCCCTGCGGGCGAGGGGAATGTCACCGCCGAGGAGCTGCATATGATCTTCGCTGATGCGACACATCAAGGCGTGATCGAGGCGGAGCAGCACCAGATCCTCGCCGGTGTTGTCCGGCTGGCGGACCGCCCAGTCCGTGAATTGATGACCCCGCGCACCGATGTGGATTGGGTCGACGTATCTGACGATACCGTTGCGATCCAGAAAGCGATCGGGGATAGCCCGCATTCACTTCTGCCGGTGGCGGATGGCTCGCCGGACAAGATCGTCGGCGTGGTGAAGGTGCGAGAAGTGCTCGCCTTGCTGGTGGCGGGCAAACCGGTATCGCTGGCCGACCTGATGGCCAAGGCGGTGGTAATCCCTGACCAGTTGGATGCACTGGATGCGCTGCGCGCCTTGCAACAATCCGAAGTCGCGATGGCGATGGTCCATGATGAATATGGTCATCTGGAAGGTATCGTTACGCCGGTTGATCTGTTGACCGCACTGGTCGGTGCATTCGCTAGCGACCATGATGAAGGCGATGAGCCGGGTATCATCGAGCGGGCCGATGGGTCGCTGATTGTATCGGGCGCGCTGTCAGCCGATGATCTGGCAGAGCGGCTGGGCATTGAATATGGCGACGACCGCGAGTTTGCGACGGCGGCGGGCTATGTCCTGTCCGTGCTCAAGAAGCTGCCGGCCGAAGGGGAGACCTTCAAGGCTCAGGGATGGCGGTTTGAAGTGATCGACATGGATCACCGCAAGATCGACAAACTGCTGCTGACTGACGAGCGGCCAAAGAGAGAGGTTGAGGATTAGTCTTAGCCTTAAGCGCCGGGCGCGGGAGATTTGTTTTCTCTCGCGGCTAGTTCGCTTCGCGAACGCCTCCGAGGGGGCGGCCTAACCGGCCGGCGGGCAGTCGCCCTTGCGGTCCGCTGGTCGCGGACCGATCCATTCCAAGCTATGAAGGTTTGACCTAGTCTTGGTCGCGGCAGCCAGCGTGCGACTGCACGCCGCGCGGTTAGCGCGTAAGCCCAAGGGAGCGAATGCGACCGCCGGCGCTTGAGGCCAAACAAACAAAACTAGCTGAGCAAAGCTCAGATAGGGATAACAGCCTGCGTTACCTGACCGTCACCCTCGGGCGCGGCGATAATGTCGCGGGTTACGCGGCCCTTGGCCACGGTATTGGTTCGCGCATCGCCGACTGATGACCGGATGCCAGGATCGGCGGTGCCAGCCTTATCAATCGCCGAAGATTCAATGCCGCTACGCGGTGCCGGGCCGCCGAACAGCGCGTCCAGTGCCTGGGTTGATGTAGCGCCGTCGGTCGGGCGCGGCGCGCCGGCGGCGGGCGGTACGAGGTTGAAATCGGGCGGAACCACCAAGGGCGCCTGCCGCTGTACGGCAAATTCATCGGGACGTTCGCGGCCCATGATGCCGCCGCCGCCGCCACAAGCGGCCAGCATTGCGGTGGTCGCGCTCAAAAGGATCAGTGTGCTTATCTTACGCATATCAGCTCTCCGCGGGTGTCGCCGCTTCATTGGTGTCTGTTGCGTCCTTATCGCGGACGAAGAAGGAACGGGCAAGGATGATCACAACGCCGATGGTAATACATGCGTCGGCAATGTTGAAAATCAGGAATGGGCGGAACGTGCCGAAATGCAAATCGGCATAATCGATCACGTAGCCAAGTTCGTAACGGTCCTTGATATTACCCAGCGCGCCGCCGAGGATCATGGCAAGACCGAGAATATCGCCAAAGGCCTTTTCGCGCAGCATCCAGATTGTCACCACCAGCGCGATACCGGCGGTAACCGCCACCAGAATCCAGCGCATTTCCATCGATGTGGCTTCGAACATACCGAGCGAAAGGCCGAAATTCTGCGTCCAACGTAGATCGAAAAAGGATAATAGGCCGATCACACCGTCCGGCTGATTGCGCAGATCGAGCGGGCCGACCATCAACCATTTCACATATTGATCAGCAGCAAAAATACCGACCGCGAGGAACAGGCCAATCAGGCGGTTACGCATAATCGGGTTCATGATGCGGCATCCAAAGCTGACACGACATCATCGCAGCGCCCGCACAGCGCGGCGTCCTCTGCCACGTCAGGCAGAAGCCGCCAGCAGCGGCCGCATTTATGATGATCGGTGCGGGTAACAGTCACATCTGCTCCTTGGCCGCGGCTGACTGTCGCGGTGATGAACAGTTCTGCAAGATTGTCGTCGGTGAAACCATCCGGGACACTATCGGCAGGTACGGTGACCGAAGCCTCCAGCCCAGAGCGGATAGTTTTTTCGCGCCGCAACGGTTCGATTGATTCCATCGCCCGGTCGCGCAATTCACGCAAAGCAGTCCACCGGCTCATATCAGCCTCGGTTTTCGGAACCTCCGGCCATTCCAGCAAATGCACGCTTTCCGCATCGGGGAAGCGCGTTTGCCAAACTTCCTCGGAGGTAAAGACCAGCACCGGCGCGGCGTAGCGAACCAGTGCGTGGAACAGGATGTCCATAACTGTCCGGTTGGCGCGGCGCTTTAGGCTGTCTGCGGCATCACAATAGAGCCGGTCCTTGCGGATATCGAAATAGAATGCCGACAAATCTTCATTGGCGAATTCGGTCAGCGCGCGGGTATAGGCGTTGAAGTCGAAATCATCCGTGGCGCGGCGCAATTTGCCGTCCAACTCGCCCAGCAGCGCCAGAACATAGCGTTCCAGCTCCGGCATTTCGCTGACCGGCAAAGCTTCGGCCTCATCATAATCAGCCAACGCGCCGAGCATGTAGCGGAAAGTATTGCGCAGTTTCCGGTACTGGTCGCCAACGCCTTTGAGGATTTCATCGCCGATCCGGTGATCTTCGGTATAATCGACGCTCAGTGCCCACAGCCGGATGATGTCCGCGCCATATTGCTCCATCACCTTCAGCGGGCTGATGGTGTTGCCGAGCGACTTCGACATTTTGAAGCCCTTCTGATCCATCGTGAAGCCATGGGTCAGGACCGCCTTGTAAGGCGCGCGGCCGCGCGTGCCGCAGCTTTCGAGCAAGGAGGATTGGAACCAGCCGCGATGCTGGTCGCTGCCTTCCAGATACAGATCGGCTGGGCTTTCCAGTTCGGGCCATTCGCTCGATTCGAGGACGAAGGCATGGGTGCAACCGCTATCGAACCACACGTCGAGAATATCGCCGATCATTTCGTAATCGTCGGGGTCTCTATCAGGTCCGAGGAATTCAGCGGCGCGGGCTTCTTCCCACGCATCGACACCCTCGGCGATAACGGCAGCAACAATCCGCGCGTTGACCGCTTCATCGACCAGCAATTGGCCGGATTCGCGGTGGACGAACAAGGCAATCGGCACGCCCCATGCGCGCTGGCGGCTGATCAGCCAGTCAGGGCGGCCTTCAACCATCGAGCGCAGCCGGTTGCGTCCCTTTTCCGGCACAAAGCGCGTGGCTTCGATCTCGGACATGGCGATCTGGCGCAGCGAAGGTGCGGCGCATAGTTTTTCGTCAGCCGGATCAATTGCCCCGCCCTCGCCTTCCCAGCCCTTTTCAGCTGGGGTCTTGGGCGAGAATTGGGTCAAAATCTCATCCATGCCGATGAACCATTGCGGGGTGCAACGGTAAATCAGCTTGGCTTTGGATCGCCATGAATGCGGATAGCTGTGCTTGTAATCGGCGCTGGCCGACAGCAGCGCGCCTGCGTCGCTCAAGTCCGAACAGATCGGCCCATCGGGCGCGTTGAAGGGTTTGTTGATGACGCTGCGGCGGCGCTCATCATGTGCGCCCAGCCAAAGCCAATCGTCGCGATACCGCCCGTCACGCTCGACCGCGAAGACCGGCTCGATACCGTTCGCTTTGCACAGCTCGAAGTCATCCTCGCCATGATCAGGCGACATATGGACAAGGCCGGTGCCGCTTTCGGTAGTAACGAAATCGCCCGCGAGCATCGGGCGCGGCTTGGCATAGAATCCGCCGAGATGGTGCATCGGGTGTTGGACGATGGTTCCGGCTAGTTCGGAGCCCTTGATTTTCTTGATAATCCGATGTTCGAATTCCACACCATCACCCGAATTGCGAGCAAGAAAGCTGTCCAATAAAGATTGGGCAAGCAATAGGCGGAAATTCATAGCGCCAGTGCTGAATGCCGCTTCGCCATCTGCAAAGAAGCTGGCCTCGACCAGCAGATACTCAATGTCCTGCCCATAAGCCAAAGCTTGGTTCACCGGGATCGTCCATGGCGTCGTCGTCCAGATCACTGCATGCGCGCCGACCAGTTCCGCAATCGGCGACTCAACAATTTCGAACGCCACATCGATCTGCGGGCTGTCGGTCAAATCCTCATATTCGACTTCGGCTTCGGCCAGTGCGGTTTCCTCAACCGGCGACCACATCACCGGCTTGGACCCGCGATAAAGCTGACCGCTTTCGGCGAATTTCATCAACTCGGCCACGATCTGGCCTTCGGCTTCGGGCCGCATGGTCAGATAGGGTTTGTCCCACCGTCCGCCGATGCCGAGGCGTTTCAGTTGTTCGCGCTGCACATCGACCCAGCCTTGCGCATAGGCGCGGCATTCGGCGCGGAATTCCTTTGGCGGCACGTCGTTCTTGTTGAGCTTTTTCTTGCGGTAGAGTTCCTCCACCTTCCATTCGATCGGCAGGCCGTGGCAATCCCAGCCCGGCACATAGGGCGCATCCTTGCCCAGCAGCGTCTGCGTGCGGACAACGGTATCCTTCAGCACATGGTTCAGCGCATGGCCGATATGCATATCGCCATTGGCGTAAGGCGGGCCGTCATGGAGGATGAATTTCTCGCGGCCTTTGCGGGCTTCGCGCAATTGCTGATACTGATCCGCCGCTTGCCAGCGCGCCAGAATGCCCGGCTCCTTCTGCGGAAGGCCGGCCTTCATGGGAAAATCGGTCTTCGGCAGGAAGACGGTATCCCGGTAATCTCTCTTGGTATCGTCGGTCATATGGAGGCGGCGCTTAGTAGGCTTTTCGCCTTGTCACAATCCCGTTCCATCTGTTCCATGAGAGTCTCGAGCGAATCAAACTTCGCCTCTGGCCGGATGAAATGATGGAAGGATACTTCGATTTCCTGCCCGTAGAGATCACCGGAGAAGTCGAAGAAATAGGGTTCAAGCAATTCCTTTGCCGGGGTGAATTGCGGGCGGATGCCGATATTGGCCGCGCCCTTCAATTCCTGCCCAGTGGCCAGAATTGTACCGGTCACCGCGTAAATGCCGAATTTGGGGCGGAGGTATGATTCCACTGAAAGGTTCGCTGTGGGATAACCGATTTCGCGCCCGCGCTTGTCGCCATGCTCGACGATACCGCGAATCGCAAAGGGGCGGGTCAGCAGCCGTGCGGCTTCCTGCGGACCGCCTGATTGCAACGCCTCGCGCACCCGGCTGGAGGATACCGGTGCATCATTGTCCAACACTGGTGCGACGGCGCGCGATTCGATTCCATGCGCTTTGCCGAGGCTTTCCAGCATCGCGCGATTGCCGCTGCGGCCCTTGCCGAAGGTGAAGTCCTCGCCCGTCACCACACCCGCCGCACCCATCCGTTCGTGCAGCAATTTGCCGACGAAATCTTCCGCCGAGGTGGAGGCGAGATCGCCGCCAAAATGAAACACCAGCATCGCGGTTGCGCCAGCGGCTAGATATAATTCCTGCCGTTGTTCGAGCGTAGTCAGGCGGAATGGTTCCACATCCGGTTTGAAGAACCGTACCGGATGCGGATCGAAGGTGGCAACAATCGCGGGACGGCCTTCTGCGCGCGCCCAGCGGATCGCCTCGCCCGCTACCGCTTGATGACCAAGGTGAAACCCGTCAAAATTACCCAGCGCGATCACTGCGCCGCGCAGACTTTCAGGCAATGCCTCGCGGTGATCGAGCCATCTCACGCCTCGATCTTCTTTGGCCGTTCATACGTGATGAAGGAATAGGCCGGATGGCGATCATCTGCCGGGTGGTCTGTCCGCGCCGTTTCAGTCCATTCCGCGCTGATCGGCGGCATGAAGGTATCGCCATCAAATTCGCCGTGCACTTCGGTCAATTCGATCCGGTCGGCCAGCGGCATGAATACATCATAGATCGCCGCGCCGCCGATTACCGCAATTTCGCCGTCGCCTGCCAATGCGAGGGCTTCTGGGGCCGAGCGGGCAATCTCTGCCTCACCAGAATCCCAGATTTCGCGGCGGGTCAGTACGATATGCCGCCGGCCAGGAAGCATCCCCGGCAAACTTTCGAAGGTCTTGCGGCCCATGATCATCGGCTTGGCCATTGTCAGTGCTTTGAAGTGCCTGAGGTCTGCAGGCAGGTGCCACGGCAATTTACCATCCTTGCCAATCGCGCCATTGGCGGCGCGGGCATATATTAAAACAATGGTCTGGTTCATTTTGGTTCCGAGCTTAGCCAGGTGACGTGGCCCATTTTACGGCCATCATGCGCCTCGCGCTTGCCGTAAAGATGCAAGTGAGCATCAGGGTCACCCAGTAATTGATGCGCCGATAAAGCCTCTGAACCGACGATATTGGTCATGATCACTTCGGACGCGGTGGTTTTGGTCGATCCCAAGGGCAGGCCGCAAATTGCGCGGATATGGTTCTCGAACTGGCTGGTGGCTGCGCCCTCGATGCTCCAATGGCCGGAATTATGGACCCGCGGAGCCATTTCATTGAATATCGGTCCTGCATCGGTGGCAAAAAATTCGCAGGTCAGCACTCCGACATAGCCAAGCGCCTCGGCAATATCGGCCGCCAGCGTGCGGGCCTGATCCAATTGTTCCGTGATTTGCGCGGATGGGGGCAGGGACGACTTGGCCAGAATGCCATTATCATGGACATTCTCTGCGCTGTCCCAAAAACGCACTTCGCCGTCCTGTCCGCGCACCAGAATGACGGAAAATTCGGCGCTGAAATGAACTAGCCCTTCGTAAATGGTTGCGGCGTCGGGCAAACGAATGGCGTCGACGTCGCGCGCGGAATTGATCCGCCATTGGCCCTTGCCATCATAGCCATCTGCGCGGGTTTTCAAGATGCCGGGCGCGCCGATCCGGTCGATCGCGGCGGCCAATTCCTCGGCTGTATGAACGGGAGCATAGGGCGCGGTATTCCCGCCCAGTTCTTCGGCAAAGCCCTTTTCATGCAAACGGTCCTGCGCAATTTCCAATGCCTTGGAATGCGGTGCCAATTTGGCCTCGATAGCGGCCAGCGGCGCGACCGGCACATTTTCGAATTCGAAGGTGACGACATCGCAAGCAGCGGCAAAGCCCGCCAGTGCAGTCTCGTTGGTCCATGCGGCACAGGTGAATTCCGCGCTAACCTCTGCAGCCACGCTGACTGGATCTGGCGCGTAAATATGGCAGCGATAACCCAATTGGGCAGCCGCCATGGCCAGCATGCGGCCCAATTGACCGCCGCCCAGAATTCCGATTGTTCCCCCCGGTTCGATCATGCCGCCATTACTGCCATCAATCGGTCGGTCGTTCAGCTACGGCATCAGACCGCGCTGCGCGCCACGCCTTCAGCCGTTCCGCCAGCGCATCGTCAGAAATGCCCAGGATAGAGGCTGCGAGCAGCCCTGCATTGGTCGCGCCAGCTTCGCCGATCGCCAGAGTGCCAGTGGGAATCCCGGCGGGCATCTGAACGATGGAAAGAAGACTATCCAAGCCTGACAGCGCCTTCGACTGCACCGGAACGCCAAGCACCGGTAGATGGGTCATGGCCGCAATCATGCCGGGCAAATGCGCTGCGCCGCCCGCACCCGCGATGATGACCTTAAAGCCATCGTCGGCGGCGTCCTTTGCGAATGCGACCATCCGGTCCGGCGTACGGTGGGCAGAAACAATGCGCGCTTCATAGGCGATACCCAACTCGTCCAGCACTTCGGCGGCGCATTTCATGGTCGACCAGTCTGACTGGCTGCCCATGACGATCGCGACCGATGAGGCGTTTTTTTCTGGAGCAGCCATCAGCTATCCTTCAAATAATACCGCTCACCGGGCACCATTGCATCATCGAATTCATAAATAATCGGTTGGCCGGTAGGAATTTCGAGGCCGGTAATATCATCGTCGGAAATGCCCGACAAATGTTTGACCAGCGCGCGCAGGCTGTTGCCATGAGCGGAAATGATCACCGTCTCACCGCTGGCCAGAACCGGCAGGATATCGCTTTCCCAATAGGGTAGAACCCGCTCGATGGTCAGTTTCAGGCTTTCGGTATTGGGAATGTCGATCCCGGCATAGCGCGGATCGGACGCCAGATCATATTCGCTACCAGCTTCCAGCGGCGGCGGCGGCACGTCGAAACTGCGGCGCCAGATATGCACCTGATCGTCGCCGTGTTTGTCCCGCGTTTCCTGCTTGTTGAGCCCGGTCAGCCCGCCATAGTGGCGTTCATTCAGTCGCCAGTCCTTGACCTCTGGAATCCACAGCCGGTTCGCTTCGCCCAATGCCAGATGCAGTGTCTTGATCGCCCGTGTTTGGACGGAGGTGAAGGCCCGGGTCGGCATTACGCCCTTTTCGACCAACAATCTGCCCGCCGCCTTGGCTTCGCTCACGCCCTGTTCCGTCAAGCCGACATCCCACCAACCGGTGAAGCGGTTTTCGAGGTTCCACTGGCTTTGGCCATGGCGAACGAGGATTAGTGTAGGCAAGCGAGCGCTCCTGCATCGGTGAAGTTGGGTCGTTAGCTTTTGGCACCGTCTTTGGGAAGGGCTGCACGGGCCGAATCACCTGTCGTGTCGGCAGTATTTTCTTCGGCCCCACCAATTTCTTCAGAGCTGTGCGGATTTGCTTCGAATGCCCTTGCTTGCGCTTTCCGCCGGCGCAAATTCTCTCTCAGCTTGGCGGCGAGCCGTTCTTCTTTGGTTAGCTTGTGTGGGTTGTTTGCCATGGTGATCCAGCGATTGCCGCGATGTGCGCTGCAAGGCAAGCCCGACCTTGGCAAGGGTTGGCTTGACAATGGTAGGCTCGCCAGCCAATAGCGCGCCCCTGCCATGGGCCGCTTTTTGCATCCCATTGTCGGAATACGCGAAATGGTGTGCTGCTGTAGCTCAGTGGTAGAGCGCATCCTTGGTAAGGCTGAGGTCGAGAGTTCAATTCTCTCCAGCAGCACCATTTCTTTTATCCATCTATATCAATGACTTAACCACCCTTCGGGGTGCCGATTTAATCGGGCAATGTCCGCCGGTTAGGGCGGTCTGCTGAATTGGATTGGTGGCCAGAGACACTTTGGAAGGCGCAGATGTCTGCGGTTGTGGGCGAATATCTCTGAGGGGCCAAAACGCTGGCACCAGATGCAGATGGGGATTTGTGGGAAATTCGGGCGCCCTTCAGGCGAATCCGAGAAAACTTCGCTGCGCTTTCCATTCCAGCGGAACTTCTCCGCAGCGCAAAAGATAACGACCGGTGAGTTGCGGAGGCTGGCGTCCCTCAAGAATGGCTGAGACAATGTCAGGCGCCAGCCAAGAGAGCCGTGCCAGTTTTTGCAAATGGCGCTTACTGTAGCGCGATATGGATGGAGTAACTATTTCACTGATAAGGTAATCGCGCGAGGCAAACGCCAGCGCCAAAAGTTTAACCAATACTGGATCGGGCGGGGCGTTTGAGATTGCGCCGCCGGGATGCTGAACGAGCTTAAGTTCATTGCCCTTGCGGACCAGCTTTGCTGAAACCGATATGGTTTCGGGGTCCGTGGTGTCCGGAATAGTGATCGCGATGTCGATCGACTCCTTGGTCAACCGAATCGAAGTTTTGAGTCCCAGCAGCAGTTTGCGCTGTTCGACCGTGGATCCGCAGCGCAAGGTCTCGGCAATGTTACTGCTGGCCTCCATCTCCATCTGCAGTTGCTCCGTTCCTGCGGCCGAGCGAAAAACCAGTGTCTCCAGATGTCGTGACACGGCCTCGATCACGACTCTGTCGATCTCGCCGACCGGAAACCGCCATGCCCTGTCTCTTGCCTCACCCGGCCTGTGGCGGGTCGCATAGTAGCAATAGGATTTGGGGCCCTTCTTTCCCCGTGTCGGCGACATGGGATAATCATCCGGATCGGTGAGCATGCCCGTGAGCAGGCAAGGCTGGCTAGTCTTCGTGCCCACAACCTTATCATGGTTGTTGCGCGTCAGTATATCCCGGACGGCTTGGAACACATCGTCACCGATAATTGCTTCGTGCGCGCCTTCGTAGGTGTGCTCTTTGTGCCTTGTCTTGCCAATGTAGATCGGATTCTTGAGAAGCAGCGCGAGAGCACCTCGCCCGAAGTGGACATCGCCGATGACCCGGCCGCTACCCAGGATCCGTCTGCGTGTGCGGATATTGCTGCGGGCCAAGTCGTCTGCAAGTTTCGGGATCGACTTCAATTCCAGATAACGCCGAAAGATGAGGCGGACCACCTCTGCTTCTTCATTTTCAATCAGCAGCTTGCGCTCCTCGACCCGGTAGCCATGGGGCACCGCGCCCCCCATCCACATACCCTTCCTTTTGGACGCTGCGATCTTGTCGCGGATGCGTTCGCTGGTTACCTCGCGCTCGAACTGAGCGAAGGATAAAAGAACATTGAGGGTCAGCCGACCCATCGAATTAGTGGTGTTAAATGCCTGCGTCACCGAAACGAAGCTGGCTTTTCTTTCGTCGAGTATCTCGACGATCTTGGCAAAATCGGCAAGGCTACGGGTGAGCCGATCGACCTTGTAGACGACAATGATATCGACTTTCCCAGACTCGACATCGGCAAGCAGCTGTTTGAGCGCCGGTCTCTCCATGCTTCCGCCTGACCAACCGCCATCGTCATAAAGTTCAGTGCCCTGTTCCCATCCTTCATGCGACTGGCTGAGGATATAGGCACCGCAGGCTTCACGCTGGGCATCGAGACTGTTGAAGGCCTGCTCCAGGCCTTCCTCGGTCGATTTGCGGGTGTAGATGGCGCAGCGCTTTTTCTCAGCCATTGGCCTTAGCTTTGCTGAGGCCGAAAAAGCGGGGTCCTGACCAGTGCGCTCCGGTAATAGCCTGTGCTATCTGGCTAAGGCTACGGTATCGCCGTTCTTCATGCTCATAACCATTCTCGAGCACCAGAACGTGGTGGACCTTGCCGTGCCAGCTGCGGATCAGGCGCGTTCCTGCCTTGAGTTTGGCAGGTCCCGACACGAACTCACCGCCCTGGTCCACTTTCGAGGCTATGCGATCAAGCTCGCGGCGAGTCGCGAAGGGCAATTTTCCGAACCGGCGTTCCTGCATCCGGTAGGCGATTCCGCGGCGAAGCAGGTCGGGCCCAATATCGGGAGCGGGTGCTCTATACTGCTCGCGCCACGCAGCGCGAAGTTCAGCAGGCGCCATGACAGAGAGTTTCGTTAGCATGGAGATACTCATGATAGAGACTCGGTCTCAGCGATGATTCGGTAGGCGGTTTTGCCACCTGTCCGCTCTTCCTTGACTATTCCTACATCCGACTGGCGCACACCTGACAGGAATGCCCGGCAGCTATGCGGTTTCCAGGATGTTGCTTCCATCACTTCATCAATCGTCGCGCCATGTCTGCGCCGCAGCATCTCCAGTACGGTAGCGGATTTGGATTTGGACGAAGAATTGTTGGGCTTGGAAATGATGATCATTTGGGGTCTCCTTGAGCAAGGCCGGATAATCCGGAGCCTTGCACTGACCCAAGCCACCGGTTTTGCTGGACCAGGCGGCGTGATTCGCTTCCACTACTGCGACAAGAGCACCAATGCTTGGCTGCGCTGCGAAGTCGAGTGAAATATGAAAGGGCTCCGACGGTTCGCAATAAAGAGAGCCAATCATTCGTAATGATGGGGTCAGAGGTTCGAATCCTCTAGCCCGAAAAATTCATCATGGGTTGGCGGATGTAGCTTAACTCTCTGATTTGGCATATGATCTGTTTGTTAAAGCCGAACAACGTCATTACAGGAAAGCCACACCCGCCATGGATGATTCTACGCTACTTCTACCTGGTCTGTCACCTGTTTCTGGCAAGCGGCTGGACGCCAGATTTGATGGTGGCGAGCTCTCGTCGAATGGTGGAATTGTGCTGCTGCGCGAGGTCGAAAAGCGCCTTGGCGTGGCGGATCTACGAGCAGGTCTACTGCCGGCGGGGCCAGGCTGAAAATCACATCAAGTCATGGAAGACCCATCTCGCTGCAGATCGTACGTCCTGCTCAAGGGCTACGGCTAATCAGCTGCGGCTGTTTCTGCATGCCGGGGCCTACTGGCTGATGTGGGGCCTGCGCACCGCCATGCCGAAGCGCTCGATCTGGCGTACGGCCCAGTTCGATACCCTGCGCCTGCGCCTCATCAAGATCGCGGCCCGCGTTACCGAATTGAAAACCTTGATCCGCATTCAATGGCCAACCGCCTGTCCAGACCAGAAAATCTTGCGCATCGCCTGCGCGCGCATCCCGCGCCTCATGACCTGAACGACGGGCCAGGTCCCTAAAACCCAACCCCTACCTTCAACTCGCAAGCCTTAAAAAATCGCCAACCTCCGGATCAGCCCCGGGGACGATCCACCGCGTCTGAGCCAAGCCGAAAACCAGATCACGGCCGTCGTCAAACACTCACCATGAATTTTACGGGCTAGCTGGCCACTGTTCGCGGGCCGCGGACAAAGTTATCGAAACGGGCGGTCGAGCTGCCGACAAATCCCCACAAGACCCGAAACAGTAGCAATGCCAGGGTGACGACCCCGAGCGCCATATGCCAGGTGAACTCGCCTTGTTCGGCCGTCCACCACAGAGAAGGCAGCAGCGCAACCAAGGCCCAATGCACCAGCCGTATCGACCAATCCCAAACGGTGATCCTGTTTGCGCACCGGTTCTGCACACTAGCCTCGGTCACGATCATTTCGCCTCTTCCGCACTAAGCCGTAGGTCTGCGCTTGGCTAATTGCCTTGTCTCACAAGAATTGTCGGCTGCGATTGGTCAGAAGTCAGCGGCCAATTCCAGACTTGCGGAACGCGGACCTTCCCTCTCGAAACCGCCGGACGAGGTCGGATTCCATCCTCTGGAATCGAATACGTTCTCGACCTGCAAACGCAGAACCGCTGGCGCGCCTCGCAGTTCGAAGCGATAGCGGGCTCCCAGATCGATTTCAGTACGCGAGGGCACCTCAAGCTGCCTGCCGGTTGCAGGATCGGGCCGGATTGAGGCGGTCAAGGGGCCGGAGTGATCGATCCCGGCTTCAATCGAGATTCCGGGGAGGAACGGCCGGCTATAGTTGAAGTTTACCCGAACAAGCTGGCGCGTCTGCGCCACCGCTCGCGCGCCCACCCGGCCCGAATCCACGTCCGGTCCAGTCACCTGCGGATCCATCCAAACTGCCCCCGCAACCACGTTGAGACCGGGTGCGAGGGCGCCCGCGAGCGACACTTCCACGCCGCGGTTGATGAGCGCGCCCAAATTAGTGAAAACGTTTTCTGAGTTGAGGCTGAAATAGGGTTTTTTGAGTTCGAAAACCCCGCCAACGAGCTGGAAGTCCGGTCGCAGCGCATAGCGGAACCCGAACTCGCGTTGTTCTGTGAGCGCAGACGGCAGCGGCTGCCCGCGATTGCCCGCGGCATCGGGTGCCGTGCCGTTTTCCTCCATCCCGCGCGTGTAACCGCCGTACACCGCCAGCCGCTGCGTGAGGCTGGCTGCGGCAGAGGCATTGTACAGCCACGGATCGGTGGTGATGCTCGACGCGCCATTGGTAGGCGAATTCACGTCCTTGGTGTAGGTGCTGCGCTGCAATCCGACGCTCAACTGGCCAATGCCGGCCAGAATGCCATCGTAGCCGATGCCGCCGGTGAGCTGCTCTACATGGTCCTCGCTTTGCGGTCCGAAAGTGAAGGCGGGCTTGGTTACCGGCACATAAAAGCCGATCTCGGCCCTGCCGAAGGCGACCGACGATGATCCGCCGTAGAGGCTCATTGCTTGGCGGCCCCGGACCATCACATGCACTGTGTTGGCCAGCGAGCCGGCTTGTCGACGCCAGGTTAGCCGTGCTTCTCCGGATGTCGAAGCACGGCGGGTTTCCGGATTGGTATTGATGAAATGGTCGGCAAGACCACCTGCCGTGGTGTTGCGGTAGAGGTCCGAATAGTTCTCCAACAACACCACCCGCGACCGGAAGACTCCGGTGCTGAGTACGAAGCTCTCGCTCAAGTCAAAGCGGCCAAGGAGGCCGATATTTTCCTGGATGCGGTCCTGGTCAGTCCATTCCTGACCGAAAGATTCTTTGCCTATCTCCGGCGGCAGGAAGAAGCCTGAAACAAAGACCACCGGACTGATGTCTTCGCGGTTCCTGCTGTAGCCCCAGAAGGGCGTCAACTGGGCATCGCTGCTCGGACTCCAGCGGGGTACGATGCCGAAGTTGAAAATCCGGTTGGCCTGATCGGGGCTCTCCACGTTGCGCCGCAGGGCCGCTGCAGCGCTGACGGTCAATTCCTCGCCGACGATTGGCAGATGGCCCTGGAATTCCAGCGAACGCGAGCCAAACGAGCCGAGCGTGACCGAAGGGCTGAAGCTCGCTCCGCCAGAGCCGCTACGCAGGCGGTAATCCACAATACCCGTTGGCGCTGGGAACGGGTAGCTCAGCGTGCTCAGGCCAACGCGGATCGTGTTGCCTTCCCCAAGGCTTCTGTTCAATTGCCCCTGGAGGTCGATATACACCCCTTCCACGCGCACATTGCCGGCGGTGATCGGGCTGAAACCGCGTACTCCACGGTCGCTGTAGATGCCGATGCGTTCCGACCCGACGCTTATGCCGAACGCATCTTCTGCCGCAGTCACTGCATTCTCGTCGGCTCTCTGGGCATTGGCAGATTCGCCATATCCGAGCGTCAGCGCGGCAATTATGAATGGAACGGCCCGCATAGATACTCCCTTGTGTGGTGATGAACCAACGTGATCGGCCCCCAAAAAGAATGCGCAGACCGCCGCGGCGCTAATCCGCTGGTCGGTACAGGAAATCCGTCGTATTGCCGTCCGACTTGCCCAGCGCCGCATCGACCCCGCCTACAACATCGCATGGTCGCTATGGCGACGAGCGCATCAGGCCACCGCACAGCAAGCGCACCTCCGATCAAAAGCGCAACTGTAATGCTAGTCGCTCGCCTTGCCACTAGATTCATTTGCTCTGACAGTGCCCGTTTCAGACATAATTTCGACAGATGGAGACGAGCTGCCATCCGACTGACACCACCCTTTCATGCTACATTACCAGTGATTTTGGTCAAAAATGAGGGATGATTGCGGTTGTCTCTATTTCTACGAGTGCGTCACTCTGGTGCTGTCAGTCTAACGGCAACCCGTCTCCGGTTAACGCAAGAGTTGCAAAGCTCAGCCGGTTCTCAAACCGCAAGATTTTGCCACTCGGCCAAAGCAGCCGAGCGTCGAGATTTGTAGGTTTGGCGATCAACAAGGTGGCGTTCTGAGTTGAAGTGGTTGTAGAAAGAGGCGTGAATTGAGGCGAATTTCTGCAGCGTTTTCGTCTGTCGAAATCGGAGCATTGCATGCTCTCGTCGTCGGAACGGTAAGTGGGAATTCTCAGCTCGATTATTCTTCCATTGCCCCATCATCCGGCGGTCCAAATTACCGAGATCTCGCATTGCTGCGGGATAGGATTTCAACCCATCAGTAACGATCTTCTCGGCCCTTCCGTGACGCTTCAGCGCCTTCTTCAGGAACCGCAAAGCCGCACGTTTGTCCCGTTTCTTGGTGACATAGCTTTCAAGAACCTCACCTTCATGATCCACCGCGCGCCACAAATAGCGTCTCTCGCCGTTGATCTTTACGAAGACCTCGTCGAGGTGCCAGCGCCAGTGACGATAGCCAGAAAAGTGAGCAATCCGACGTCGTCGAATTTGGTTTGCGAACATCGGGCCAAAACGGTTCCACCAAAACCGCACCGTCTCGTGGCAGATGTCGATGCCATGTTGGAAAAGAAGGTCCTCGACATTCCGCAATGAGAGCGGATACCGAACGTACATCATCACAACCAAGCGGATGATTTCAGGCGACGAGTTGAAATAGCGAAACGGACTTCTGGTCGGGGTCATC
>Ga0209491_10003677_pt1 | contig 24913 bp, 15 predicted proteins | sample BON02_FD_187213 | JGI IMG/M metagenome (GOLD analysis project Ga0209491, IMG submission 187213) | Freshwater microbial communities from Lake Bonney liftoff mats and glacier meltwater in Antarctica - BON-02 (SPAdes) (version 2) | ecosystem: Environmental > Aquatic > Freshwater > Ice > Glacier...
CATGTTATGGCACTACATTTTGATTTTCAAAAAGCGAGTTCCTTTACTTTTAACGAAACACGGACCTCGTTGGCCAAAAAAAAGTGGTTTTTCGGCGATTTTGGACCCCGGAATGTTAAACATGGGTCAACATAGGCGTATGGCCCAGCCGGATCGCCCGCTCTGATCGCGAAGGGGGTGTTTTCAGTTGCGACGCCATTTCTGCTGGCAGCGAAGCCCTCGTAGCTCGCAGGGAGAAATGCTTCGGGCCCATTGTCCGACAGGACTCCGAGTTCGAAGTCTTCAATGCCGTTGGAACTGCTGCCGTAGAAAATATCCGCATGAGCCGAATTGGCGAATGAGGCGGCAGCCAGAGCAAGAAATAACGAGATTTTGTTTTTCATTGGTTTGTTTTGAAGATTGGACCCGCGCGCATCTCCCCGGTCGCCGCAGAGGGTGCGAAGGGATCATGGAATCCGGTAAAGGTGAGCAGGGCTTTCAAAACAAAGATAAATCAACGACCGTCGATACGACCATCAAGGGCAGTTGGTGGCAACTCACAAATCGACATTTTCAAATCAGATCCAGCGTGTGGGGATGTAGTTCCTACAACGAATGATCGCTTCCATGAGGGCCTTCTGCGCTCCTGCGATTCACGTCCGGATAACGCCAAATTATTGCCCTATCATTGCCCAGGGTGGGGGTTCCTTCCCAGAGTCAGTAGTGTAAAGCGTTGAAAATGAAGTAGGGCCGCAGGGACTTGAACCCTGGACCAAGGGATTATGAGTCCCCTGCTCTAACCAACTGAGCTACAGCCCCGACGTTGCGGGTGGAGATTCACACGGAGATTCCGGAGAATCAAGCACTCATGTGATCGTCAAGCTTGCCGAATGTCCGACGGGAAGGCAAACAGGGCGGGTGAGTTTTTCACTGGTTCTTCAGGCGGTCTTGCCGGTTTATATTTTGGTGGCAGTGGGACTGGCTCTCCGTGGCTTCAAAGTGGTCACGGTAGAGATGGAAAAGGGGATGCTGAAGCTGGTGATTCATTGCCTGTATCCCTGCCTTATCCTCGACAAAACCCTGGGGAATGATCTTGTGCGCCAAGGGAGTGTTTTGGCTTGGGGAATTGGACTGGGTTTCGGGATCATTGTGGTGGGAATGCTGGTTTCCTATCTCGCGGGTCGGATCATCGGCCTGCAACCGGGGAGTGGCCGCCGGACCTTTACGCTGGCAGGAGGGGTTCAAAATTATGGATATACTGCGATCCCGATTCTTCTCTTCGTGGTGGCGGGCGATGACAAGGTGCTGGGGGTCCTCTTTATCCACAGTCTTGGGGTTGAGATCGCGATTTGGGTGGTTGGGATTATGGTGGTGACCGGTTCAATTTTCGGGAATCCGAAGCTTCTGATTAACGGGCCCATTGTGGCGGTGATTCTGGGAGTGGCGCTTTCTTCGACGGGCGGCTGGATTTTATTTGACCCCGTTCAAGGTGGAATTTTCGGCTCGGTCGTCCGACAGGCCATGAATTGGCTGGGGGCGTGTGCCTTTCCCATCGGCCTCATGCTGATTGGAGCGACGATGTATGACCTCATCGGAAAAGAACGTCTGTCTCCCAGGATTGGCATCGCTTCGCTGGTGGTTCGACTGGGGGTGATGCCGATCATCATTCTCTGTGCAGCCAAATATCTTCCCATCATCACGGAATTGAAGCAGGTCCTCTTGGTTCAATCCGCGATGCCTGCTGCGGTGAGTCCGATTTTTGTGGCGCGTCACTATGGCGGGAGTCCGGGGGTGGGGGTGCAGATCGTGCTCGCGACCTCACTTTTTGGCCTCTTTACAATGCCGCTATGGATTTCCTGGGGAAGTCGGTTTATTTTCGGGTGAGGTGCCCCCTCGGGAATGGCCCCCCCTTATTATTCCCGGAGACGGGGAGGGGAGTGAGTTCTTGCGTCTGGGGGTCAGAGGTCAGAGGTCTTAATCGGCCATGCGGCCGCAGCACTGCTTGAACTTCTTGCCGGAACCGCAGGAGCAAGGCTCGTTGCGACCGACCTTGGCAACCGGACGACGTCGCGGCAGGTTCAACTTGAGACCGCTTTCGTCCGCTCCGCCGCCTTCCCTTCTAGGAACGACGCTCGATGATCCCGAGACCGCCATATTGTCCTGGGTCATGGAGTCTTCGGTGCCGCCCGAGGTTTGCTGGGGAGCATTTCCAAGGAGCGACTCAGCGGGTGGCTGCACCGTGGTGAAGCGGAAGAGATTGTGCACGCTCCCCTCGTCGATGGTGTCCATCAAGGCGGTGAAGAGCTTGTAGGCCTCCATCTTGTATTCCACGAGCGGATCTTTCTGGCCCTGGGCGCGGAGTTGCACGCCTTCGCGGAGGGAATCCATCGCGTAGAGGTGCTCCTGCCACTTCTGGTCGATCGAGTTGAGCATGATGTGGCGCTCAAGCGAATCGAGGTGCTCGGGATTCTCCATCGCGACTTTGCGGGCATAAGCTTTCCGAACGGCCTCGAGGAGATACTCGCTGTTTCCTTCTTCGTTGCGGGTCTCAAACTGAGCGTCGTCGAGAGTGAGATGGACCGGGAAGGTCTTGTTGACCCAGTGAAGGAGTTCCACGAAGTCGGGCTGACCTTCGTCACGCTCGTTGGTGTAGTGATCGACCTTCAACGGGATGATGCGATCGAGAACCTCCATGATGAGTTCGCGGGGATCCTCGGAGTTGAGGACTTGGTTGCGGTATCCGTAGACCACTTCACGCTGACGGTTCATGACGTCATCGAAGTCGAGGACGTATTTACGGCGACGGTAGTGAAGCTGTTCGACTCTCTTCTGGGCGGTTTCGACGGAGCGGTTGAGCCATTTGTGCTCGAGAGCTTCACCATCTTCCATGCCGAAGCGCTCCATCATGTTGGTCATGCGGTCGGCCGCCGCAAAGTTGCGCATCAGGTCGTCCTCAAAAGAGAGGAAGAACTGGGATTCCCCGGGGTCGCCCTGACGGGAACAACGTCCGCGGAGCTGACGATCAATCCGGCGTGATTGGTGACGTTCGGTGCCGACGACGAAGAGTCCGCCGGCGGCTACAACTCCTTCGCCCAACTTAATGTCGGTGCCTCGTCCCGCCATGTTGGTGGAGACGGTGACGGATCCGAGTTGGCCGGCGTTTTTGACGATTTCAGCTTCTTGAAGGTGATACTTGGCGTTGAGGACGGAGTGGGGAATCTTGGCGACCTGGAGCATGCGGCCCAGTTCTTCGGAAGCCTCCACGGAAGCGGTGCCGACGAGAACGGGCTGACCTTTCTTCTGACACTCTTCAATGCGAGTGACCACGGAGATGAATTTTTCGCGCTTTGTCTTGAAGACCTGGTCGTTGTTATCCTTGCGCTGGTTGGGCCGATGGGTCGGGATGGGGAGGACGTCGAGATCGTAAATATCGTGGAATTCCGCCGCTTCGGTTTCCGCTGTTCCGGTCATGCCTCCCAGTTTCTCGTAGAGGCGGAAATAGTTTTGAATCGTGATGGTGGCGTAGGTCTGGGTTTCGCGTTCCACTTCCACGTTCTCCTTGGCTTCGACGGCCTGGTGGAGTCCATCGGACCAACGACGGCCGGGCATCTCGCGTCCGGTGTTTTCATCGACGATGACGACCTTGCCGTCTTTGACGACATACTCGTTGTCCTTTTCGTAGAGACAATAGGCTTTTAGGAGCTGGGAAATGGCGTGCACGCGGGTGCCCTGTGAATCCATCTTGGATTGGATCTTTTCCTTCTTGGCGAGGCGCTCGTCGTCGCTGAGATCGAGTTGGGCATCGATGTTCGCGAAGGCGTCGGCGAGATCGGGAATGGTGAAGGCCTCCGGTTCATCGGGAGAGAGGAATTCACGACCCATTTCCATGAGATCGGCGTCGTGGCCTTTCTCGTCGATGGTGAAGTAAAGATCTTCTTTGATCGCAAAGAGTTCTTTCTTCCGGGTGTCCTGATAGAAGGAAAGTTCGGTTTTTTCGAGGAGGCGACGGGTGTCGGGTTCCTCCATGAAGCGCATGAACTGGCGATTGCGGGGCTGGCCCAGCTTGATTTTAAAGAGGGCCCGTCCGGCGAGATCGTCCTCACCTTCCTCGAGGGCTTTTTTGGCTTCGGCGGCGAGTTCGTTGCAAAGGTGGTTCTGCTTTTTAACGATCTGCTCGATCATACCGCGGTAACTCTTGTATTCGGCCGTGTTGGAAACAACGGCGGGGCCGGAAATAATGAGAGGGGTCCGGGCTTCGTCGATGAGGATGGAGTCGACCTCGTCCACAATCGCGAAGTAGTGACCGCGCTGCACCTGGTCTTCGGTTGATCCGGCCATGCCGTTGTCGCGAAGGTAATCGAAACCAAACTCAGCATTCGTTCCGTAGGTGATGTCGCAAGCGTATTGTTCGCGACGCAGGTAAGGGGGTTGCTGGTTCTGAATGATTCCGATGGTGAGGCCGAGATATTTGAAGACGGCGCCCATCCACTCGGCGTCGCGTCGGGCGAGGTAGTCGTTGACGGTCACCACGTGAACTCCGAGGCCGGTCAGGGCGTTTAGGAAGACGGGGAGGGTTCCGACGAGAGTTTTGCCTTCACCGGTCTGCATTTCGGCAATCATGCCGCGGTGGAGGGCAATTCCCCCGACGAGCTGGACATCAAAGTGAACCATTTCCCAAGGGACCATGTTATCGACCACCTCGACCTCGGTGCCACAAAGGCGACGGGAGGCGTTTTTGACGACGGCGTAGGCCTCGGGCAGGATTTCATCGAGATACTTGTCACGGAGGGCCGGGAAGTCGTCTTCGAGTTCGACGAAAGCCTGTTTGGCAGCGTCGACATCCTCAAGCGAGCCGAGTTCGGACGGGAGAGAGGGGAAATCAGGGCGGAGGGAATCGAGGCGCTCCATCAGGGTCCCGGCGATCCGGCCGACTGCTTCGTCGTCGAGAAGCTCGAGTTGGCGTTTGGTGGGGATTTTCAGCGGGAGAAAGCGATGGAGATACTTTTGCCATTCCTGCACCTTCGTGAGCAACTGCTCCTGGGAAAGCTTCTGAAAGGTCTCCTCAAGCTTGTTGATTTTCGCCACCAAGGGCTGCATGCGCTTGAGTTCGCGGTGGTTCTTGGAACCAACGATTTTCTGGAGTGTCCACTTAATCATGAAATTTTCGGCGTTATCCTCGCCGGGGAGCGGTTGAATACACAGGGAATGCGTGAGACGCAAGGGGGGATGGGTCCGAGAGGCAGGAATTTGGAGAATATCGGGGAAGTTCCGGCTCCTTCGGATGATCGTCGCGAGGCCCGCTATTTCAAGTTGTGGAAGAACTCGATGACCTGACCACTGCGGGTGAGTTGTCGTCGAGGGCGAGGGAGAGAATGATGTGATCCCGTTCATCGCCCTGAAAAGAGTGGCTGGTTCCGGCGACGAGGCGGTGGGTTTTAATCAGCTTGTTGAGGATGTCGGGGGCGACGGTTTTTTGCAGCGAATCGAGGAAGGCATCAGCCTGGGCCCGGTAGGGCGAGATGAAGCCGAGGGTGATGTTTTCTGGAACAGCTTGGCTTTGAGTTGTTTGAGGTGGAACCACTTGCGGACTTTGGTCCACCCGGTAGTCGGGGGCGTGCGGAACCAGTCGCCGGTTTTGAGGGCGGTTTCGACTTCGTCGCGAATGCGGGATTCAGTGCGGTAGATTTCGTCGATGAGCTGATTGAGTCCGCGATCCTCCCGGGGTGGTTTGGTATCGTGGTGGCGGGCGAGGAGACGCTCGATTTTTCCGCGAAGTTGCCGGAGGTGTTTCTTGCGGCCGGCTGTCACGATGATTTGGGAGTCGGGGATTAATTCCTGGAGTTTTTGATGGAGCGGAGGAGATTGAGTTGGGACAGGGTAAAGGAGAAGGGGAGCGCAGATGGTCTGCCCATGGAGTTGCCCGGTGATGGGGAGGACGGCGTAAGGAATCTTGAAATGAGAGCCGGGGTCATCAGGGCGATGAATCGGGGAAGGGTGACGAGGTGTTGTGTGACAAATCCGGGCGGACAAATTCAAGCAGGCTTGGGAATTGTCTCAGTTAAGCATTGCGCAGAGGGGATCGGCGGTTAGCGTGCCCCCCGGTTTCCGGCATGAATATCCACGAATATCAGGCAAAGGAGTTGTTCGATCGCTTTGACGTCCCCAGTCCACGGGGAAAGATGGCCGAAACAGCTGAAGAGGCGAAAGCCATCGCAGAAGAAATTGGCGCCGACCTTTTGGTCGTGAAAGCCCAGGTGCACGCAGGTGGCCGGGGTAAAGGCACTTTCAAAAATGGCTTCCAGGGGGGAGTGCACTTGACCAAGGATCCCGCCGATATCGGTGAGCTTGCTGGCCAGATGCTCGGCCAGACCCTGGTGACCAAGCAAACCGGCGACGAAGGTCGTCTTGTTCGCAAGGTCATGGTCGCCGATGCGGTGGAAATTAAGCACGAGTATTATCTTTCCATGCTCATGGATCGCGACACCAGCCGTCCGGTCATCGTCGCTTCGGTGGAAGGTGGCATGGACATTGAGGAGGTTGCCGAGAATCGCCCCGAAAAAATCATCAAGCAGCTCATTCACCCCTTGGCGGGCCTTCAGCCTTATGAAGTGCGCAAGCTCACGGCAGCGCTCGGCTTCCAAGGACCGGCTGCCAAGGAATTCGGCAAGCTTCTTAAGAATCTCTACAAGCTCTTCATCTCGCTTGATTGCGACATGGTGGAAATTAACCCGCTCGTCGAAACGAAGGACGGGCAGGTGCTCGCTCTCGATGCCAAGTTCGGCTTCGACGACAACGCGCTCTATCGCCACCCCGAGGTCCTCGCTTATCGCGACATCGAGGAGGAAGATCCCCGCGAAGTGGCGGCTTCCAAGTTTGATCTCAGCTACATTGGCCTCGATGGCAACATCGCTTGCCTCGTGAACGGAGCCGGTCTTGCCATGGCAACGATGGACGCCATCAAGTTCGCCGGTGGTGACCCCGCCAACTTCCTCGACGTCGGAGGTGGTGCCACCAAGGAGCAGGTCATTGGTGCTTTTAATATCATTCAATCCGATCCAAAGGTTGAGGCCATCCTCATCAATATCTTCGGCGGGATCATGGATTGCGACATCATCGCCAATGGCGTGGTGGCAGCCGTGAAAGAAACCGGCCTCAAGCTTCCTCTGATCGTTCGTCTCGAAGGAAACAACGTAGCGGCCGGCCGCGAAACACTCAAGGCCTCCGGCCTTGCCATCACCGGCGCGGAGGACCTCGCCGATGCCGCCAAGAAAGCCGTCGCATCAGTCTAACCCCTTACCACTTTTACAAAATGTCTATTCTCGTTAACGCAGACACCAAAGTTTTGGTGCAAGGAATCACCGGTGGATTTGGCGGACGCCACGCCGGACTTAGTCTCGACTATGGCACCGCACTTGTTGCCGGGGTCACTCCCGGAAAGGGCGGTCAGACCTTCGAACACGGTGATCACAAAGTGCCCGTCTACGACACCGTCGCCGATGCCGTGAAGCAAAGCGGAGCAACGACCTCCGCGATCTTCGTGCCCCCTCCCTTTGCCGCCGATGCCATTCTCGAAGCGGTTGACGCCGGAGTTGATCTTGTCGTCGCGATCACCGAAGGCATCCCCGTCATGGACATGATGCGGGTGAAGGAATACATGCGCGGATCCAAGACCCGCCTCATCGGGCCGAACTGCCCGGGTGTCGTGACTCCCGGAACCGGACCTGACTCCACCGGTGGGTGCCGGATTGGCATTGCCCCCGGTTACATTCACAAAAAAGGAAACGTGGGCATTCTTTCCCGCTCTGGAACCTTGACCTACGAAGCGGTCTGGCAGGTGACCTCACTCGGTTACGGTCAGAGCACGTGTGTCGGTATCGGTGGAGATCCTATCAACGGAACGTCCCACCTCGACATTATCAAGCTCTTCAACGATGACCCCGAGACCGAAGCAATCATTATGATCGGTGAGATTGGTGGTTCTGCCGAGGAAGAGGCTGCGGCTTGGATCAAGGAGCATTGCAAGAAGCCGGTTGCCGGGTTCATCGCAGGTGCGACTGCGCCTCCGGGACGCCGCATGGGGCATGCCGGCGCCATTGTTTCCGGTGGAATGGGAACGGCCGAAGCCAAGAAAGCCGCAATGGTTGATGCGGGTATCATTGTTGCCGAGACTCCTTCCGAGATGGGTAAGGCTCTGCTCCAGGCTTGGGGCAAGTAAACTCAGCGCAAATCCAAATTTCAAAAGCGCGATGGGTTCTGCCTATCGCGTTTTTTTGGGGTTCAAGCGGAGAGGTGGATTTTGCATCAGTTCGGGCGTTTTCTGATTTTGAGACGGATCATTTCGCGAACTTTGCCTCCTGCGGTGGGGAGGTTGTGGCGGAGAATGATCGTTTCGGTCCCGTCCAGATTGTCGACGGGATCACCAAAGAGAAGGGCGGATTCAGCCCAGTTGAAAAGATTGGTGGAAACCTCCACTGAGAAGTCGGCGTCCTGAAGATCTTTTTGGCGCTGGAACTCCAGGGCGAGGTAGCTCTCATCATCGACAGTGACGAAGGTGAAGGTCGGCAAGGAGTCGGGATTGCTTAACCTGGGATCGAGCCCCATGCCGTATTCGAGGAGATTGCTCAACGAATCCAGGTCCGCATCGGCGAGGGGCCCGCTGATGAGAGGATCGGTCAGTTCGGCGGGGGTGAAGTTGGCAGCCTGCCATTCTTCGAAGGCTCCACCCGGACCGGGGTCAGGTCTCCCCGGCGTTCCGTCGGCCTGTGAACCGGCCCGCCAGCTCAGCGGATCGCTGTAATCGGAGGGCACGGACGATTCGTCCCGCAACACAAGGGTTGATCCATTTCCATCCGTTTCCCGATACCAGGTGTCGTTGAAGATAAATTGGGCAATGGTGGCCCCGGCAAGGTCGCTGAGTCGGACAGACTCTCCGTCATTGTTGAGTTTGTTGGCGTAAGTTCCGATGACGGGGAGACCTGCTCCATGGCGGAGTTCAAAAGCGCTCTGGTTCTCGACGAAGACGGCGTAGCCTCCGGGCGGCAACAGGGTCCCTGCGGATACTTTAAAGTCAATGCCATCGACAAAGGCCGCTCCGCTGAGGTCGATCGGGGTATCAGTGATATTCCTGATCTCAATCCACTCAAAATCGTCATCATTCAAGCTGGCATCGGTGGCCAACTCGGCGGCGGTGGGCGGGGTGGGGTGATAGTTGATTTCGCTGATTACGAGGTTTGCCGGACCGGCCGGGACGCCGACCACAAAGAGACTTTCATTGAGACCACTCCATTCCGCCGAAGCGCTTCGGGCCCGTGCTCGAATTTGGGTCGTTTCGGTGAGTACAATTTTGGGAGCATCACCGGGAGGAATGGTGCCGGTGAGTTCGAGGTCAAAGCCAAGGTCGTTGCTGCCGTTGGATTGCTGATGAATTTCCACCGCAATGACGTTCTCCCCGTCGACCAGGAAACGAGGATCCAGGGAGACCTCAAGGTAGTCCTTTTCATTGTCGGCGGAGTCCCCACCGGTGAGGTCATCGAAGCCAAGCACCAGGTCATCGGCAATGTTGCTGCGGCCGGCTTCATTTCCGTTCAAGTAGATGATGGCACCGTCGTCTCTCAGGAGTTGGGCCTGCAGGGAAAGGACCGAGGCGGCGCTCTCGAGCTGGAATTTTTTGCGGAAATAGTAGGTATTGTAACGTCCGGCGAAGGGACCCCGTTCCAGCGTCGTCGCAATGATCGCAGGGGGGTTCCCCAATCTTCCGAATCCAAAGATACCATTTCCGGATGGCCACGGGCTGTCGTCAAAGTTGGGGCTTTTCCAGTTGGTGTCGTTGTACGAAGGGTTCCCGACCGTGAGATTACTGGCCCCTTGATCCGAGCCATCGTCGAGATAAGCCCATTCGTTTTCGCGGACAAAGAAGGTGGCAGGGACCGCGCCGATGCTTGCCGGAAGGATTTGCGCGGCTGGATTGATCCCGCCGCCGGGCAGGCGCGGGTCGCTCCCATCGGTGGTGTAGTAAACGAGCTCGGAACTTTGCACCGTGGTGGTTCCGCTCACGGGGAACGCCACCCCTCCGCCGGGACTGAGTTCCGGAGCCGTGAGGAATTGGTCGTCAATCCAGCCGGTGCGGGTGGTGAGCCATTGTTTCATAAAGTCAATCTGCTGCTCCCAGGTGGAGGTGGAGGGAGAAGGGAATCCAGGCCCGTTCTGGGAGAGGGTATTCCACTTGGTAAAGTTTCGGACCGCCGCCTCGCTGAGCGGGGTGGCCTGGTTGTCGAGCCGGGCAAAGAGATTGCCCAGTTCAAAAGGTCCTCCTTGGCGCAGCGTGGTCCAGCGATCAATGACCTGTTGGCGGAAATCGGGATCACGCATGAGCGGGACGAACCAGTCCGGTTCGTAGCCATGGTCGCGCCCACCCCGGTTGTAGCTGTCGCGATATTGCCAGCCGCGCGGGTTGCGGTTGTCGAAGCAGCAACCGGTTCCCATGATCAGGTTGTGATCCCAGAGCGGTCCTTTGTGAAGCTTGCCACCGCGGTCCTTATACATGTAATCGCTGCGAACGTAAGCGTCCTGGTCGCGCCCGAGTTCGGTGACGATGAAATGGTTGACGAAGGAATCGACATCGATAAAGGCGGGATAACCGGTGAGGGGATCCGGATTAACAATCCCCGTATTGTTGGGGCCGGAACCCCGGGACCAGCCGAGGGTGGCGACAAAGTCATCGAGGTAGTTGCCAAGATAGGTTCTTTGCTGGGTCGTTGGGAGAGCGGGTTCGATGATCTCGAGCGAATTCCAACCGGTGGCGCGCGGACCGTCGTTGGCGATTCCCGGTGGTTCAAAACGCATCATGTATCCTCCGGTGACCTCGGGTTCGGTGTTATCCGAGGGACTGAGTTCCGCGATATCGGTCCGATTCTTTCCTTGTTTGATTTTTTCAAAGAGGACGTAGACCCCGACATATTCGCTGGAGACGAGATCTCCGCCATTGGTGCTCAGGAACATCTCGAAGTGTTTGGTGCCCGGTGCTTCGTTCCCAAGGGTGCGTCCCAACTCAAAGGAGAAGGAATTGCGCACGAGGGATTTGTCGGTCCAGGGGCCGTTGAAGACCCAGTCGGATTCGGAAGGGAGTCCGAGAAGGGGGTAGTCAAGATCGTCATCATTTTCGTCACGCAACTCGACGCGGTATTGCGGTTTGGCGAAGCCCGCTGAGCTTTGCCCGCGGCGGCGGATGCCGATGCGGAAGCAGGCGTCGGGGCCCTTGGCGAGGGAACTGCGTCCGCTGACGGGATCAACCTCGAACACAGAAACCCGCGCGGTTTGCAGGGTGGCTCCGGGTCCGGGGATGCCCCCGCTTCCGAAGTTCTCGACGATCATGATGGGTAAATCAGAGGTGAAAGTGCCGGGGGGATTGATCCCGCCGAGATTGGATGAAGAAGCAAGTTTCTGAAATGTTGCTGCCGCCACGGCCCCGCCGCCCCCCGTGCCGGGATCAAAGACGCGTGCCCGGAGGTGGGTCGTGCTGGTGAGAATGAGGGGACCGCCATAGAGTGGCGAGGAGGAGGTCGGTTGCGAGCCATTCGTGGTGTAGCGGATCTGTCCGCCGGCGAAGGCGGGAACGATCGTGACTTCAACCTGCGAGGTGAAGGTGGCACACGCGGGGGTGATGATGGGAGCAACGAGAGGAGCCGAAAGCAGGGTGCCATTTTGCGCGCCCGGAGAAGGAGGATCGAAGTAGCCACGGGTGCCATCGGGAGCGAGACCCTCGACTCCGTAACTAAATCCCGCCGCCTGGGCGGGGAAGGCGGGCGCAAACTCGCTGGCAATGGTGGCTCCGTCTGGTCCGATTAAAGCAAGGTATTCGCCGCTCCCTGTGAGTTTGAAATTGGTGTGAAATTCGCTTCCGGCGTTGGCACGGTTTTTATCCGAAGCGAAGACCACGAGGTAGCTGCCAGCTTGTATTTGGTGGTCCGGAAAGGTCCACTTGGTGGGATCGGTGGAGTCGTCCGAGAGGTGATAGCCCGCCAGATTGATGACCCCGCCGGTGGGGTTGTAGATCTCAAGCCAGTCCGGCGTCTCACCGTCCTCATCCAAAAGGGAGCCGTTCCCCACTGCCACGATCTCCGAGATAAAGGGATGATCGCCGGTTCCCTGGCCATGCGCGACCCCGGAGAACGCGGGCGTCAAGAGAAGAAGAAGGCTGGCTTGGAGGGAGAGCCTGGAAATGAGGTGGGCGTTTCGGATCATGGGAATACTTGAAGGTAAGTGAGTGAGAGTTGGGCCGAATGAGAGAATGAATTTGCCGGATGGGACAAGCCCGGCAGGCACTTTCTAGCAGGAAACGCACCGCTTGTCATGCCTACGCTTCGGTTTCAACTGGGCGACATGATTTCGACCTACTTTCAAATTGTCCCATCGACGGCGAGCCGAAGTGATGAAGCGCCGGAATTTCCCAAGATGAGCAATATCATCGAGGATTTGATCTCACCGGTTTTGCAGGTGATTTTTGTGGGGTTTGTGTCCTTAACGGAGGAGAGCGCTACCAAAGCGGGATCTGCCCGTCGGGACTCTCCTTCGGTCTCGCCGGAGCGGTGATGAGATCGAGGTCGAGGATGAGATCGAGTGAGGCCTTTTCCTCTTCATCGAGAATGGCGCGAAGGTGTTCCCGCCAGATTTCAGAGTCGCCCCCCTGCTTGCGCGAGAGCACTTCGGCCCACTGGCTCAGCGCGCCGCTGGGATGGGCGCGCTTGCGGAGTTTGGTGAGCCAGGCGTCGTAAGTTTTCATCGGCGCAAGATTTCATAACCACAGGGCTTGCCAGATGCCAGAAAACAACGTGAATTAGCGGGATGCGATACGAAGCCATCGATCCTGAGTTTTTTGTTCGAAACCGCGCCAATCTGGCGGCCAAGATGAAACCGAACAGCGTGCTGATTATTCACGCCAATGACATCATGCCTACAAATGCCGATGGCATTCTGTCATGGAGACAAAACAACGATCTTTTCTATCTCACAGGAGTCGATCAGGAAGAAACCGTGATCGTCATTTTTCCGGATGCGCCCGTTGAGGCCGACCGCGAGATTCTCTATGTCCGCGAGACTTCCGAACTCATTGCGATCTGGGAGGGCGAAAAGCTCACCAAGGAGCGGGCCACCGAGGTGTCGGGGATCAAGAACGTCCAGTGGGTTGATCGCTTCGAGGCGGCTCTCCACCGCCTGCTTCCCCAGGTTGAAAATATCTACCTCCACACGGATGAGCACACCCGTGCAAGCACCATTGTGGAGACCCGCAACCGTCGCTTTATCGCCGAGGTGCAGGCCCGCTACCCTCTCCATAATTTGGAGCGCGCCGGGGCCTTATTGCAGAAGATGCGGATCATCAAGGATCAGGAGGAGATCAAGTTTCTCCAAAAGGCCATCGATATTACGGAGTTGGGATTCCGCAGGGTGCTTAAGTTTCTCAAGCCTGGGGTGGGTGAGTGGGAAGTGGAAGCGGAGTATCTTCACGAGTTTGTGAAGAACAAGTCGCGGGGCTTTTCTTATATTCCCATCATTGGATCCGGCAAAAATGCCTGTGTCCTGCACTATGTCGAAAACCACGATATCTGTAACGATGGCGAGTTGGTCCTGATGGATGTGGCCGCTGAATACGGGAACTGGAACGCGGACATGACCCGGACCATTCCCGTGAACGGAAAGTTCACGCCCCGGCAGCGCGATGTTTACAATGCCGTCTTGCGGGTGCTCCGTGCCTCCAACGAGATTCTTCGCCCGGGGATTTATCTCCTCGAGTATCAGAAGCAGGTCATTGAGATCATGGAAAAGGAACTCATTGGCCTTGGCTTGATTGATGCCGACGAAGCGGCGAAGCAGGATGACACCAAGCCGCTCGTGAAGAAATACTTCATGCACGGATGCTCCCACCACCTGGGACTGGATGTCCACGATGTCTTTTCACCGAACTGTCCGGTCGAAGTGGGCATGGTCTTCACGATCGAGCCGGGCATCTACATCCGCGAAGAGAATCTCGGGATTCGTCTCGAAGATGACCTCGTGATTGGAGCGAGCGAGAATCTCAATCTCTTCAAGAACATCCCCATCGAGGTTGACGAGATCGAGGCTCTGATGGCCGATCGCTAGGGGCCATTCCTAACCGACGAGGAGAAGGCGAAGGTCTTCTTCAAGTCGGTCGATGGCGTCCTGGTCAGTCAACTTTCCGCCTCCGGGAAGGGAGACGTAGATGGAGTCGAGGGCCGCCCCTTTTTCGGTGCAGATGCGGGAGTGAACGGTATCGAGTCCGTGGTCGTTGACCGTGCGGAGGACGTCGTGGAGAAGTCCGATGCGGTCGAGAGCCTGAAGCTCGATCACGGTGTAGTGGGGATCGATCTCGTTCGTGATCCAAGCCCGGACCGGGAACTGCACCACCTGTTCGACCTCGGGATCGAGGAAATTGACCTTCTTTTTGAGGTATTTCGAAGGATCGTAATCGTCCTGTTCAAAGATGGTGTAAAGGGTTTGCACGACCGCCTTTTGTTTGGAGATATCTTCGAAGGCCTTGAGCTTGTTGCAACAAACCCGGAAGAGGTCGAGGATGATGCCGTCCGGCCTGGTGTAAACATCGGCCGAGAGAATGTTGAGCTGATGGGAGACGAGGACGCTGCAAATTTTCTCAAGCAGGCGGTGGCGGTCATGGGTAGCAATAATCAGTTCGGTATAGCCGAATTTGGGGCGTTCGATCCACTGGACGGCACACTCGAAGGGGGTGTCGGGGCGGCGTTGGCGGCGATCAATGTATTGCCACAGCGCGATGATGTGTTTGCCGATGCTGCGCTTGCTGCGGTAGCGAAAATACCGCTTGGGCATCAGTTTTCGGTGCTGTTCAAAGAGGTCGTAATACTTCTCCTTGAGGCTGGCTTTCACCTCGAAGAGAATCTCTTCAAACTCCTTGTTAAGGGCTTCCGCACCAGAGGCCGCTTCGCCGACAAGATGCTCGCGGGTGTATCGGTAAAGTTGGAGGATGAGTGATTCCTTCCACGGCGACCAGGCTTCTTCATTGGTACCATTGGAATCGGCGAAAGTGAAAAGAAGGAGGGCATCAAGCCGATGCCGGTCTTGCATGATTCCCGCAAACTCCTCGATGACCTCTGGGTCCTCAATGTTCATCTTGGTCGCGAACCGCCACAGGGTGAGGTGATGATCAACGAGGAACATAATGAGGGAGCGCCGTCCGCCGGTGATTTGCAGGCGCTTGCACATCCGGGCCGCGAGCATGGCCGAGCCGTCAATATGCTCGCGGACGTTTTCAGCACGTCCGGTGTCGTGGAGAATCAGGGCGATGTAGAGGGCGTAGGGATCAGGATGCTTGAGAAAGATTCCGCGGTAGAGTGCCCGCTTGGGCGATTCATCGTCCACGAGGGCATCGAGCTGATCGATACATCGGAGGGTATGTTCGTCCGCCGTGTAGCGATGGAAAAACTCGTGTTGCACGAGACAGTCGAGCGCGCCGAATTCAGGAAGGTAGCGTCCGAGAACACCGCTCCGGTGCATGAGGCGGAGGCAGTTGGCCACCTGCCCCTTCCGTTCGAGAATTTCGCGGAAGGCCTCCCGGTTTTCCTGCCTTAGCCGGAATGGATGATCGATCAAATCCCAGTTCTCCTTGATGAGTTTGCGGAGGGACGGCGAAGGCCGGACATCATATTGCTGGCAATACGAAAAAAGCCGGATGAGCCGGTTGGGGTTCTCGTCAAAAATTTCCTTGCTCCTTGGGAATAAGCGGCCCTTGCGAATGGTGTAGTCAGCGAGGCTTTGGGGCTTCTTCTTGAGGAGGCCAAAAGTCAGCTTGGAACGCAGCCCGCCATCCTCGCCTTCGCTTTGCTGGAGTTCGAAGATCTCGAAGACGGATTTTGTGTGATTATGGACGTTGCGGGCGTGGGTGTAGTAGTCCCGCATGAAGGCCTCGATCCGCCGAAGGATGGACTTGTTCGGATAGCCGAATTCATTGGCGAGGACCCCCTGAAACCGCAAGGTGAGGATATCGTTTCCTTTGTCCTGGTAGTGGAGGGCATTGCGAACACGATGGAGAAAGGCGAAGGCGTCCTGCAGGTCACGGCGGGCCATGCCACTGAGGATTCGTTTGGCGACCAGCTTGCTCATCGAGCGGGTTCCCGCTTCGGCGTCAATGATCCAGTCGAGATTATGATAGTCGCGCAAGGTGCCCGGGCTTTCCTTGATATTGGGTTCCTGAAGAAACACGGTGTGTGACCACTTGGCGTGACGGGAGCGAATATCCAGGCTGCGTTCCTCGAAAAAGATTTCGCGATCCTTGACGATGCATTCTTTCCGAAAGCGCGTGCGAAAGGAGCGATAAAGCTCGCGATCGCCAACGAGGAAGCGCGAATCAAACAGGGTCGTCCGGGATTGCGGCTCGCGTTTGGCCTCGGCGATGCTTTCGGCGATGGTGCGGGTGGAGGGGAGGAACTTGAATCCCAGATCCCAAAGCATGTGCTGGATTCCCTGGATGACTTCCTGGGTGGCCTTGGGCGTTTTGTTGGCCGGGGTGGGGGTTAGAAAAAGCAAATCAATATCCGATCCCGGATTCATAAAGCCCCGTCCGTAGCCACCATCTGCGAGGAGGGTGAGCGGGGGGGGAGAGGCAGGATCGGGAACGAGGGTGTGGTACAGGCCGAGGACCAATTCGTCGATGACTGCAGAGCGTGCTGCGGCGTGTATGTCACCGCGTTCCCCCTCGAGGTGATGCTGATGAAGCTCGTCGTTGGCTTTGCAAATTCGCCCCTTCAAAAAAGCGAGTCGCTCTTTGGGAGACAACTCGCGAAGGCGGGCTGGTTTGAGATCCAATGAAACCATGAAGAGGTCGGGGGATTCTACCAAACGGTCGCGGTTGCCCGGTCAGGTCCACCATGACGGGCGTAGTAGGCCCGGCCTGCGCTGGTGGTATCGAGCGAGCTTCTGATGATTTTCACTTCAGCGCCCACACCCACCCGGTAATAAAGATCGATTACGTCTTTGGATGTCATGCGGATGCAACCGTAGGAAGCAGGGCGACCCACCTTGTATTCGGCAGGCGTGCCGTGGATGTAAACACAACGACCAAAGGTGTTCCGGTTGTGGGATTCGCTTCCACTGAGCCATAGAATGCGGGTCACGATGGGGTCGCGACCGGGAGAGTTGGGCGGGACGATCGATCCGGTCCGTCGACGACTCTTGAAGACGGCACCGACAGGTGCTCCGTCACCGATTTTTTTGGCCACAACGTGTTTTCCGAGCGGAGTGCGGTTGCTGCCACGCTGGCTTCCAAGACCAAACTTGGAGGTCGAGATTGGGTACGCCTTGACGGGCTTTCCATCTTTGATGAGGAGCATCTTCTGATCCCGGACGCTGACGACCATGGCATTGTCCGTATCGATGGAAGGACTGCAGCTGATGATGAGGACCGGGGAGCAGGCGAGGATTGCGAGGGCAATCGAACGGAAGATACGCATTTTGATCGAGGGTGGATTTAGTTTTTCTTTGAGAGAAACGGAACCAGCTGTAGGAAACTGCTCATCTGCCCCAACGAATTAAGTGAAGTGTAGAAGAAGCCGACAGGGAAGGGAAGAAGTAAGATTGCCGAAGGATAATTTCCTGAAAGAGCGGCATCCGCGACCACGAAGAGGAAGAAGAAGCCGAACATCAGCTCCACGATGGGAGTGAGGCTCTTGAGCGCTTTGTAACGGCTCTTTTTGATTTCCATTTTCTGTTTTCCTTCGATGCCATATTTGGGAGTGCGGATGAACGCGGTCTCGTGCCCGACAATCGCTTCGAGCACCGCCTTGGCGTTGTTGACGGCCATTCCGATCCCAAGTGCGAGCAGGAGGGGAAGGTAGCAAATCTCCTTAAGCCAGGTCTTCGGGTTAATCGCAATTTGAGCCACGGTGTAGAAGGTTACCACCGAGATGGAGGCGAAGAAAAAGATGGGAAAATCAACAAGGTAACGTCCCGTGGTGCCGAGATCAGGAGCCCACTGATTCTTCGGGTAGATGAGGAAACAGAGGGCAATGAGGAGGAGGTAGGCGAAGTTGGATGTCAGGTGGGCGGTGGCCTCGAGCTTGACCGCGAGGGAATACTTGCTCTTCCAGATCGAGGGCAGGCACTTCTTGCAGCACTGGATCGATCCTTTGGTCCAACGGTGTTGCTGGTTTTTGAATCCGGCCATGTCGACAGGAAGTTCGGCAGGAGTCTCGACTTCCTTGAGGAAAATGAATTTCCACCCTTTCAACTGGGCCCGGTAACTGAGGTCCATATCCTCGGTGAGGGTATCGTGTTCCCAGCCACCTGCGTCTTCGATCGCGGATTTGCGCCAGATTCCGCCGGTTCCGTTGAAGGTGAAAAAGCGACCGGAGCGGTTGCGGGCAGTTTGCTCCAGTTCGAGGTGTCCATCGAGAAAGAGGGCCTGGACGCGGGTCAGGGCGTTGTAATTACGGTTCAGGTGTCCCCAACGGGTTTGCACGAGGGCAATTTTTTCGTTGGCGAAATGGTGAATCGTTTCCTGTAGGAGGTCAGGATTGGGAACGAAGTCGGCGTCGAGGATGAGAATATACTCACCCTTGGCAACCTTCATGCCGTTCTCGAGCGCGCCTGCCTTATAACCAGTGCGGTCGGTGCGGTGGAGGCACTCGGCCTTGAACCCCTGATCGCGAAGGCGCTGGGCTCCGGCGCGGGAGATTTCCACCGTTTCGTCAGTGGAATCGTCGAGAATTTGGATCTCGAGCTTGTCCTTCGGATAGTCGAGGGCTGCCACCGCGTCAAGGAGTCGGTCAACGACATGCAACTCGTTGAAAACGGGCAACTGAACCGTAACGAGGGGCATCTCATCAGCGGTGAATTTACGATCCGGCTGAGGACGTTTCTTGCCATGTTTGAAGTAGAGATAAAGGATGGTCCAACGATGGAAGCCATAGCCCGCGAGGCCAACGAGCACGATGATGTAGGCGAAATACCAGGCCCAGGATGAGAAGTCGTGTGACATAATTGTGAAAATAAGGCGGTTGCAAAAAGCGGGGCAAAGTGGGATTCCCACCCAATCGGTTGCGCGGAAGTGAACCCCGACCGGGATGGGTTGCCAGTTTTGGACTAAAAAGTCAAGATTCGCATCCCGAAAAGATATGGCGTCCTTAACTCCCAGGTCCCCGGGTCCCATCTGTGGAATGTTCTCTGGACATTTTGAGGCCCGCCCCTTTTGTTCGGTCCCATGATTATTGAGACAGCAGGTGAAACTCGTTCGACATGGGGTGAGGGTCCCATTTGGTGGCAGGGAAAGCTCGTTTATGTGGATATCGAATCGCATTGCGTAATTTCTTACGATCCCAAAACAGGCGGGGAGCGGACCTGGGAAGTTGGCGAGCGGGTAGGGACGGTCGTTCCACGGGCCGGCGGGGGCTTCGTGATCGCGGGAGATCACGGCTTTTCCTTTCTCGACGAAGAAAGCGGCGAGGTCACCCCGATTGCCGATCCGGAGCCAAACAAGACCAACAATCGTTTCAACGATGGCAAATGTGCCCCTGACGGCCACTTTTTCGCGGGAACGATCAGCCTGGTGAAGGAAACGGGCGATGCTGACCTCTACCGCCTCTCCCCCGATCTCGAAGTCTCGAAAGCCTACGGCCCGGTGACGAACTCGAACGGAATCGCTTGGTCTGCGGACGGGAAGATCGCCTATTACATCGACACGCCCAAAAAATCCGTTCTGGCGTTCGATTACGAAAGCGGGCTGCTCACCAATCCACGCGAGGTGATCTCGACCAGCAATCTTGAGGCGTCCCCGGATGGGATGGCGATTGATGACGCGGGGCACCTTTGGATCGCCTTTTGCCACGGCGCCTGCGTCATTTGCTACGACCCGGAGACCGGCAACGAAGTGCGCAAAATCGATCTTCCCTGCCTTGAGACGACCGCTTGTGCGTTCGGGGGCGAGGATCTAGCGGATCTCTACGTCACGACGGGGATCCACAAAACCGAAGTCGAGGAATTGGCCGGGCGCTTGCTGATAATCAAAGGACTTGGCGTCAAAGGACTTCCGGCACATTCCTTCGCAGGTTGAGGAGGGCGAAGAAGTCGTCTCCGGTGCCGGATTGCGGGGCGATCGTGTTGGTTACTTTAGGTTTCTTAAGTAGTCTCTTGTGCTCCATGTGGTAGAGAAATTGAAGTTGAGATACAATATATTGCGCTTTGCCTTTCTCCAGCTTGATCGGAGCCTCTCGTGGGCTTATTTTTCAATTCTTCCGTGAGGGCGAAAACCCTCGCCACCACACACCCCTGATTTTTCCCAAGATGTATCTCAAATCTCTCCAAATCCACGGCTTCAAATCCTTCGCCGATAAGACTCTCTTTGAGTTTGCCCAAGGTGTCACTGGCATCGTCGGACCGAATGGCTGTGGGAAGTCCAATGTCGTCGATGCCATTCGATGGGTTCTCGGCGAAACGTCGGCCAAGGCGCTTCGGGGCGGTGAAATGGCGGACGTCATTTTCAATGGTTCCGAGAAGCGGAAGAAACTGGGAATGGCCGAAGTCACGCTGACCATGGCGGACTGCGAAAAGGCCCTGAAGACAGATTTCAACGAGGTTTCTATCACGCGTCGCGTTTATGCTGACAGCAAATCCGAGTACCTCATCAACAACACCCGTTGCCGCCTTCGCGATATTGGGGATCTCTTCATGGATACCGGGATCGGCCGTTCCTCATACTCCATCATGGAGCAGGGGAAGATCGATATGCTGCTCTCGGCCAAGCCGGAGGATCGCCGTCAGGTATTCGAGGAGGCGGCAGGCATCACCAAGTCGAAGCGGGAAAAGAAGGACGCCTTGCGCAAGCTGGAATATACCGAGGGAAATCTTCTCCGGGTCTCGGACGTTCTCGCCGAACAAGAGCGTCGCATGAACTCTCTCAAACGCCAGGTTGCCAAGGCCCGTCGCTACCAAGGACTGGCCAAGGACGTGCGGGTTCTCGATACCCACCTCAGCCACCGCCTCTTCGAGAATCTCAATGGGGAACGTTCCGAGCTCCTCATCTCACTCTCATCCCTCTTTAAGAAGCGCGACGTCTTTGACGTCGAGCTTCCGCAGCATGAGGTCGCTGTCGTGAACGCCCGTGACAAGGCCCAGGCCCTCGACGCCGAACTCTCGACCCTCCGGCAAAGTCTCTCCGAGCGACGCAATGCCATCTCAGCTGCCGAAAACCGGATTGCCTTTAACAACGAGCGGAAGGCCGAGTTGTCAGAGCGCCTGGGGCAGAACAAAAATGATATCGACGCCACCGAATCGAGTCTCGCGGAGCAACAGGAGACTCTTCAGCAGAGCCAGGCCGCTTTACAGGATCTTGAACAGCGCATTGCAGAGAAAGAGGAACAAGCGAAGGAACGTCAGCAAGCCGCCGGAACCTTCGTCCGTGAGCGCCAGGAATTGGAGAACGAACTCCGCAGCGCCCGTGCCCAGGCCAACTCGACCCAGCAAATCATTGCCTCGTCACAGGCCAGGATCGAGAGCGCCCTCAGTCAGATGGAGGGCAACCGCGAGCGCATGAAGCAGCTTGAGGATGAATCCGAGCGACTCTTGGTGGAGCAGACCAAAGCGGTCACCGAGCGGGAGCAATTCGTCAAGATGCTCGAGGATCACCAGCAAACTCTTCCAGGCCTCGAGGAGGCCCGCGAAAAAATGCAGCGCGAGTTCGAGGAATTACGAGGTTCACTGGACATCGCCCGCAAGGCCGCCTCCGAGGCACATCGTACGCTTTCGCAGAAAAGCTCGCGTCTCGACGTTCTCCGGCAGCTTGTCGAAAGCGGCGAGGGATTGGAGAAAGGCACCCAAGCCGTTCTTAAGGGATTGAACGATCCGGATCTCATCAAACCGGGAATTAAGGGAATCCTCGGAACCGAACTGAAGGCCCCCGACGAATACGCGGTCGCAATCGAGTCGGCCTTGTCCCAGTATCTGCAAGCCATCATCGTTCGTGACGAAGAATTAGCTGACTCCATTATCGAACGCCTTCTGGACGGAAAGAAGGGAAGTGCGGCCGTTCTGCCGGAGAGTTTTCTTCCGGGGTCCAAAGGAACTCAAATGGAAACCGTTCCAGAAGGAGCCTCCGCGTGGGCCCTTGATGTCGTCACCGTGGACGCCAAGTTGACGGGACTGATGGAGAATCTTCTGGCCAAGGTCTTAATCGTTCCCGATCGCGCGACAGCTCTCAAGCTCCGCAAGGGCTATCCCGATCTCACTTTCGTCACCCGGATGGGTGAAACGCTCACTCCCGAAGGAATCCTCAGGGGCGGTTCCAGCGGAGGGAAAGATAACTCGGTCCTCAAGCGCCGGAATGAAATCGAAGCGCTCGCCATCGAAGTCGATGAGCTAACCGCTGCGGAAGCAAAAGCCCAGCAGGCCATTCTGGATGCCGAAGGCCGGACGAAGGAGCTGCGCGAAGAGTTGGAACAAGCCAAGGATCGCCTGCAGCGTCATCGCGTTGAGGAATCGACCTTGAATGGTCAGCTCAAGTTGGCAAACCGCGAAGCCGACAGCATCCAGTCCAAGGTGGGCAACAACAAGTGGGAGCGCCAAGAACTCAGCAAGCACGAGGAGACCGCAACCGATGGACGTTCGACGCTCGAATCGGAACTGAGCGGAGCCCGCGAACGGCTTGCCGCCCTCGAAAATGACTCCCGGGAACTGCAAAGTCGTCTCGATGAAATCTTAAAGCGTGAGAAGGACGCGCAGGAACAACTCAATGAAGCCCGCACCGCACTCGCGGTCGAGCGTCAGGCCCGTGACTCCGCCGCCAAGGAGCAGGACCCCATGAGCCGTCGCATCCGCGAACTCGCCGAACTCAACGCCCGCCGCAAGCACGAGATTACCACCGGAAGCGAGCGCATCCAGCAGGGTGATACGGAGAACCAAGGCCTGAGAATCCAGATTGAGGAGCACACCCTTGAAGTTGAAAAACTGACCACCGAGTTAAGTCATGCCGACGAACAACGCCGCGTGCTCGCCCTGGGGATTGAGGAAGCCGAAGCGGATTTCTCGGGTGCCCGGAACCGTCAAAGCACCGTGCTGAATCAGATCAACAAGGAGGAAGTCACGGTGACCAAGTTGGATCTCCGACTGGAGAATCTCACCGACACCGTCATGGAGCGTCACCAGGTGGATCTGGCCCTTTTCCGGCCTGACACCCACGCCCTCATCGCCTGCATCAATGAGCGAAAAGAATCCGAAAAACGCGGCGAGCGTCGCAAGCTCGACGTGAATGGCGAGGAATCCGGGGACGAAGAAGTCGAGGCTTCCGCCGACAAGGATGATGATGAGGTCGTGATGGAACTTCTCGAAGGAGATGGCCCCGACTGGGAATTTGTCGAGGCCATCGTCGCGGATCTCAAGCGACGTCTCGACTCGATGGGACCGGTGAACCTGGATGCCATTGAGGAGTTCGACGAACTCGAAGACCGCTTCAATTTCACCAAGAACCAGCACGACGACCTCGTGAATTCGAAGGCCAAGCTTCTTGAGATTATTGACCGCATCAACACCGAGTCCGAGCGCCTCTTCGCTGAGACCTTCAAGGAGGTGAGCAAGAACTTCCGGATGATGTTCAAGCGCCTCTTCGGAGAGAAAGCACAGGCTGATTTGATTCTTCAGGATGAATCAGACCCGCTGGAGTGCGGCATTGATGTGATCGCCAAGCCTCCCGGGAAGAAGCTGCAATCGATCACCCTGATGTCGGGTGGTGAGCGATCCATGACTGCGGTTGCCTTGCTCTTCTCCATCTACATGGTGAAGCCCAGCCCCTTCTGTGTCCTGGACGAACTCGATGCGCCCCTCGACGAGTCGAACATCGGGCGCTTCCTCAAGGTGCTCGATACCTTCATTGACCAGAGCCAGTTTATTATCGTGACCCACTCCAAGCGCACCATGGAGCGCGCCGACGTCATTTATGGTGTTACCATGGAAGAATTCGGAGTCTCCAAGCGAGTTGGATTGCAACTCACTTCCGAGGGCTCCAAGACTTCGGACCCGAAAACAGCAGCCCAAAAAGCAGCCCTGAGACTCGATGCCTAGTTCGGAATTTCTCTCCCGGCCCGGCATCACACCCGGCCGGGCCGGGCGGCGGGATTCCTAAAACCAGGACCGCGAATGTCTTCGTTTACTTAGGAGTCGTTCCCAAGGAAACAAAGTACTACAAGGTCCATGCGTCGGCTTTAAACGGCTCGTTCGTGGCTTTGTGCCCGGTCGACCGGAATCCACTGCGAGTGACCTAACAGCCAATCGCTAAAAGCCAGTTACCATGGTGTTCCTACCAGTTCGCTCCGCTTTTCTCCCCAGCTTGATCGGCCCTGCACGGTTTGAATGATATTTTAAGATTGAGAAAATCGGACCGGCTGATAAACGAGAGGTTAGATCCCATTTCTGAAAAAAGTCACTGACATGGAAGCTCCAGCATCGACCCTCAACCGAAATTCCCGACCTCTCCGCCAAAAGCGAAGAGATCTGGAATCGGAATCCCGGCTGATGGAGCCTCACCGAACGCACCGAACGAATCACCCATACGACTACGAATCTCGTTTGCGAGCCTCCCGCCAAGCCCCTACCGATACGACTAGCTCTTCCTCATACATCATAGCTGTCGGCGGCCACAAAGCCCGAAAGTATCGCGATTTATCAGCCCCTCGTAGACATAAATCACCAGCGCTATTACTACGTCTACCGCAGGCCGCGTCGCTTCTACAAAGGCGAAATCCGCCCCCAACCTTCCCCTATGATGCTTCACCCGTCAGTCTTTGGCCAAGCAGAGATCCCATCGGGGAGTTGGGCGGGATCAACCTCTACGGGATGGTGGGGAATTCCCCCGTTAACAAAATCGATTATCTTGGAAAGCTCACTGTCACAAAGGTGTCCGAACGAAGCG
>Ga0209491_10003680_pt1 | contig 24890 bp, 34 predicted proteins | sample BON02_FD_187213 | JGI IMG/M metagenome (GOLD analysis project Ga0209491, IMG submission 187213) | Freshwater microbial communities from Lake Bonney liftoff mats and glacier meltwater in Antarctica - BON-02 (SPAdes) (version 2) | ecosystem: Environmental > Aquatic > Freshwater > Ice > Glacier...
CCGGCCGTTGATACAAGTTTGATGGTACCGGACCTTAGCCCGGGGCCGTTGTTCTTTGTTCTAAAAAACCCAAAAGACCCGTTACCCGTGCCCGTTGACGACGACACGGACAGCCAAGGGCCTCCAACATCGACGGACGCCTCCCAACTTGTATTTGACGTAACGTCCTCGATACTTGCGCCCGCGGTGCCGTTAAGGGTCAAATATGAGTCGGCCATTGTCAACGTATTGCCGCCGCCCTCGTTATAGTTCCTAAAGTTACGTAAACTATTTTTTGCACCTGAATAAGCGCCGTCAAATGCTATGGGTGTCGCGGCGGCAAATGCCGCGCTCAAACTATTGGGCGAGCCCGTGACGTTGCTTTTTACGTCTGTTAAATTAAAGTTATAATTGTCAGGTACTGCCATCTTTTATAGTCCTAGTTTCCAATCGCTCGCCGCGTCCGCTATTCCCGAGCTATTAAATTCAAATTTAATAACGCCGCTATATTTAAATTGTAGTACGCCGGACGTTTCGATAATTTCCCAATTGGTCGTTTTGTATGCCGCGGCCGTTATTTTTCCAGAAGATATAATATCTACATTAACATTTCCCCAATGTACACCCCTCAATACATCTGCATCAAGACCTGAGCCAGAGCCGTCATTACCTGCATGCCACACCTTACCAGAGCCTCCTGACCAGTTGTAAAATAATCCGTCTGCACCACCGGAGGCCATTAACCTTAAGTAATTAGCTCCTACAGCATTATATAAAAACATATCAGAGCTACCGCTACTTGCAAAACCAAGATAACCCTGTAATGTCGACCCATTTGACTCGTAGAGGCCATATATAGTAGTATTTGACGTTCCCGAAGAACTACCAACGGCCTTAAACGCCGTGCCGCCTGTTCCCGTAACACTGCCCCCAAAAGTACCTAAGCCTGTCACTGTTAAGTCGCCCGTCAAAGTGTCCGTCGTCCTTTTAAGCCAACGGGCATCCCCTAAGCTATTATAATCCGTTATCCCATACCCGGCAATCGTGGTCGGTTTTGCTGTCAAACTTGCAAATGTGTGCGTATGATTTCCCTCGCTTACCGTCCCGGCTGTGGTGCCGAAATTCTTATTAAATCCCGTGTTTTTGCTAAATGTCGGCTCTTTGCCGTTTAGGGCGCTTTGTAAATCGGTTTGAGCTGACAACGTGCCGCCAATATCGCCCCAATTAACGTCAAGCGGTAGACCATCGATAAGAGCTTTTAAAACTCGCCCTTGGTTGGCGCTAAGGGCGTCCGTTGGGCTTGTGCTGTCAAGGTCATCAATTACGGCAACGTTTACAAGGTCGCCAAGATTTTCCCAAAAAGTATTGTTTAGGCCTCCCTTGAGCTGGTAAGATAATTGAGTATCTTTACAATATACAATCATACCCTCCCAACGTACATCAATAGGCAATGCATTTCTTAACGTGATAGTTAAAAATTGCCTATTCGTTTCGATAGGTAGTGGATATTTACGATCAAATTGGCTAATTGCTATTTGCGGCATAATTAGTCTGTTAAGTAAGTGCCCGAGACTTGGATTGCCCCCGGGCTTGTAAATGTTATAGAGGTTAACGCCCCTACTTTATTTGAAAAACTCAATGTCGACGATCCTTGCCCAATATACGCCCCTATTTTATTTAGGTTTGAGTCCGAGGCGTTTGACAGCCTAAACCAACTAATAGGAAATGATGTATTTGCGGACCCGGCCAATGATACAAAAGGGAGCCCCGTAATTACTAGCCCGCCGCTCGGCGCTCCGGTGGTCGATATGGTGCCCAATGTAACGGTAAAAAATACAAGCTTTCCAAGTTTTGCGTAATTGGCGCTTACGGTCCCGACTGAATAAGTACCACCGCCGCCCAAGTCCGTCAATACGGGCGTAAATGTCCCATAAATAGGCGTTAAAGAGGCGGGCAATAATTCCCAAGCGGCATCCTTTCGGACATAATATTGCCCGTCCTCGGGGGCGTCCGATAACCCCGTCAGCGGCTCCCAATCGGTATTGTCGATCCCTCCTCTAAGCTCGTATGTCGTTTGCTCGTTGACAACATATACGAGCATCCCGGCCCAGCGAATTGAGCTTAATATAGAGTCCCTTAGCGCGATACTTGTGACAGCTCTTGCCGTCTCAATTGGCGCGTTGTATTTTCTTGTGAATTGACTTATTATATCTTGCGGCATTATTATTGAAATATAAAGTTAATCGATAAGTTTTCGAATTGGGTCGTAATGTAATTTTGTCTAAGCACCCTGTAAAGATAGCCATTTATAGTGATATCCGTCAAGTATTGAAAATCGCTTATAATTTCGGCTTGCGCCTCGGTATTAACGCCCTCTACGACTCCCAAGCTGCCCAAGTGCATGAAATAAATATACTCGCCTCCGGGGTTGCTAAATTCGACGCTTATTGACTTGTCATTGTCCGGATCTATAAAAAACGGGTTATTTGTTAAATTATTGTAGTCCAATGATACGTCGTCCGTACCCCAAAGATATCGGTCCGGCTCGCCGATCGGGCAGTATTCCAAATTAGTTGTAAATACATGGATCCAATAATTTTCCCCAAAAGTTTCACTATTTTGGTTTGTGTCTACATATTCGACTTCCAAAAACCCCGTGTTTATATTGTCCTCTTGTACGCAACGGCTCCGGCCTGACATTATGAATACGGGTTCAATGGTATTTTCGCCCTCAAAACCTCCCGGCGCAATCGCGATATCGCTTACCTCGTAAAAAGTGGCGCCGCTCAAGTAATTGTTTTTTTGGTCAAAAGTGCCCCTTTGTATCGCAAAGAATCGCCCCGGTATGGCCTCAAACTCAAATCTCGTGTCAATGTCTATGCCTTGGGCCTTTATGTTCCCGTCAAGGATCATAAATGGCTTAATGTATAAGTTCATTATACTTTTACAAGTAATGAGCCCTAAAGAGCCCCCCCCGTATTTATTATCGATAGTGTCCCAAAAGTTTTTAAAATCGCTTACGTTGCTGGGTACAATTATACGGCTTGTGTGCTGGGGGTCCAATACGTCACCATTAAGGACCTCGATCGGCTTGACCTCAAGGCTATAATTGTCCGCATTTTCATAAACAAAATCCTGACTTTCGGCAAACTCGCCGGGATCCGGTATACGGCCAAGCTCAAGGCCCGTCATTAACACTCGGCCGACCGGGCCGCCCTCGTCAATAAAATCCTTGACAGGGTAATAAGGTTGGAATTTTTTTCTAGGTCCGACGGCGTAATTTGTTTGAAATTTTGGGAAATGGTCGGTTGACTTTCCGTATACTTTTGCGAGTCCGTGAATGTCAAATATCAATGATCCCGATTCCGGGACCTCGTCTAATATTAATTTAAACTCGCGCCATTTGTAAACCTCGTTATCTGCGTCGTTCCAACCCTCGCCCATATGCGCGGCAATATTAATAAAAGTATCGCCTTTCGTTCCCTCGTCCGTGTCGTCCTTTCGCCAACCTAGTTCTTTAAAACTCTTTTTTTTTACGTCGGTTACGTTCTGCAAAAAATAATTTTCTCCATTGCCCCCCTTTAATTGAATCCGAAACATTACCCCAAACATATTATTATTGGGTATATAATTAACCGATTTCAACCACATATTCCAATATAAAACGTCCCCTTTCGTGACTCCTATCTCGTCGATTGCCCTTATCGAGTTCCAACGCCTCGCGGCGCTATCGATTTTTGACGTACCCAAAGCGGGAACTTGATCGCCCAAAACTATTCCGGTCGTATAACCTCCGGGACTTTCGGCCGAAATATCGACGGGCTTTAATCCCATGTGCCAATTATTGCCGTCTCGCCATCGAAACCAACCCTCGGGCGCGGCCAACTTTGACGAGTTATCAAATATAGAAAAATCTCCGTTCGGGATTAGGCTTATTGGGCTGTCTCCTATCCTTAGTAATTGGAATTTATAATTTATCCTAAATGCCCCGTATACGTCGTCCATAGATACCAAATGGCTTGATCCGATCATTGATTTGTCGACCGTCGCGCAAGGTATGGTTATTTCATTGTTGACGGTTTCGCGTCCTAAATAGACTGATAGAGTATTGTATTTTCGCCAATATCTTTGAGTATTGCCCGCGCCATAATCGGCGTCAACGTTTATCCTTTTGATACGCCAAACGCCCTTATTTTGATAAACCTTGGCACCAAATAAATAGCAAAGGTTTTGCATTACGTCAAAGCAATTCATTACCTCGTTTGCATCTTTCCAATAAGGAATGTCTTTGCGCTGGGTGTCGTTTATGTAAGTCTTTACATTTCCGTAACTTGTGGCCAATGGGTCGGCGTTCCTGTTGTCGCCCGCCAAAGGGTCCATAGATTTTTCGTATACGTCGACCGCGATCCAGGTATTAAGATCTAGATCCAATTTCCTTAATATCTCGGTGGCCATCAATACCCAAGGAAATTCAAAGCCGTTATTATACGTCAAGTCTTGCGTTCCATACGCGTCGCCGTCGTTATAGAGGAAAGGCAAATTTTCTAAAGTGCTTAGGCCATCCGTTGCCACTAATTGTCCCGGGTATAGTCCGCCCTTTAGATTATATTGAAATCCGTTGGGTATAACGTACCCGGTCCAATCCAAAACCGAGTCAATAAAATGCTCAACTTTAAACTTCCTTTCGTCCGCTGTCCAAAGTTCGTCAAGATCCGCCCCGGTACCGTCTCCAAATACTATCGAGCATACGCCCTGACTTGGTCGGATCGGCTCAAATTTAAAGTCGCTCGTCCCGGCGTATACTTTTTCAAATGGCAATTTCTGCCCGGTCAACTCTATCGCCCCACCTACATATTCATTTTCTAAGATAGACAGCCGACAAGGGACCCCAAAAGAATCACAATAACTGATATAATATTTTTCTGTATATGCCATATTTAACCGTTAAAACGTTTATTATTTCGGCTCGATCTTGCGTTGCTCAATAGCATATCTTGTCCGCTCAAAGTGCCTTGAATTTCTATTGGTCCGCTATTTTGGGCCGAGTTCTTGCGTAATGATCCGTTAAGGACGTTGAATAAATTGGCTTGTTGCCTATTGGTCAATACCATTTCGGACGGATTTAGCCGGGCCAATAAATTATCGCCGTTAAAAGTTGATCCGCCCATAATACCCCCTTGAGCAAATTTAGGTATTGCAGCAAAGGCGCCAATTACGGCGGCCACAAGTCCGGCAATCATTACCGGCATGGCCACAATGGCGCCGGGACCCGTTGCCGCGCCCGAGCTCGACCCGCCCGCAATAGCGGCCGCGATCGACTGGCTCAAATAAGTTGCCATAATTTGTAGCACCGAGGCGGCAAGCGAGGCCGTGAAACGATCTAGGGCGCTCCCGGACTCGTCGGCATTTCTTATTAATGCTTGGCCCATGTTGTCAAATACGGTCGTAATGGCTTTCGTTGAGGCATCGGCCACAATCTTTGAGGCCGTCAACTTTGCAACGAATTGATCTAGTTGATCCGTTGGCAGCGTCAAGGCAATATTATAATTTTCCTCGCCGAAAGCCTTTTTTATCTCGGCCAATTTTTCCTCATAAGCTACGATCTTTAAAAACGCCTCGTCGGTGTCGAGCTCGAATTTATGCCCTTTTGCATCGGCCTCTATTCTAGCCCCGGACGCCTCATATATTTTTTCGACCTCTTCCAACTTAAACCGTACCTCTTCACTTTCGGCTAAAAATAACCCCTTGTTTATGTTGTCGATTATCTTTTTGTTGTCCCGGGCTTTTTTCTCTAGGCTGTCAAATGCTTTTTTTGCTCCTTTAATGTCCTTAATTTCCGGCTCTACAATTACGTTTTGAGTAACAAATTTGCTCAACTCTACGTTTTGCAATTCGATAGCGTCAAGGTCCTTTTTAATCTTAATTTGATCCTCAAGTAGATCGTTTTCGGCCGCAATGGTTTTGACGTATGCATTTGCCGAAACATTGCCGCCTATACTTGCCGCCTCTTTTGTAGACTTGGCGAAAGCGTCCCGGGCCTTTGTCTTTTTTTCCTCGTTGGCCAAAATCCCGGCCTCGACTTCTGATAATTGTTGCTTTAATGCAATCTCTTTTTTTGCATTTTCAACCAAAAGATCCGTCGCCGCCGTGGCTTTGGCGCGCTTTAATATAGAGTTTGTTAATTTATCATAAGAGCTTGCCGCTTGGCCGTTTAATAGTTCCTCGCTCTTGACGTTTTCAAAGTAGCCGGGAAATTCTTTTTGAAGCTTTTTTATGGCGTCCAATCTTTCCTCTTGGGAAAGGTTTGTATTTTCGATTTGAGATCGCAAAAGGGTTAAGCTTACTAATTCCTCGGCCGCCGATTTATTCCCCTCTAGCCTTGCTTTGTCGACCCCGCCCAAACTGTCCTCGTATTTTTTAATTGCCTCGGCGGCGTCCTCGGTTTTTTTCGCCAGCTTTTCGGCCTCGGTCGAGCTTTTGAACATGGCCGACCCAAATACGGTGAATAGAGTGACGGCCGTTGAGACAGCAAATATAATTCCGGCGGGTCCGGCAAAGGAAGAGATCAAAACCTTAAAGGCAGCTTTAGCGCCCCCGGCCGATTTTGTCAAATACCCAAAGTTGGTCACCAATTGCGTAATGTTGTTCCCAACGCCTTGGATCCCGAACGGTGCATCTTGCATTACCCGGCTAAATTCCATCATAGTATTTTGGGCGCCGCTTGTGGCTTTGGCTTGGTTTCCCATAGACACGTTGAGCTTAGGGCTGACGGCGGCGAGCTCTTTTTGAGCTTTTGAAACCTTTAAGAGCTCGGCCCTTAATCTTTTTGTCTCAATTTCGGTTTCCCTTTCGTCACGCTTAAGCCGCTCAAGTCCTTTCGAGTAATTTTTTTGATCTATCAACCCGGCTTTAAATTCCCGGTTTAGATTTTCCATGGCTTTTTCATAGCCGTTCGTTATAGTGGTGTTTTGGGCGAGGTCGTTTTGTAGTTCCTTTGCCTTATTGGATAAGCTGTCAAAAGTTCTTTGTGCCTCGGTCATGGATTTTTTTAGGTCGGCAACGTCGCCCGTAATTTTTACCCTTAATTCATCTTCCATGGTTTTTTAATTTTAGCGCCTCAAATACGGCTTTCATTTTTGATTGTTCGATATTGACGTTGTTTTGCTTATCGGTCGGCAATGGCATCCATCGAAAAATACTCGGTATAGATTTGCCTTTTTTTCGAGGGGTCATTGCAAATGTTGTATAGGCAATTAGGCGCGTTTGGCTCCATTTTTTCCAATTTAGATTGTTATACCCTCGTATCATCAAAGCAAATTCAGCCGGGGTCATACAATAGAATTCTTTTGGACTCAATCCAAGCTCACCAAAGGCGAGCGCCAAAGTCTCGTCCCATGTTAGGACGTCGCTTTTTTTTTATCGCCGATATTGCTTGCCTCGGTTTCGTCGTTTCCAACTTTGTCCAAGTTCATTCCTATCGACTCCAAAAAGGCCATCCAAACACTTATTAGGTCGTCATTGAGTGCCTCGGCAATCAATATCGAAATACCCTTGCGGCTAAATTCGTTTATTTCGTCGTTGCCGTTACAATGGCCAATGATACCCGCCCAAAGTATTTCGCGCATTAGTAATAAATGGCTTTCGTTGGACATTTTTTCAATTGCCAAAATCAACTCAATTTCTTGGGGTTTGGCTGGGAAATTCCCGTTTGATTTCAATAGGTTTTTTGCTATCTCAACTTTTGAAAAGTTATTAAACCAAACGGGTATCTCTTTGCCTCCAATGTTAATCCTTAGTCGTGTGCTCATAGTTGTTTTTTTTAGGTCCCTATCACATTGTTAACCTCACCGTTTCCTGTAACGGTAAGATTAAATTGTAAATAGTCGCCGCTGTCCGCTGTCTCGCCTAGGTCCGAAATATAACCGTCGCCGATACGCAAATACTCGTCGGCCGTGATACTTTCCAATTTCCATTGTCCAACGGTGGAATCTTTCCAAAGCTCAAAAACTTCCTCTTGACTCAATTGTCCGGCCGCTGGTGTTTTTTGCGCGTAACTTGTGTTATTAAAGGACCAAGATTTGTCCCCGGGTAGGTTTGACGTCCAACCCCCTTTACATTTGTTTGAGACGGTCACGTTGTCCGTGGATCCGCTGAAACCGTCACTCGTGGAACAAGCGACCAATTTCCAATCGGCGGGCGCCAAGGCGGCGGCAACGTTGAAATAAAGGCCAATGTCCTTTGCTGAAATTTCCATAATTCAAAGATATTTAATTAATATTATTTTAAAGCTTCATTTATTAGTTTCCTTAACCTAACTTTTAACTCGTTTGTTTTTTTGTAAAAATTATGAAAAAGAAACGGGTGAGGGTGTATATTTATTTGTCGTACCCCGGCGCCCTTAAACCTTATCGCGTAATCTTCCAAGCCCGGAGGCACATCGACCGCGCCGCCCGTCCCAAACTCCATATAAGGTCCGTACTTAACGCCAACGCCAACGTAGCCATTAAGGCCCTCGCTTGCCTTGTAAATGCTATTTTTCAAAAAACTATCATCAACGGGGGCGTCGTTCACGGCCTCGGTTCGTATATTTTCCAAAGTCTCGTCGATCTCAATGACAGCAATTTTGCGTATTTTTTCGGGCAGCCCGTCGAGCTTGTCGAAAAGTGCATTTTGTCCTATTATCTCGACCTTAATTGACATTAGATTTTTGTTATTATCAACGAATATAAAACAATTTTCCTGTAAACGTAATAAATTTCGTTTTTGCTGGTAATGTCCCGGAACCCCTCGGCCCTAATGTCTCCTATAATGTAACCAAATTCAGACGAGTCAAGGTTTGTCCGGTCGTCCGGGTTGATTATCTCGTCGACTAATTGCATTAATATTTCGCTTTCCTCGCGGCCATTGGGGCCGATAAAACCCGTTACGGCGTCAATTTGGACGGTCGAGTCAAGAGGGCGGCGGCCCTTTGTGGACCGCTGGGAGGCGTTTTGTGATCCTATTAATATATAAGGGTATGATACGCCGTCCGGTATTGCATAAGCGTCGTAAACGGCCACTATTGACCCGTTGAGCGTTATTTGCTCAAAAAGGGCCTTAAATATGGTTTTTCGGGTTGCTAGGCTTTCGATCATTATCTTTCGGAGTTTTTAATTTCGGTGTGCAATATCATTTCGATCGAGGTCCTTAATGGATCAACTTTAAAATTATCCAAGACAAAGCTTAAGCCTCGCCACTCCATGAGATTGCCCTTTTTAAATGCAATATCACTACGATAACGGATAGTAACCTTTAGGGCTTGGTTAATTTTTTGCTGCCCGTCGGCCGTTGTGGCCTCGCTCGATTGCTCAAGGACCTCGGCGAAAGTGTCCGCATATTTCACCTTTATAAAGCTATTCCCGCCGCTATCGTTCGGGGTCGCCTCGTTTGTGAAAAACGATACTTTATCTTTTAATCGTCCGGCCGTTATTGTCATATTTAAAAAATTATTATGTTTCTATAAGGATCTAGCATCATTTTTGACTCATCTTGCAATCCCTTGACGCTGTATTTTGTGTCCAATATATTTTCGCGATGAATATAGAGCCCGGCGGCATATCGGCAAATTGCGATCTTTATGGTGTCGTCATTGACTCCAATTGTCGTATAGCTTATCGACACATCGTGCCCGCCCTCTTTAAAAATGTCTCCTACATTTGTAAATCCGGAGGTCGTGACAGCGTTCACGGGGCCATACATCAAACGATAATTTTTTGGGAGGCACAAGGCTGTCAAAGCAATCGTTTTGACCCCAAAGCTTAGCATTGCCCATTTTTCCAAAAATAGCCGGGCAGCCTTAAGATATACCGCGCAAAGGGTGTCGTCCGTATCAAAATCTATACGGGCGTGCTCCTTAAAGAATTCAAGCGTTACGGGTTCGGCTACCATGTCCGTTGTTACTCGGTATTGAGTCCCGGAAATCGTGCCAGGATCCAAGACGGTCGGCAATAGATCAAAATTCTTATAATAGTCCATCTTTTTAGATTTATTCGTTTATAAAAAAAGCCCCGTCCCAAACGGGCGGGGCTCTTCCAACTAGCTTTCCGACCAAGGAAAAACTTTTTTAGGTCCCGGACAAAACGCCTTTCACAAACGCCTCGTCGTAGAATATTGGTAGGGCGATCCTTTCCTCTATCCTAAAGGTTATCATGTTCTTTTCGACATTGTCCTGGTCTTGCTCAAATGCCCTTAATTGTGGCGCTTGTCTTGTGATAAGGTTTGCACCCCTCATAAAGTCACCAACTAAAAAGTTATTTGCCGTCATTTTGTTCGTCTTGCGAACGTTAAGCCCGGCGATCTGCAATTGACCATTAACCACTCCAACAGCACCCGGGGGCAAGTTGTAAACTCCACTTGTGACGGCTTTGTTTAAAATTATCGATACAATGTCTTTTGGGTTCAACAATACATCGGTCGGGGCATCTTGGTTGCTTATTGCCATTTGTGCAAATGCAGCGTCAATGATCCTTTCGATCCCGGTGTAAGCGACATCGCTTGCAACATAAGCCTCGGCGTTTGGTATAATACCGCTTATGTTGTTCCCTATTCCCGTACCGTTAAGCAATTGGGCGTCCTCGGCCTTTAAGAGCTCAAGAGGGGCATAAGTACTGATATATGATTGCAACCATGCCAAATCGTCAAGCATTTGTTTTGGTATCCTTAAAATGCCCGCGATCCATTTTACCGGAGCCGTTACGTTATCAAAAGTAAATTCAAAGCCCGGCTTTGCGACGGTGCCCTCAACAGCTGCATGGTCATAATCCCATACGTCCGGCCCGGCTCCCGTTTTGCTTATCGCTTTCGGGAAGTATACGGTGTCGCCGCTGGTAGATCCAGATCCCAATATTTGTCGCATATGGAAAGCCTCGTCTTTCATCGGTATAACTTCATTTTTTACGTCACGCGTAAAAATTCCGTACCCGTTGAAGTCCTCAAATCCCATATCTTTCAATTGGATCAATTTTTGAGTTGATCCGCCGACCTCTTTAAGACCCTCGATATTTTCTTTGATTGCGTCCGATAAGCCTTTTCTAAAGCTCTTTTTGTCCGCTGGTCCGCCGCCGTGCTTGTGCTTGGCTGCAAACTCATTAAAGTTCTTTTGTAATTCGTCTTTCGCGGATTTAACTTGCGCCTCGACTTGCTCCTTTGTCATTGCGTCTTTGGCGCTTGTGGCCTTAAGATCCTCAATAACTTTTTCGACTTTGGCATCAAAAGCCTTTTGATCCGCTGCCCTTTCGTCCGCGAATTTTTGACGGGTGATTTTCAAGCCGTCCTCGATTGCGTCAACAATTTCCTTTGTTTCCATCTTTTAATTATTAGTGAATGTTTGTAATATTGCCTCCTTTACGAAAGTTGATTGTATACTATCTTTTAAAGTGTCGGGCTTGTTCGACGGCTCCAAAGAAATCGATTTTAGTAGGTCCTCAATTTTCTGCAATCTTGAATCGGAGTATTTCAGATCGTAAGATTTTTCTATAAATTTAATAAGCCCGTTTAGGCTTTTTATGCTCTTAATGTCTCCAACCGTGGCGAGCTCATTGGCAGCCCAAGTGGTCAAAAAAGAGTATTCCCAAAGTTTATATTCCTTTATTATACTCTTGTTTTTGTTGTCCCTTGCGACGACGTCGTACCCAATGGAAAGCTCCGCATTTAAGCCGTGTTCTTTCATTAGTACGATATCCGTGAACATATCCCGGGCGACCTCTTTTTGTAGGTTGAATTTAGTCGTTGTTAATAATCCAAAATTATCGTTCGGGTTGATTTCCAACGGTACGCCCAAGCTCACATGTCTATCATGATCCTTTAGGACCCTAATACGTTTTATATTTTCAACCGACGTTTTGTTAAATGATCCTTTCGCGCTTATGTCCTTATCGTCGTCCTCGTTGCCGTACGCGTTGGCGTAAGCAATAACGATACCTTGTTTTTCGTCAAGGTCCTTGAGATCAAAATTAAACTGTTTGAAATCCATTTAACTTAATTTTGGATAAAAATATAATTAAATATATGAACGTTAATAAAAAAGTTATTGAGATAAGTAAATAATACCTATATTTGTCACTACATAATAAAGCTGTCAAATGGACGAAAAAGAGGTAATGCAAGAAATCACGGCAAAGCATAAGTTTTATATTGGCGTTATGCCCCAAAGTACGGCAAGCCTATTCGTTAAGCGTTGGAAAGAGGGAAAGGCCAAGCAAAAGACGGTCATTAAGTTCATGGCTAAATTTGGGTACAATATGACCGAGGCGGCCAAATACACTAAATCGAAATAATATGAATAATAAAAATTGGGGGGAAAAAGACCCGCGAGAGGAAAAAGCAATGGAGCCCAAAAAATACCGCCGGGAAAAAAGGGAAATAAATCGCTCTAAATTAATAATCAAATCCAAATATAGATAATTATGAAAATTGAAACGACCCGGGCAAAGCTTATACAAGCTTTAAGAAATTACAACATCGAGACGCTTGAGCAACCCGAAAATTTTGACCCTATCGACGACGGCAAAATTTGTGCAACGTTGCAAGCGGACCAGCTATTAAGACATCTATACGATCTAAACAATTAATTAATTAAATACAAATAACTATGAGTCAAGAGGCAGAAATTATACGCGAGGCGTTGGAAATTGCAAATAAAAAGGGGTGTTATGGAATGGACGAAAGCGCCAAAATAATTCATTGTTTTTCGGTGCTAGCAAAAGCGGCGGCCGAGTCGAAACAATTGGCCGAGGCGTTGGAAAGGGCCGAGTCCAAACTAAAGCAAATCGAGGTCAACGAAATGGTGGTAGTTGCCGAGGAAACAAAGCCGGACGAAAAAGGCCCGGCCCATAAACAAAACGACGTACCCGCCAAAAAATTAAACCATAAAGGCGCCTAAGATAGCGCCCTTATTAAATCCTTGAGCAACGGCAATCTATTTTTTGATACCGTTGCTTTTTTTGTTTCCCTACTGCAATAACAACCCTCCCAAACCTCGTAAACGACGTCCCAGGATCCGGGGGCCGTCTCTACCTTTGATATTATCTTGTATTTGAGCTTGTTAAATTTCTTTTCCTTAGTTGTCGGCTTGTCCATTTGCTGTCAATTCTTTGTCAAAGTTAACGATATCTATTTTGTTTTTCACAAGCCAGCGCCGGACCTCGGCCTTTACGTATGTACGCCGGGACGCGCTCAAGATGCTTTTTTTGGCTATCACTAATTTATAGGACAGCATGAACGCCTCGAAATCGTGCGGGAATTTAGAGACATATCGCCCCTTATACGTTGTATGCCCCTTTAGGACCCTAAGCGATACCAAGATATTAACTATCATTTTTTTAAGTGCTTTTATCATAATTATTCTTTTTTGTCCATGTATTGAAAACACAGTTTATTTGCTACATGATTAAACTCTAAATTATTTATATTGTCGCCCGTCACCCTGTTATAAAATTGATTAGGCGCAATAGTTCCAAGGGCATGGATAAAGTGAGTCAAATTATAGCCCTTTGATAGTTCGTCCTGATCAATATAGTTTTCGTTTTCGGGGTCAAACAAAGTCGCGATTGCCTCGGTTATCTTTATTGCGTATTTGATATGCTTGCTCATTATATGTCTTTTAAGTGGTCAATATCCCTTTTTGATTTACGATTAAATCGGTAAAAATGAAAAATATAAATTCCCTTTGCAATGCCTATTTTGCCCAATGTCCTCATTACGGCATCGCTAAAGCTCCAATCTACAAAAGTGCCCCCATTGGTCAACCCGGGCAAAAATTTGACCTTGTCCCATGTGCTTTTAGGGAATAGCATAAAAAGTCCGGCCGTTGGCTCGGGCGAGGTCGTGACCTCGTCATAATGATCGGCATAGTGTCGATCCGCTATTTTGGCATGGTTTAAAATATTGGGGTCCTCGCTAAATCCGTATGGTAATTGCCACTTAAGCCCGAGGCGATTAGTTAGACAGCTTATAAGAGGAAACCGGGCGCCGTGCTTTGTAATAATGTCCTCGATCTGCTTGGACCAAAACGGATGTAAAAATATGACGTCGCCATCCATTATGCATATCCAATCGCCGTCCGGTACAAGGGCGCAATGATCATTATAGGCCGTGCCCAAGTCCTTGTTTCCTCGTCCGGGGGTGAAATACCAAACTTTGGGCGCCTCGCCCGTTATTGGCGGCCCTAATGGGTTGGCCTTGGCTTTTTCGTGCGCCTTAAATTTAATATACCTCCTTTTGTAGCTGCTATTGAGGGCAGATATTGAGGCCCTATATTTATACAAGCAATAAGGCAAGGATAATTGATCGCGATAGCTACCTTTTTCAATTTCGTCATACCATTTTTCAAATAGATCATTAATACTTTGGTCCCGGATAAAAAACCCGTTCTCGAATAACCCGTAATTGACGGGCAGCCCGGCGGCCTTATACCGGGTCATTTGGCGCCCGACCGTCTCCTTTGTATCAATGCCGCAATCAATGACTTTCCTTGCCTCTTGGTAGGTGCAAGCCAGGCCGTAATGCCTATGTAATAAAACGCCCCCTTTAAAATATCTGTTTAGATACTCGCTTAAGGGCTTTAATATTTGGGCGCTCGCGTCCATGTAAATATAAACGTCGTAATTAGGCTCGAATTTATGTATATTTATTTTGATTTCGCGCGATTGCCTTTGGGCGTCCGCTTTGGGCTCAACTACCATCGTTTGCCAGCCTCGGACCTCTTGGCCATCGCAATTAAATTGCACATAATCAAAGCCATTGCAAACGTGCGCGGGCGGATCCAGGCAATCGTAATTACCGAGGTTTACGGTATAAACTAATATTTTCATTCCCCTTTGTTTAAAAACCTATCAAACGCCTTTTGAACTCCTTTTAAATCGTTCATCTTGATCGTATTTGATTAATTAGTAGTTATTTAATAATGCGCCCTTGGAATGAGTCCGCGACCTTTTTCTATGGCTTAATTTGGCCTTATGTTTCGGCCTATGTTTCGACTTTGGCATTTATTCTTTTATTATATCCTCTTTTCGTACCGTCATAAAAATCGGCTGCATAGGTCCGTTAAAGGTCAATTGCTTGATCCATATCTCGCCCGTGGCGTATACGGCTTGCCGCTCGGCCTCGGTCAATTCCATGCAATAGGCAATGGTTCCGGCCTTGGGGTCGTGCTGGGCTGGTAATGTCTCATATTGCTCTTGGTCGTTGGCAATAAATAAATTTGCCCCCTTAAAGTCTTTTGCTGTCATAATTATCGATTAATGATAAATGGGCCGTTTAAAGCCCCCTTATCGATTTTTACTATTCGTCGGCAATTGGTGTACCGTACGTAATATAACCGCGTGACGCCTCAATATCTTCGTACTTAAGGTAGGTATTTGTAAAGCCCGGCCCTATCTTGTGGCCGCTCTTGTAAATGACCCCGAGGCCGTATTTTTCCTCGACATACTCGGTCTTTACGTCAGCGTTGAGGTCCTTAAACCCTACCCAAGCGCGCCAAGCGTCGCCCGTCCAACTATCTTGGACCCTTGGCGTTATTTGATGGGCCTCGGTTGGTGGGTTAATGTCGTGCAATATGATCACGCCCCCTTTTTTACAAGCGGCCCAAGCGTTTAATATGTCCTTTTCGACTTGGGCGGCGGTGTGATCACCATCGATAAAAATAACGTCGAATTTCTTTTTATTGTCCTTGAAAAAGTCGTCCGAGGTCAACCACAATAAGCCGGGTTTTGGCTCTTGCAATTCGGGATCAATTGCCGTTTTATTGGCGCATTCGATAAGATTAAAGTTGGATCCGTTGCCGTAACCGATCTCAAGATAATTTTTTCCGGCAACCGCTAAGATCAACCCGTTGATACTTAAATGTTTTTTTTTCATTGTCTTATAAAATTTAGTGAATAATCAATTTTTTCGTCGTACTTGTTTGGCATTGCTAAGAGTTCAGCGACATACTCCGGGATAACCTCGCCCGGCGTATGTTCCAAAAAATCCCTGTGCATTATAATAAACCCTTTACGCTTATTCATCTTGCCCGGCGTTAAGTTCCTCGACCCTCTTTAGCTCCATTCTAAGAAAAGCAATTGCAATCGATAGCCGCGAGGCTTGCCCCATTGAGCAAAGAAGAGCCCAAGCGTCGACGTCCCAATTGTAAGGTGGTTCCCATTGATCGTCCATAATCATTTTATCCTTTGACATCACTTGGGCAGCTTGGGAAAGTTGGCCGTTTTTAAATAGGATCGATCCACTTGAGCGCCTCAATATGGATAAGAATTTTTTAATAAATGATTTTTCGTCCATGGTCTAATATTTTAGTTATTTACAAATGTAAATAAAAATTTATAATCTTTGTATAATATTTCCGGTTTTATCTCGCTTGGCCCTAAATACGACCGAGCAACGGCAATTGATTACATTCTCGGCGCTCAATGTAGAGTCACAAGGATAACGCCCGGGCTCGATCCCCCTTTTGAGCGAGTCGAGCCAAAACAAAGCGTCGATATCTATCCATGGGTGATCACTCATTGCGGCATGGGTCGGCCTTGTACGCGGCCCCGGAGTCGGTACCCAATTCTTTTCCAATACGACCGGACTAGTTAAGGCGGCCATATATTTCCCCTGATTCGAGGCCGTAACGGTTTCGGTCCGGGCAATGGCCCGCGCCCGGTTCTTATTGAATCCGGTTTGTTTTCTTATTAGCCTCGCCGTTTCACGGGATCCAAGGCCGTCGGCAATGGCCTTTTCGATTATTCTGCTTATAGCTCGCTCGGTGGTGGCGTTGATATCGGTAATACGTCCGGTTAGCCTCACATTAATATAACCGTCGATAAGGCCCCGCCAAAGCTTAATCGTATTTCCGTTGCCAAAGGGAGTTGATAGGTCGTCAATAACGTCCTTATGTCCCATTTTTTGGCCGGGCAGTACGTCGCTTTGCAATACGGCCTCTTTTATCAATATCTCTTTGTATAGGCGCCTCAATATGGCCTCAAGGCGAAGGCCTTGCATCATTTTAGATTGCTGGGACCTATAAGCATCGACGCCGCTTTCGGCGATCATAGCGGCCGCCCTTGTATAGATAGAGTTTAAGTATCTATACAATGGGGCATAGTATCGGGCCTCATAAACCTCTTGCCGCTTTAAAAATGCTCTATGTGTCGTTATTTCGCTCGGTGCTAGTTTGGCCATTGCTTAAGGTTTTTTGCTTGGGTCCGGGTTGCCAGGATCCGGGGCCGGGTCCGTGTCGTCGTCCTCAAGTTCCAAAAGCGGATCGGGGTCGACGTCCTCGGGTTGGGCGTTAAGGCTGTCAAGTTCTATCAAATTGCTTGGAATGTAGTATTTTTCCATGTTTGGGTTGGGGTCCTTGTCATAATTGGTCAAGGCCCTTTTTTCGTTTAGGTTGATCCAATACATATCTTTGGCCGTTGCAACGAGCTTTTCGAGTTCCTCGCTAATTTCTCCAAATACCGTATAATCATACTCAATTATCAAACCCTCGCCAAACTTGGGCGCGAGCCATCTGTTAAGATGGTCTTTTCGAGACTCGACCAAAGGCATTACGGCGTCCGTAATTAGCATTTTGCGGCTTTCGGTCATATTGTTCTCGGTCGAATTAACCTTCGTGAACATACCGATCGGCACGTGATACACGTTGCAAAATTCTCCTAATATTTCCTCTTTTGCCTCAATGGTCTTAAGGTCGACGGGGCTAAATCCTATTTGCTGCCAACGTAGGGCGGCGCTTGTCACGATTATCTCGCCCGCTTTGGTCGGTCCACTATACAATTGTTTAAAACGGTCCTTAATGGCAACGGCTTGCGGCTCGCTAATACTTGCGTCTTTTTCGCCGGACAAGATCCCAGCGGGGGCCATATTTTTAAACATGGTGCCCTGTGAAATATCGGCGTCCTTGTATTTTTGCATTAAGCGACGGCAAGACAATAACGGGCTCATGCCATAAGCGCCATCGTTTGGACTGTCAAAGCTCGTCAAGGGGTTCCATGTCTTCAAGTGGCACATATCGCCGGGCAATACCGGATCGGCCAAATAGCTCAATTTGTACTCGCTTACAGGGTTTGATATGTCGCCCGTTACAATGGAAACCATGGTTGAGGGCGGGACGTGTAATTGCATGGGCTTGTCCCTGTCCTTTCCAACGCCCGGAGTCCATGCCCAAAGATACGCGTTGCCCGTCAATAGTTTATAGCCGTCGAGTTGCTCGTTTAGCTCGGACGTTGTTTGGTGATCGTTGGGCTTGTTTAATAGGGCCTCTAGCTCGGTACCCTCAACCTTGTCCATTGCTTGGGACTTAAACAAAAGGGCGCGGGCAACGTCCTTTGGTGTCTTTGCGGACCCGATAGCGGCCTTGTATTTATTGTATTTAGATCTGTTTTTGACTTGGTAGATCTCAAAGGGGACAATTGAGCTTTTTTGTATTATCAAAGATATTATACCGTACAGGTTTGGGATATCCTTATAACCGTTCGTTATGTAAACGTTTTGATTGTCGTCGGGCCATATCCATTGCGCCGCCGAAAAGACATATTGTAAACGGTTGGAAAAGGCCCCAATTGCGGCCGCCGTAATTCTCTTAATGAGGTTCATATACTTAATTTTGGTAAAAATACTAACTTTAATTCATTAAACGACAAAAAATTGATTTCGGCCCAATAATCGCGTGATCGCTTGGACGAGGGCATCGTTGAGGTCATTATGTTCGCCGTTGGGAAAAATCAAGATCCCTTGACGGTCGTCAAAATGCAGTTTATCATAGACGGATTGTGCACAAAATATCATGCCGCTTTCGGCGAATGGTGTCGCTAAGCGGGTCCGGGCTATCTTATCACCCCCAATTACTGGCACTTCAATTGCTGGGATCCCGGACCTTACAAGGGTTTGTTTTGCCGACTTTCCCGAGGCTTTTTGCTCGATATGGTGAGGAAAAGTTTTGGTTTTCATCCAATTGACGAGCTCGGGAAATTCCAACCATGCCCAATCTAGGCCCGTAATATACATCGAATTGCCCGACTTGCCCGCCGTCACATAGGCACAAGCACTATTTTTTTCGTCTTTAGTATAAGCGAGATCCCAATCGGTCCCTATCTCGCTTAGGTTCGGGATCAGGCTGTCTGTAATTGGTATAATCCACTTTTGCCAAATCCCGCCATCGGCCGGGGTCGGTACCTGCATAACTTGGCCCGCGTAACCATAGGACCCAAGATCAATAGACATAATGTCAAGGGCCTTTCGGCTTAATCTCTTGGGGTCCAATAGGCCGCCGACATACCTTTCCTTGAGCTCGATCGGCTTGACGTTGGCCGATATCTCGCCGGGTAAACAGATATGTTTGATAGGCTTGTTTTTCTTGTCCAACCAATTACCCGTCGGGTCTTTTTGGTGGAGGCGCTGCATAACCAAAACGGTCGGGGTCAACTCCTTATCGACTTTACGGCTCGAAAGGGTTTGGTCCATGAAATTATTGGCCTCGTCCCGCTCGGCGTCCGATTTGGCGCCCTTGGGGTTAATTGGATCATCTACTATTTGAATATGCGCATGAAATCCCGTTGCCGTTCCCGTTACGCTGGTACTATATCTTTCGCCGCTTAGGGTGTTTATGTAGTGGGTTTTGTTGTTTTGATCCCTCTTTATACGAATATGAGGAAACATATTTTGATATTTGGCGCTTTGTATAACGTCCCTACTTTTGACCGAGTGATCTGTGCTAAGCGAGGCGCTATATGACACAGTCATAAGCCTTAAGGTCGGATCCAGGACCCAAGCCCAAGCGGGTAACATGATAGTGCAAATTGTGCTCTTGGTGGTGCCCGGTGGTATGTTAATAATAAGATCCTCCAATTTAGCCTCGCGCCGGGCGACGCGTTCTGCAATCTCTTGCAATTGCGAGCAAAGATATTCTATATGCCAATTATACACGATCTTTTCCGGTATGACCTCTTCAATGAACATTTGCACAAAGTAGAAAAACGAGCGCTTGCAAAGTTCGGCGTCGAGTTGCTTGCTGTCAAACAAAGCAAAGTTATCCAATTTGGGGCTATTTACTGTCATTGATCTCTATGATCGTTGCCTTGCTATACAATTTTTTAAACGTCATTAGCTCGGCCGTAGTGAGCTGGGAAAAGTCCAATTTCGGCCCGGTGTTAATTTCGCCCTCATGTTGATTAATTACCCGGTCGCCGTACTTTGGACTATTCAATTTGCCCAAGATCCATTTGTCCGTGTCGATCATTAATCGACGGTGCCCGAGCATATCTCCTTTTGTCGTTTCGACCTTTCCATCGTGCTTGGTGGTTCTCGTTTCGCCAATGATCGGGGTATTTGCGACCTCGCGCATATTATCAAAAATACACTCTTGTCTAATTTCCCGGGCGCGCGTATATTCTTTAACGCGGACGGGGCTTGCATCGACATAATTCGTAAACGAATTGTAAGACATTGCCCCCCTTTGCTTCATGGCTTTGGTCAAGGGCATTAGATCCTCCGTTATATGATCCAACATAATTCTATAAGCCTTTTCTTTTTGCCCGTCGCTTAAATTGGCACTACTTCTTTTTTCCGGTATGTTATCAAAATTCGGCTCCATTATAATTTATTATTGTGTTAGATCCCTCTAACTTTTTATAGATATATTTATAGTCCGGGGTAAAGTTGATCCTAAAGCCCTCCAATTGGTCAAAGCCCTCGGTTATGAATTCCGTGACAAAATAAATAAATTTTTTGCGGGTTTCCTCGCTCGATAAATCTTCTACAGATAAAATTTGACCGTCGTTAAGATCGTAAAGGTAGGAAAAAATAGAATGTCGATAAAAAAAGTCCTCTTTTGATATGCCCAATGTTATATGCTCGCTTGTATCATGTAAAATGGAATCGACAAGCATTTGGAAGTCGCTCAAATTATCGACAAGATAAACGACAAATCTTTGCAGATCGAGTTGAGCGTGAATTTTGATTTGTGCCGGGCTGGGACTTTCGCCGGGCTTTTTGAATTCAAAAAAATAGGTCCTCGACCTAAAGTGCAAAACAATGTCAGGAATTCCGGCAACGACTCCCATAGCCTTTAACTTGTTAGCCGTTATCTTGTCCCGGAGTTCTCCATTGGGCACGTGGTACAATAGCCCTCTTAAATGATCGTACGTATTGTTAAACCATTGATAGGCCTCGGCTTGTATTCTGCCCTCGCTCTTTTTTTGCTCTTCTTTTTCCATGTTCTTGCGTTTAAAAATATTATTAGCCTCCATTTAATTAAAATCTTTGTTCCCTATGTAGTACCCTTTTTCTTGGCGAAAGTGCTTGAGCTTGTCCCCAACGTCCTCACGGCGATAGTCTTTGATGTACCCAAGTCCCGACATTACTTGCCCAAATTTTTGTACCGAGCAATTGACCCCCGACCCGGCCAAGAGTTGGCCCGTTGTCACAAAGTAGCCGACCGGGCACAATACGCCGACCGTGTTTAAAATACGCTGTCGCAAGATAAACTCTTTAATATCATTTACGGGATCATTTTGGGCCTTTAACCTTTCGCTTTGTTTTTCTTGGGCATTGGTCAACCTCAACAAATCGGCCAAAAGGCTAAAATATTGGTGATCCTCCAAATTCGACTCCTTTACGACTTTTAAATACTCCTTTTTCGCATCCATAATTATAACTATTTGATTATTAACGTTTTATGTATAGGGACCTTTTGCAAATGGTCCATTTTAGCCTATTGGTCTTGTATTTGGTCCTTTCGCAACCCCTATATTTATTACCTTTTAACCCTTAAAGACCAATAGACCAATTAATAATTAAGAATAAAGATAATAATATAATATATATATATAGTAAATATACAATTATAAACAATAGTATAGGATTTATAGAATAGTATAGTTTCAGAAATGCCCCCCGAAAATGGTCCAATCGGTCAAAAAATGATCGCAAGCCCCGCCCTCATTGGTCTAAGCCCCGGACCGTTAAAAGGTCCGAAAATCTCTAAATAATGTTAAAACTTTGTTAAAATGCATTTTTCGTCAATTTTACCCAAAAAACAACGCCCCGAAAAGAGGCGTTTTTGATGTTTTTTGGTGGTCTTTAGTGGTCTTTAGCGGTCCTTTTTAGAACATTTTTGGGGCCGTTGAATAGTTTCCTTTTATTTTTATTGCATAAAAGCCTCTAACTTTATGATTATTTATGGTCTTTCGGTCGCCCAAAAATCCCAATTGGGTCATAATCTTGCCGATAAAATACGAGTTTATTTTGGCGCTTGGGTAGGCCTCTTCTAAAATTGTGCAAATATCAACGGACGAATAAAACGCCCCCTCGGACGCTTGGCAAACTTGGAAAAAGGATTTTATCATAGTTTTTTCCTTGTCCTCTATCTCGTAGTTTTTATTATCAATTTCCCTTATTTCCATATCGCCCTTGGTGAGCTGGTCATTAAATTCAGGATCCTGGTACAGGGCATATGCTTGCGCCCAAACGTCGTCAATGTTTATTTCGGTACTATAACCCCATTTTATGTCTTGCACCTCGAAAATGAGCCAGCGCGTATTTTCCGTGTCCGTCAAAAATTCGAGTTTATTGGTAGAGGCAAAGAAATTTGTCCGGCGTGGCACTTGTATAGTCTCGCGGGCATATGGCTTTCGCTCGTTTATGCTCGCCGTTGATATTATCGATTTAAGTCGGTTGACGTCCAAATTTGAAAGGCTGGCAAGCTCTTCCAAGTTGTATATGAAATTTTCGGCAAGTGCAAAGGTGGTATCTTTGTCTTTTGCATGGATCACGCTTTCGGTATAATATTTCATCCCGAAAGGGCTTAAAAAGCGTATAAACGTGCTTTTCCCGGTGTTTTGCTTTTCGCCAACAAACACAAATACAATTCTATTTTCGTGCTCGCCCAGTCCGCAACGTATGCAGCGTACCAAGCATTTTTTGAATTGCTCGGCAAAAAATGGATCATTGTTGGTCTTTACGTAGCTTGCTAGATCGCTTATGGGGTCGGTGGATCCGTCCCAAGGCTCAAGAGCGTCAAAATAATCAAGAAAGGGGTTATATGTCTCGATAAAGTCCGAGGCCATTATGACCCTTAATTTGTCTAATGGGAATTTTGACCCGGTGTGCAATAGTTTTCGGTATATGCTGTCTATGTCGCTTTGCTCGTAGTGCCTATCCTTTTTCAATTTTTGCTCGACAACTTGCGTTATCTCGTTTCGCATGAAATCCCAGCTTTTTGACAGCCATAACTCGACCTTAAAAATATCGGTCTTGACGTCCAAATTATACTCGTCGGCCCGCTCGGTATAAACCCGCTCGAAAGCCTTTTTGACCTTGTCACGGTTCAATAGGTGCATTTCGCATAGGTTCGTTACGTCGGCCTCGGTCCACTTGTGGCCCCGGTGGTTTGATTTATGTATGTAAGCATAAACCTCGCGCCAGCGTTCTTTTTCGCTTTCGCTTACCTCTTCCAAGTTGGCCCCGTCGGGCAAATAGTCACTTACAAAAAAGTCGTCCCTAATAAATGACTTTTCGTCAACCTCATTTTCGTTTTTCATAGTGTAGCGATTAGCAATAAATATACAATGGCAAAAAATACTCCAACCGTGCCAAAGACGCCGACCAACCAAGCCAAGCAATAAACAAAAGAGCCGATTATCAATAAAATTTTATCTTTCATTTTTAAGTATTTTCTTGATCTTGAATTTAAGGTTGTCGCCGTCGTTATGGGCTTCGTTCTCCCATGGTTTGTCGGTATAGTCCATGCTAGATCCATTATACTCTTGACCGTCCCAAAATACTATATTTTCCGGCAACGTTTTTAATCTTTCGTCGTTGATCTGCTCAAGGTGTATCAATTCATGGGAAATAACGCGTAATAGAGACGTATTTTTAAGATCCTTTAGGTATAAGGTATAAGCGGACCCCCCGCCCCTTATAAATCCCTCTAATTCGTCGCCGTGGCCTTTAACGAGCCCTTTTAAATAACTTGGTATTGGCATAATCCTAACCTCAACGCCCTCAATGCCCAATTCGATAAGCCCTGCGGCCACCATGTCCCGGGCCTCTTGGGTATCTTGTCCGATTGCATTTAAACTGATAAGGGCGGCAAATATAATTATTAATTTTTTCATGATATTGTAATTTACCCCGAGGCTTTCGCCCCGGGGTTGTTGTTTTTATAGTTTAATTTCTTGCTCGATTTAAAGCAAAGGCGGGAGCCGGAGCCCGAGGAGCTACAACCAACACACCGCACCACCCAATGTCCTAGATTAGGAAATAATCTTTGAACAGCTCTAAAAACTGCTCACCTGCATATTGCGCCAAATATCTACTTTTGAAGCAAAGGCGGGAGCCGGAACCCGAAAGCGAAAACCAGTCATCGCAGCCGATGAACGAAAAGCCGGAGCCCGAGGAGCCACCCATATTGAACCATGGATAGTATTTATCCCATTCCCTATTTACCCAATCCGGTGTCCAACCATCGTTAAGGGCTTCCGCTATAATAACAAGCTTTGCATGGGCGGTCATGGCCTTTTGATGCTTTTCAGGAAATAGGGAAAAGTCCGGAAGCACTTTTTCGCTGTCCAAGTTCAATGCCTTACAGGCATCCTCAAATGTTTTGATATTACTGGTAGTATTCATGATATGATATTAAATTAAATGGTGAATAAATCTTTTGTAAATGTCCTCGAATTGCTGTCCGGCGTTTTTGGCCTCTAAATTTGCGGCTAGTTCTGCCCAGGTAATGGCGGCGGCATAATCAAAATTTTGGATCTCGTAATTTGTGGCGTTTGACATAATTTTTATTTTTTATCGTTATTGCTTATACAAATATACATAACTTTAGTACATAACAATAATAATAAATGTTAAAATTTTATGCAGTTCATCGATTTATAAAATTATCG
>Ga0209491_10003685_pt1 | contig 24869 bp, 21 predicted proteins | sample BON02_FD_187213 | JGI IMG/M metagenome (GOLD analysis project Ga0209491, IMG submission 187213) | Freshwater microbial communities from Lake Bonney liftoff mats and glacier meltwater in Antarctica - BON-02 (SPAdes) (version 2) | ecosystem: Environmental > Aquatic > Freshwater > Ice > Glacier...
AGAAAAACGGGCGTTCCTATCAAACTCTTGGGCGAAGGTGAAGGCATCGATGATCTTGCTGGCTTCTCGCCGATGGCTTTTGCGAAGGCGCTTACCGACTAACTCTGGGCGAGGTAGTCGCGCCCCAAGGCGCGATACGTGAGGGCATTGTCCACAATCGCCTCGCGCTCGAGGAGCGTTATCTCGCGGCGAATTTTCCCTGGCACACCCGCCACCAAACTCCCCGCAGGGATGTTGGTTCCTTCCAGGACGACTGATCCTGCGGCAATCAGGCATCCTTCGCCCACGGTGACGCCGTTGAGCAGTGTGGCTCCCATGCCGATAAGGGTGTTATCGCCCACGGTGGCGCCGTGCACGATGGCTCCGTGCCCGACGCTCACACCCGCACCAATCTGGGCGGGAAAGCCCGGGTCACTGTGAACAACAACATTGTCTTGAAGATTAGAGCCAGCGCCCACCGTGATCCCTTCGCGATCGCCGCGAACTACCGCGCCAAACATGATGGTGACATCACGCTCAACACGGACCTCGCCAATGAGAGTGGCGCTGGGCGCCACGAATACGCCCTCCCCTATAACAGGGGAGGCGAGGCCAAATGAAAGAAAAGGCATGCGTCCAGCATAGAAGGCTGCCTGACGGTGGGGCTCCGCCGGAGAGGGGCACCTCATGAGGCATGCTCGCGTAACTAGGTCGGTGTGATTCATCAAAAAGTGTGCATCATCGCCACGGTTGGTCGGTTGGCCTGCACGGACTAGTGTCAGCCCATTAGCGATGTCGGACAATGGTGTGTATCGGCCTGCCTCCGACTCCTGAGTGACCTTTTTTGGATCAGGCGGTGGGTTGGTGTTGAGTCCAGCACGCTTCGATAAGGCCGCATGTTTTCCTCCGGTTGAGCCTTCTCGCCATAGGCTCCTGGCTCATGGACTTTTGCACGATTCAAATCTCAATTGAAGCTACTCCCCGGGTAACCGAGCGTTCGCCAGGGGAGATCGCCCACACCCCGAGAGGGGGAGTGGTTTGGACGTGATTTGGGGAACTGTCAGGGGGATCCCCGCTCAGATGGGGGCTGGGCGACCGGAGCTACAGGTCGATATGTCGCGGTGTGTCTTGGCGCGATACTGTTTGCATGCCGTGCCTTTAGACACGAGGCTGAGGCTTTCGCAGGAGCACTCCTGGGCGCCTCCCCGTGAACCTTGTGTCTTTCAAGACGAATTCGCCGTTGACCATCACCTGCTGAACCCCCGATGGTGGAACGAGCGGATTGGTGTAGCTCGCGTTGTCCCGAAGGCTTGCAACATCCAGAACTACGACGTCCGCTGCATTCCCTGCTGCAAGCGTCCCGCGGTTGCTCAGACCCATGCGACGGGCGGGCTTACCGGTGGCCTTGTGAATTACCGCTTCAATCGGCAACCCGTGCTCGAGCAGTTCTGCGATAGCGCGGGGGAACGTTCCAATCGAGCGTGGGTGCGGGAGATTCGCCGAATGTGACAGGGAGAGCGAGACGCCGTCGGATGCGATTGAGACCCTCGGGTGAGCGAGGGAGCGCATCGTGTCCTCCGAGGTTGAGCCGACGACGATTACATCGACAGCACCGCGCGAACGGACCACGAGTTCAACCGCGAGCTGTGCCCAGTCCGTGCCGTCGCGCTCTGCGGCCTCCTGGAGGGTCAGCCCCTGGTAGCCGTCCACGCTGGCTTTGGCAATTGTGATCGCCTCCCCGCCGTTCCCACTCATGCTCCGCAGCGCGTTAGCGGCCCGCTCTGGGTCCCTGAGTACATAGGCCAATAACGCGTCGGTGCCGAGGCCTCGAATCTCCGGAGGGAAGAGCTGCAGGAGTGTCGTGTGCCCGGCAAGGTAGGGATATGCATCTGCTTCGATGTCGAGGCCGGATTTTGCGAGATAGTCGAGTGCCTCGCTCATCTTCGCCGCATTCTCATCCCCAATAGATCGAAGGTGTGAGATTTCGAAACCTACACCGGAGTCGCGCACGACATCGGCGATTTCCTTGATCGAGCCAAGGAGCCCCTCTGCTGCATAGGATCTCATGTGGGCTGAGACGAATCCACCATCGCGCGCGACTTGGCTCGACAGGATGGACAGCTCCCGGCGATCGGCGAGCTCACCTGGCGCGTACATGAGGCCGAAGCTCATCCCCCACGCGCCAGCCTCCAGCGACCGGGCCAATTCTTCGCGCATCCTCTCGAGGTCCTGTGGCATTGCCATGAGATTCTTGGATCCCATTGCCCACTGCCGGAGAGAGCCGTGTCCAATAAGTGGGGCAACGTTCGTGCCGCCCGGCGTCTTCTCCAACAACTCGAGGTACTCCGCGAGGCTGCTCCAGGTGATCTCCAACTCGGGACAGATGTCGATGGGCCCGATGATTGAACGCAGTTCTGCCGGATCGTCAGGGACAGGGAATGGGCTCATCCCGCAGTTCCCAGTTACCTCCGTCGTGATTCCCTGGGCAACACGGGTCTCTGCTTGCGGATAGTAAAGCCTGGTCAGATCGGAGTGCGTGTGGATGTCAATGAACCCGGGAGCGACGATGAGTCCATCGCAGTCCACGACTTCTGCTCCATAGAGATCGGTTCCGCCCGCGGTAATTTCTTGAATCTTAGATCCGTCGATGACCACATCGGCAACGCGGCGGGCTCCGCCTGTGCCGTCGACGACTGTGCCGCCAGCCAGGACTATGCGTGACGCGCTTGCCGTCGCACCGCTCATTTCTTTGCGGGAACCGATAGTCCGAGGGCCCCCAGCGCATCGGCCTGAATTATTCCTTCGATTAACTCGAGGGGGACTCGAGGGAGCCTTGTGCCCTCCACGATCTCGTTGACATTTCTGAGGGAATCGATTGCGGTGCGCGGGGTGGTGACCGGAAAGTCGGAGCCGAACAGGATCTTTCCCATAACGCCCCACTCGGTGGCCAGGGTCAGCCCCTCGTACAACGTCCAAGGCCGGACGTAGATGGCCGAAATATCTGCGTAAACGTTGGGATGTTTGCGGATGGTGACAACCGTCTCCCGGGTGAACGGGTGACCCAGATGCGCCATCACGATACGCAATTCCGGGAATTCAATCGCGATTTCGTCCATCGCCAACGGGTGCGCGTACCGCAGCGGAGCGAACTGCTGTGGCGAGGCTCCCTGATGGAAGAGGATGGGGAGTGCGTTCTTCTGCGCAAATGCGTAGATTCTCTTCGCACCCGGGCTCAGCGGGTCGAAGTTCTGATAATTCGGTCCAAGCTTGATTCCTTTAAGCCCGTTCGCCATCGCCCGCTTGGCCTCATCCATATAGTCTGGGAAATTCGGGTTGACCGACATGAACCCTATTCGCTTTGACGGGTTCGAGGCGACGAAGGCTTCCGTCCGCTGGTTCACTAGCGAGGGGTCGCCGGGCATGCTGGAGTCAGCATCTGGATTGGCGACTGCGATGTTGAACACGATCGTCAAGTCGGCGGCGCTCGTGAGGTCGTCGTACTCGGCCCAACTTCGGGTGGTTATAACGGCCTCTCCGTTGTTCCAGCTCCCGTAGGACTTTCGGTGCTGCTCGGGTACCGCATGCTGATGCGTTGGGGTGTGGGTGTGGACGTCGACAATCATGGTCTGCTCTTTCCTAGAAATAAGTTGACACAAAGCCGTGCACGCTGGGATCGTTCGCCCCGGCGTTTTCGATCAGAGGTATTGTGCGCCACTTGTCGAAAGCCGTACACGGGTGGGAGATGCCCAAACGCACGACATCGCCCGGGCGGATGTCGGTTCCTGGGGAGTACTCCAGGAAGGCATGCTGATCGTTCAGCTGTGTGAGCGTGGCTTCGAGCTGTATCGCCTCGCCAAAGGAGCCGTCAAGGTTCGGCCGCCTGAGTTGCTGCGGGAGAGGCATTCCCTGGTCGCACGGGAGATCACGGCGTCCGGCGTCGAGAATGGCTACTCCGCGTTCGGGCGTCGAGACAACCCTGGTCCAGGCGTGAAGGGCGGCGGTGAAGACAGGGCCTGCGCCTCGCTGGGATGGAGTGATGCGGGCATAGAGACCGTCGTCATGGGCAATATACGCTCCAGCGCGCACGAGGACACGCGTGGGAATGGCAGAGCCGCGGGCGGCGGGACCGAGTATCGCGACAACGCGGTCGAAGTAGGCGCTTCCACCTGCGCTGAGGAAGACGTCTCCCTCCGAATAGAGCGTAGAGATTTTCTTGTGAACCGCAACAATCGACGCTAGATAGCGATCGACCTCGGCGGTTTTATTTCCCGATGCTTCATGGATCACTCCCTCGTATCCGGCGACGCCGACGAGCTGAAGGTGGCGGGACGCGGAGACCGCCGAGGCGACACCCACTGCTTGCTCGAAGGTGCGCGCTCCCGCTCGGCCTTTTGGCGGGCCTACCTCGACCAACACGGGAATCTTGGATTTGAAAGGCGTTCCGGACAGGGCCTCGTTGATGAGTCGAACGCTGGCAATGGAATCCACCCAGAAATGCACGACCAACTCGGGATCAGTAACGCGGGCCTCGGCCAGCCAACGCAGACCTTGCGGCGACAGAAGGGTGTTGGCCAAATGCACTCGGCGCACACCGCTGCCAACCGCAACGCGGAGCTGAGCTTCGTTGGCCACTGTGATTCCCCAGGATCCGGCATCGATTTGGTCCCGCCACAGTCGGGGCGCCATTGTCGTTTTGCCGTGCGGTGCCAGAAGTACATCATGAACGTCGCACCACTCTTGCATCGTGGCGATGTTTCTGTCCAGCGACGGCTTTTCGATGGTCATCATGGGCGTCGGCAACCCGCTCATCGCCACCGGAGAGGCGCCGAGGGAGGCCGAGGTTCGTCCGGATATCGCCGGCCCGGCCATCTTGTCCGACCAGGCGAGTGGCTGTCTGTCCTCTGCCGCGACGAACTCAGCCAGCGTGATTAAAACCACCCCTCTCCAAGTTGCGGTTCAAACAATGCCCAACTATACCACGCATGTCTGCTCCTGAGAAACGTTGTTTTGTTCTGCTACACGAGTGGGGAGCGGGACACCCCATTCAGCCTCCCTTCTGCCATCGGGAAAGATTTATCAAGATTGCCCGGTCCCGTAATTCTCGGCAACCAGATGGGGCAGCCACCGCCACATTTTTGTCGCAGGAGAACCCACTCAGGGCCTGCACATGTAGGAAACTCAAGCGGGAGCCGTCACTGAGCCCAGCGGGTCTCAACTGGCGTCGATCCACTTCCTCACCAGGGTCTGGTAGGACACGACCGGTCAACGTCCGACCGGGGCTAAAGCGGCCCCTCCCAGAGGTCGCAATCACCTCATCCGAAATTTTTCCTTTGTTGGACTTCGCGGTCTGTGTGAAAGCAGCTCGGAGATTCTTGGTCACGTATGGCCCTGCGGCCACTGGTTTTCTGCCTTCCGTGGAGTCAGGTCTGTCCCCAGATGGTGGGCGCTACGCGCTCAAAGAGGTGAGGCACCGGCTCAATCTATGTGCTCAATGAACCTGAGGTGCGTCGAGACTGTTTGCGAGGATGTGCTAGAAAGTGTGATGTTTGCTTTCTCAGGAGCTCCCGCAACGGAGCCCATCAATCTTCCCCGTGACCGCACCAGTTGGCGGGCGTTCTCGGTCGCGGTTGCTGTCGCCTCGCTCACGCTTTTGGACGTTAGCAAAATCAATGTGGCCATCCCGGCCATTAGCGAGGCTTTAGGCGCAGGGGCAACTGACGTGCAGCTTTTGCTATCGGGGTTTGTGCTGGCATTTGGATTGTTGTTGGTGTCCTCTGGGAGAATTGGGGACCTATATTCGAGAAGATTTATGTTTTTGCTTGGGCTTTCATTGTTCATCCTTGCCAGCCTTGGCGCAATGGTGGCTCCCACTATCGAATTGTTGATTGCGGCCCGGATCTTTCAGGGAGTTGCTGCGGGGGTGTTGATGCCCCAGGTGCTCGGCCTCGTTCAACACTTGTTCCAGGGCAAGAAAAGAGGCCAGGCATTCGGGATCTTTTGGGCCGCCATTGCCCTAACCACAGCTTTTGGCCCGACGCTTGGTGGAGTCTTGGTGGGGGTGGGGGGCGAGAACTTTGGCTGGCGATTGTTGTTTGCGATGAACATTCCTTTAGGCCTTGCGGCATTTGTCTGGGCGGCTAGGCTCTTGCCCAAGCAGCAAGATAACTCAGAGGCAGTCAAAGACTTTGATCTGATGGGCACAGTCCTTTTGGGCTGCGCCACGTTCACCCTGATGTTGCCTTTCGTGCTCACCACCGGATCCTCGGCGGACAATCCGGCGCGATGGTGGTTATTGCTTGCGTTTGCGCTGTCGATGACACTTTTTTTGTGGTGGGAGAGCGCATATGTGGCGCGTGGGAAGGTTGCCATCGTCGATTTTGATTTATTTAGAAAATCGACTTTTCGCTACGGAATTCTGATCTCGAGCTTTTACTTTGCTGCGTTACCGGCGATACCTGTCGTTCTCGTCCTGTTCTTGCAGCAAGGCTTGGGGTTTTCTCCGATTGTTGCTGGATTGGTTACTGTTCCTTTTGCCCTCATTTACGCCTACACCTCCTATCGCAGCGGGAAGGTAGCACACAAGCGAGGGCGGCCTCTGGTTGTCGTGGGCCTGCTGGCTGTATTGGGAGGCTTTGGCTTGGTCATTCTTTCCTCTTTTGTCGTTTCTGACCATTTTATTCCAATTGCGATTGCGATTGCGATGACCGTGGCTGGCGCTGGGGGAGGCGCGGTAGTCTCAATTAACCAGACCCTCATGTTGGAAGATGTGCCCGTCTCCCAGGGTGGACTTGCGGGATCTCTCGCCCAAATGGGCCAACGTATTGGCACGGCTATTGGCATCACCGCCGCTCTGTCTGCGTTTTTCTTTGTTCTCGGTGACGAAGTCGCGGCCCCGCGCAGCGCCTTGTACCACGATGCTTTTGCAGTGGCGGCGAGTATTGTCGCGTTGCTGGTTGTTGCGGCCCTCGTCTTCGCCCTGCTGGACTCCAAGGGGAAAAGAACCGACAACGTTGCGCCACCTGCTGTCCCAAGCTGATTCGCAGGTAAGTAAGGCACGGGGAGAGGGGGTGCCGCACCTGTTATGAGCGCGATGGCGTGCGGCTGTTGAGTGGGGTCAAGCCGGTGGATAGAGGGTCCCAAGGGCTCGATATCGAGTGGGCAGGCCGCGAGTGCCGATGGGATTCTGTCGCGGGCGAGGCCGGTCAACTCTTCTTAGATTGGGGTCATGCATGTTAAACACATTGGCCCAACAGACACCAACAGCACTGCGTTCAGCACGGTCGGGGTCTTCCTCGGTGAGCAGGCCAAGTACTGGCTTGTTGTCACTCATTTTATGGCTGGTCACAGATGCGCCGGCATAATCCAATGACCGCGTCGTCCTTTGTGGTCGGTTTCATGAGCGCGTGGAGGAGGTTTACTGCGCGGGACTGAAAGCCAGGGGGTTCCAGATGGCGTAATCACGTCACACGGGAGGAGTTGGATGAGCGTGTGAGGGAGACGAACGACCTGCTTCGGAAGGTTCTCAGCCGGGTGATCGCAGAGGATATGCAAAAAGACGTGGGATCAAGAAAGGCACCTGCGGGACTGCGACGACTATGCTCATCCCCGAAGCCTCTAACCTCAGGGATAATTAATTTTATGTACGAAATCGCCAATCTCGAGCCGAAGTACACTGTTCAGTCGCTTGTTCGCGCGTTAAACCTCCTCAACGTGATTTCAGAGGACTCATCTCAGGACGGGATGGCCCTCACGGAGCTCGCCAAAATTGTCGGCATGTCAAAGGGCAGCGTATTTTCCTCGCTTCAAACCCTCGCGGCCTTCGGAATCGTCTCGGACCACGGATCAGGCCATGGGCGTCGCTATCGTCTCGGACTGGGCCTGATCCGTCTAGGCAACCGAGCTGCTGCGCAAATTACCATCGCCGAGGTCGCTCGGCCTCACTTAGAAGCACTCTCTGCCGATACCGGGCTCACCTCGCGGCTCGCCATGATTCAAGGGAACTGGGCGGTCGCCGTCGCGCGGGTTGATGCGCCGGGCTCCATTCAACTCAATCTGGGGCTCGGAGAGCGCGAGTGGCCACACCGTTCTGCCCTCGGCAAAGCTCTACTCCTTGGCTCCAGAAATGACAATATCGCCAGCATCCTCGAACACACTGGAATGGCTGGCCAGACCAGTCACACCATAGCCACGCTCCAAGATTTCTTGGTTAACATCGAACACTCTCGCGCCCGCGGTTACGCCCTCGATGATGAAGAGGACCGTGACGGCATCATGTGTGTCGCCGTGCCAGTGCACAACCAGGCCGGTGACACGCTCGCCGCCATGGGTGTAACGGGTCTAAAAGCCGGCCCCGAACTCCGTGACCTATCCTCCGTCGCGCGAGCTCTGATGACCCGGTCGCAGGCACTTTCTGAGGAACTCTCAGCCAGCCAGTAGGGAGCGAAGTTTTTTCCCGGCAAGGCGCCAAAGGTCTGGGCCGGGGACCAATGGTGAGTCATTGAGAGGGAGAGGGTTCCGGGAGTCGCGGCAACCTTCAACTGCTTTCTTATCAGGGAAGATTGATCTTTTTTGAGGGCTGTCAATCGGCGAAAAAGCGCATCTCCGGGACCAGATCTGCTCACGCTGTCAAGGGCCTGGCGAATCATGTGATGACCAGAATCTCGTGTCCCCCGCCCGTCACGGCATCCTTCGGTACCGCTAGGTGCGGCCGTCGGTTGACGATGTCCGAGCGGAGCTCAATGGGCAGTCGACACACCCTGGCACGCGTCCAAGCACAATCTGCTCTTAGCCTCATCGCCCAACTTTAATTCCTTTTCCACCCGGCGCATTTTAGGTACCATTGAAGTCTTCCATCAACTTGCGGGCCTCTGGTCAGAAAAGAAGTTCCCCCATGAAGACACCATTTGAGGTAATTGAGCCTCGGCCCGAAAACCCACCCGAGGTGCCATTGTCCTCCGCTGTGAGAGCTGGAGACTTGATTTTCGTGTCGGGTCAGGCATCTACTGAGAGCGGTGTCGGGGTGGTCGAGGATACCTTCGAAGGGGAGTTTCGTCGCACCGTGCGGAACCTAGAGGAGATACTTGCAGCCGCTGGGGCAACCCTCCGTGACGTCGTCAGGGTCGGAGGGTACTTGCGGGATGAGGCCTCGCGTGAGGAGTACAACCGGCTGTACGCCGAGGTATTCCCGCAGCCTTACCCGGCCCGAACGACGGTAGGCAACCATTTCCAGTTCATCAAGGTTGAGCTTGACTGCATTGCCTACATCCCTGCCTCTGAAAGCCGCTAACCAGGTTACTTAATTTGCACACTCGGGTTTTATGGCCCCAACGATGGGGCGGGGATTTCTTCCACAACTCGGTTTCGGCATACGGTCATGGCTGACCAATCATCACATCTGAGGTTTGGGGGCGACGTGAGTGAAGACGTCGATGCGGCATCCTTTTCTAACTGACCCCAGATGATGCCAGCGCCGGTTTCCTCGAAGCCATAAGAGCCAGTTTCTTCGAGCGCCCGCCCCGACAGCGCCGCATCAAACTTTGGATGGCGCTCTCCGCGGGATGTGACACCTTTGGAAATTGACGCGCTTTTTCGACGCGCTGCGCTGCGACGCGCCGCATCGCAGCGCGTCGCATGGCATGGCAGGCGATTGGAAGATCGGGACGTCCCCATCGCTGGCTGCCTGGCTCGAGAGCAGCGTCCCGCTGTTGATTGATGAGGTCACAAATCGTCTTTCAGTGCCGACGCAGATCATCGCCACCATGGGCCAGGCGTGGCGAAACGGCGCAATCGCCGGTGCCCTAAGCAACCGAAACGTACATATGCACGTCACTGCGAACCGCAGGTGGATGCGTGAATACTGCACCGCACTCCTTTACGCGCAGGAATGCGGTGTAGCCGACCGCGCCTTGGACAGCTCGGACTGTCTAAGGGCCCCGCTGCCGCCATCACCCGGCGCTGTGTTACCTCATCGAAATGACAGTCAATGCCGACTCGCTTCCGGGGGATTGAGGATTCCTAAACTAAGGACCCGCGGTTTGGGGCTGAGTGGCGCGCCATTGGCGCGGGTCTTTTTTGCTCGCATGGCCGGACGCTAACCAATCGCTTTCGTCGTCGAGATGAAAAGTTCTGAACCTTCGCCGACCATTGATTAATGCTCATTAAAAAGCTGGGCCTCGGACGCAGTGTTCTAACGGCGGCGAAACCCCTGCCGACCCGAACTTCCGGGTGATTTTCGCACGCACAGTCATCGAGAGGTCGAGCTTCTCATGACGCAGGAATTTCACGGCCCTACGAAAGTTCGTAGACGAGGCACCGGGCGCTGCGCGGGGAATAAGAGGGGGATGTGTCGAGTGCTTGACAGCTCGAACAAGACCACATAAAGTGAGCAGCGTTGAAGAACATTGTTTGGCGATACAGAACGTCTGTATCGGGAATATTCGAAGAGGAGTAGCAAATAATGGCAAGATCAAAGTCAAAGCGCCACGTCCTGATGGGAACATTGGCCGCCTTTGCGGTTGTTGTGCTCGCAGCGTGTGCTACCTCGGACGGCACTCCAGAGGCAAGCACCGACAGCATTGCCGAGGAAAGCGCGCAAAATCGCGTTGTCACCGTCGGCCAAAACCCCGGTATTTCACAACTGAACCCGAACGTCTCGACGCTGAGCTCTGAGCGCGTGATGTGGAATCTGTTGTGGGATGGCCTCACGACGCAGAGCGAAGGGACCGAAGTCCAGCCTGAGCTTGCTACTGAGTGGACCACCTCCGAGGACGGCCTTACCTGGACGTTCTCTTTGCGCGAGGACGTGACCTTCCACGATGGTCGCGCTTTTGTAGCCGACGATGTTGTCAAGACCATCATGTTTGTGCTCGAACCTGAGAACGCGTCACCGCAGCGGTCAAAGTTGAACAATGTGGTGAATGTTGTCGCTCTTGACGACGCTACTGTCGAGCTCACGTTGGATGTCGCGACACCCCAGCTACCCGCGGCGCTAGTCGACGTGAAAATCTTTGACGTTGACAACAGCGATACGATTAATGAAACTGGGAATGGCACCGGACCCTTTGTTCTCGAGGGCTTCGTGCCGGACCAAGAGCTCTCGGTTCTTCCCAACGAGAACTACTGGGGCGAGGTGCCCGTTATCGAGGGAATCAAGGTCGTTAAGTATGCCGACCAGGTCGCGGCCCGTGCTGCATTAGAAAGTGGCACGATTGACATCATCTGGTCTGTTGCCTTCGACCAGGTGAGTTCACTGATTGAAGCGGGTTTGACGACGGTCGTCCCGCAGAACCCCTCTCAGGCCTCCGCGTTCGTTCTTGACAACGCGTCACCGCCGTTCGATGATCCGCGGGCACGTCAGGCTTTGTCCTACGCCATCGACCGAGTCACCATGCAGGCTGTCGCATTCGGCGGACTTGGCGAGCTCAACTTCGGATCAACTCTCGTGAGCCCGAAGAACGAGTACTTTGCGCCCGACGAAGTAATCGACTATTCCTACGACCTCGACAAGGCCAAGGAGCTGTTCAACGAGGCCGGCGTCGTGGAGGGGACCACTCTGCTCTGTTGGGCAGGCGATATGGCGCCCCAGTACCGCGCACAATGTGAGGTGCTTCAGCAGAGCCTGGCGGAAATCGGCATCACGCTCGACATCGAGGTGAACGAGGGATCTACATGGGCCGCTCGTTTTTACCCCGCTGGCAAGGAGTACGGGGGACTCATAGTTCCCAACTACCTCTCGCGCGAGCCCGCCCCGCTTCCCTTCGTCGTCTCTTACTTCGGAGTCGACGGCTGGAGCGAAACCAACTGGCCGGCAAACGCCGAGTATGAGGACGTAAAGGCACGCGTCAAGTCCGTGACAGCCACGGAGGACATTCGCTCCGCCTTTGCCGACTTCCAGCGAATCACTTCCGAAGAGCAGCCAGTTGTCGTCGTGATGAACGTCGCGCAACCCAGCATCAGTCGTCCCGATTTGGGCGGGTTGTGGATGGAGTTCAATGGAACGATCCACGTCGAAGGCGCTGTGATTCAGTAACGTCTGGTGGGGTGAGTGCGCCACAACCGGGCATTCACCCCACCATCTACGTTTCGCCTACCACTCGGACCTAGGGAAAGGATCCTCGCATGCTGGTTTACGTGCTCAAGCGGGTAGGGTCGTCCCTCCTGCTACTAGCACTGATTTCCATTTTAATCTTCATGGCGCTGCGTCTGCTCCCTGGTGACCCGACAACCTTTTCCCTCGCGCAGGGGGACGGCGTCAGCCCCGAGGCATTAGAGAAGATGCGACGTGACCTGGGCCTGGACCAGCCGCTGCTTGTACAGTATTGGAACTGGATTTCTGGGGTCGTTGTTGGCGACTTCGGGTTCTCCTACTTCAGTAATTTTCCCGTATCACTGCTCATCGCTCAAAGACTTCCCGCAACCGTGACTCTCGCCGGTGCTGCACTCGCACTCGCAATCGCAATTGCTGTGCCTGTCGCCGTTGTCCCCCTCTGGCTTCGCTCGGTCTGGCTCGAGCGAATCACCAACGTATTTGTTGCTCTTGGTCTCGCCACACCGGTTTTTGTCATCGGAATCTTGCTGGTTCTCTTCTTCGCAAACTTTCTTAATCTGTTCACCGGCAGCGGCTACGCGGCATTCACTGACAATCCGGCGGCCGCACTCGGTTTCCTGGTGCTGCCGGCGTTCACACTCTCTCTCGCGATCGCACCCCAACTAGTTCGCTACCTGCAAGGGTCGATTAGGAGTGTGGCTGCGGCAACGTTCGTGCGAACTGCGCGAGGAAAAGGTATCGGGTGGGGCCGAACGGTCTCGAATCACATCGTCCCCAACGCCCTGCTCCCCGCGCTCACCTCGTTGGGCATCACCGTGGGGTCTTTACTCGGCGGCTCAGTGGTCGTTGAAGCGGTATTCGCGTGGCCGGGACTTGGCCAGCTCGTTGTCGACGCTGTAGCCAAACGCGACTATGCCGTCATCCAGGCCATCGTTCTTCTCGCTGCTGCGGCGTTCGTGGTGGTGACGCTCATTGTCGACCTGCTCTACGGTGTCCTCGACCCACGACTTCGCGTGTCCACAAATCGCGCTCGCGCGCCGCGCTTCGGCGACACGACAATAACGAAGGAGTCATCAGTATGACCACTTTGAAGGTCAGTTCCCGCCGGTCCCTCTTACGAGCGGTCTACGACCAACCCAGCGTAATCGTGGCCCTGGGTACGATTCTTTTTATTGCGCTCATCTCGGCCTTCTCGCCACTGCTCTTCCCGAACGCTGACAAGATTGATGCCCCCAATCGGCTGTTACCACCATCGCCGGAACACTGGTTCGGCACCGATGAACTCGGCCGTGAGCTTGTCGCTCGCATGGCGCACGCCGGACAGTTGACGCTCGTTATCGCCCTCGGAGCGATGGCCCTCTCGATAATCCTGGGTGTGCTGTGGGGAATGCTAGCCGGGTCGCATGGCTGGATTGAGGAGGTGTTGATGCGCACCGCCGACGCGATTATGGCCGTACCGATCATTCTGTTTGCGCTGGTGTTTGTCGCGGCGTTCGGCAGCAGCCCCGAGGTGCTTATCGTGATCCTCGGCATCCTCAAAGCACCGCTTGTGGCGCGGGTCACAAGAGCTTCAACGATGGTCGAACTGGCTTCCGATTACGTGAGGGGTCTGGCGGTTGTCGGTTTGAATAAGCGCCGAATTCTTTTCGCCGAGATTCTCCCCAACGTATTTCCGGTGATAGTCGCAGTAGCGACCCTCAATATCGCTTCCGCAATCATGATTGAAGCCGCTCTGAGCTTCATCGGCCTGGGCGTGCAACCGCCACTAGCGTCGTGGGGCACCCTGCTGAAGATTGGTTATGGCCTCATTCACCAGGCTTGGTGGTACGCACTGATCCCCGCCATTGCAATCACCATCGTCATCGCCGCTTTCAACGAGGTTGGAAAGTGGCTGGAGCGGTTCCTTGACAGAAGAGTGGCGTAGAGATGGACAAACCTGTTCTCGAGGTGCGCGATCTTCGTATTGGACTTAGAGCTGACAGCACGGTTGAGCTTGTGCACGGCGTCAACTTAGACATCGTGCCCGGCGAACGAGTGGGCCTGGTTGGTGAGTCTGGCTCAGGCAAGTCGTTGCTGTCGCTCAGCATTATGGGCCTCCAGCCGACAGCCATCGAGGTACGCTCTGGCAGCATCCGGGTTGCCGACCACGAGGTCGTCGGAAAAAACGAGAAATACCTCGACAAATTGCGTGGGCTCACCATGGCAATGATCTACCAGGACCCGATGTCGTCACTGAACCCGGTGCGTTCGGTGGGTAACCAGATTGTCGAAGCCATCCGAGCTCACGACGTTGTGAGTCGGGTTGCTGCGCGTCGTGCCGCGGTTGACTTGCTCGGCAGCGTGGGAGTGCGCGATCCGCACCGCACAGTTGACAACTACCCGCACGAGTTTTCTGGCGGAATGCGGCAGCGAGTGATGATCGCGATGGCGATCTCCTGCGAGCCTCAGCTTTTACTCGCCGACGAGCCGACAACGGCGCTCGACGTGACAACTCAAGCAAAGATAATCGAACTGTTGGATGACCTCGTGGACCAGCGCGGAATGTCCGTCATCTTCGTTACCCACGACATCGCGCTAGCGGCCAGCTTCTGCAGCCGAATCGACGTCATGCGCGAGGGCGAAATAGTTGAAACGCAACCTACGGCCAAATTGCTGGCTGCGCCACGGCATCCTTACACACGCGCACTGCTGGCAGCAATCTGCACATTCGACACCGACCCTAATTTCCCTCTGCTTAGCCCGGTAATGGCGGCGGGGGTCAAAGGAGGCGACAACGCATGACTGAACCCATCGTCAAGGTCGAGGGTCTTGTGAAGGATTTTGGTAACGTTCGCGCAGTCGACGATGTGAGCTTCTCAATCATGCCAGGGGAGACTTTCGGGTTGGTTGGTGAATCAGGTTCCGGTAAGTCGACGATAGCCGCCATGCTGCTGTGCCTGGAGAAACCGACGGCGGGAATCATCAATTTCGACGGCACCCGCATCGACACGCTGTCTCCGCGCAAGCTGCTTCGTTACCGTCGCCGAATGCAACTGGTGATGCAGGACCCAATCTCCTCGCTCAACCGATGCAAAACAGTAGAACAAATAGTTGGGTTACCCCTTTTGGTGCACGAAAACCTCACAGTCGAGTCGCGGAGGAATCGCGTCCTCGAGCTATTAGATATGGTGGGGCTGCCGGGGAGTTTCCTCGGCCGCTATCCGCACGAATTGTCGGGTGGCCAATGCCAACGCGTCAGCATCGCGCGGTCACTCGCAGTTTCCCCTTCTTTCCTGGTGCTGGACGAGGCTGTCTCGGCCGTCGACGTGCTAACGCAGGCGCAAATCCTCAACCTGCTCAATGTGTTACAGGAAGAGCTCGGACTCACCTACCTATTTGTCTCCCACGACTTAGCAGTGGTGCGGTACATGTGCTCTCGCATCGCCGTGATGCGCGGAGGTAAGATCCTCGAAATCAGCGAACGAGAGCAGATTTTTTCGAGCGACGCCCATCCCTATACGCGGGAACTTGTCGCCGCGTCACCCGCCTCGCTGGCTTCAGCGGTGCAGGACCACCGAAAGGAAAAAGCATGAGCTCCGCTATTCCCATTTTGCGTGACACGCTCCCTGAGAGCACGGTCTGGCGTCCGCGCGAGTCGGCGGTCATGGCTGGTGTTGCGGAGGTGGACGTGACCCCGCCCGTTGGGATTCGTGCGCACAATTGGGGAGCAGCCCGCATTGGTTACTCGACCGGAACTCACCACCCACTTTTCGTGAGTGCTGTCGCGCTCGCTACCGTCGGGGGGCGAGTGTCATACATAGTCACTGCGGACCTGTGCACGTGGGGCTCCACCGAGTCTTTCCACGCTATCGCCGATCCCGTGATCAAGGCAGTCGGGGCCACACCAGACGAAGTATTGCTGCACGCCATGCACACGCACTCCGGCCCATCAATCGGCGAGACCGACCTAAGCCTGACGGGGGTCGACATGGTTCCTGCTTACAGGGAGAAACTCATCGGGGGCATAGTCGCAGCTATGCGCACTGCCAAGGCGTCAATGGTGGAGTCCCGAATCACATGGACGTATGGCCGTTGCCAGCTCGCCGCGAACCGGGACCTGCCGTGTGGTAGCCGTGACGTCATTGGGTTTAATTCGGCAATCGAGGCGGACGATACGCTGGCCGTCGGCCGCATAACGGGCCCGTTGGGAGCCACGCAAGCTGTCCTGGTTAACTACGCCTGCCACCCCACATCGCTGGCGTTTCACAACAGCCTCATCTCGCCCGACTTCGCGGGTGCAGCTCGCGAAGTTGTCGAAGGTGCAGTAGGAGCGCCCATGGTTTTCCTCCAGGGCGCCTCCGGTGACCTAGCGCCCCGCGACCAGTATGTGGCGGGCACCGAAATGACAGATCGCAACGGTACCTCGCTCGGCTATTCGGTGTTAGCCGCACTGAGTTCGATGACGACCTCCGGCCACGAGCTGGTGTTTGAAGGCACGGTGGAGTCGGGGGCGCCTCTCGGGCTCTGGCAAGAGCGCCCAGTCAAGTTACAGCAGTCGCTTGTCACGCGTCGATTGAACGTGCCGCTCGAAGCACGTAGGCCGTTGAGCTCGGAGGAACTCGAGAAGAAGTGGTCGCATATCGATCAGACGGCAGCGGAAGAGCGCGCGAAACGAGCCCTCCAGCAAGCCGATGGATACCTCGTCGATGACAAAGCAATGCACCCCGTCTGGATTTGGAGTCTCGGCGACGCAGTCATTGTCGCCCATTCAGGCGAAGCGTTCTCCTATTTGCAGACCGAGCTGCGGAGCCGACACCCTGACCGCATCATCATCGTGATGAACCTCACAAACAGTCCTGGCGGCGTGTATCTTCCGACCCTAGAGGCTTACGACCATGACCGGTACCAGGTTTGGCAGACGTTACTCGAGCCCGGTTCGCTGGAGAGTTTGGTCGAGACGATTAACCACGTCATAGATGAACTTTCGCCTCCTCGCGGAGTCGTGGCATGACTGCACCCGGACCCATCCTTGGCCCCGCGCATCGCAAGGGGACCGGGTACAGAAGCCGCCAGTGGACGCAGGGAACTGACGAGGTGGCGATGTCCCATCGCGTTGCGTTGCGTCTTGGAGCACGGGACACCGATCGACCCATTATCGGTATTGCTGACACGGCCAGCGACCTCAACCCGTGCAACAGTCAGTTCACGTCCCTCATCCCGCACCTCGCGCAAGCCGTCCGTGACGCCGGTGGCTTCCCCGTGCGCTTCCCCACGATTTCTCTCGGTGAGGACCTTATGAAGCCGAGCGCAATGCTTTACCGCAACTTGATGGCCATGGAGCTCGAGGAGCAAGTGCGCGCGAATCCTCTCGATGCCGTGGTTTACCTCGCGAATTGCGACAAGACTACGCCCGCATCGATTATGGCCGCGGCGAGCACTGATCTGCCGTCAATCTTGCTTATGGGCGGTGCCCGCTCCGCCCCTCTCTTCCGCGGGCGACCCCTCGGGACGGGCACCGATCTCTGGCGAGCGCTTGAGGACAGGCGCGCCGGACTCCTCGAAGATGACGACTGGGCGGAGCTTGAGCGGGCCCTTGGTTGCTCTGGCGGCGGATCTTGCAACACAATGGGAACGGCTTCAACGATGTCGTTGGTCGCTGAGACGCTGGGGATGACGCTGCCGGGTGTCACCGGAATTCAGGCGGGCAGCGGTGAACTGGCCGACATCGCGCGCGCGACCGGTCAACGCATCGTTGAACTGGTTACCGGCGACACGCGCCCACACGACGTTATGACGCAGGAGTCAATCGACAATGCGGCAGTAGTGATTGCGGCAATTGGTGGATCAACCAATGCGATTATCCACCTCGCGGCGATTGCGGGGCGCCTCGGGCTCGATGCGAGCCTGCCACGTCTGGACGCTCTGTGGCGAGACGTGCCCCTGCTTGTCGACGTGGAACCGAGCGGGGCCGGGCTCATTCATGACCTGAGAGCCGCAGGTGGCTTTCCTACACTCGCCAAGTCACTACTTTCGGGGGGTTTGCTCCGGTCGTCGATGCTCGCCAATGGAGAGGTACTCGAGGTTGTTGCGGCCGCTGCACCCGATCCGGGCGGCGTCATTAGGACGGTCTCCGATCCGCTGGCGCCTGCACCGACTATTGCCGTCGTCAGCGGCAGCCTGGCTCCCGCCGGAGCCGTGATTAAAGTGTCGGCTGCGACGCCAGAGTTGACGACGCACACTGGTCGTGCAATCGTTTTCTCGGACTACCATGACATGCGCGCGCGTCTCGATGATCCATCACTCGAGGTCTCCCCGGGTGATGTAATCGTGATGCGCGGCGTCGGTCCAATCGGTGTTCCCGGGATGCCTGAGTGGGGGATGACCCCTATTCCCCGCCGCCTTGCTGCGGCGGGTGTTCGGGACATGGTGCGCATCAGTGATGGCCGCATGAGCGGCACGAGCTTCGGCACAGTTGTGCTGCACGTTGCTCCCGAATCCGCCGCGGGAGGTCCTCTTGCTCTCGTCGAGGACGGCGACCTAATCTCCCTTCGGCTGGAGGAGCGTCGTCTCGACCTACTCGTCGACGCTAGAGAGTTGGAGGCGCGGCGTGAGCGCTTGGTGCCGCCTGCACCGGACCACCTTCGCGGTTGGCCGCTGCTCTATCGACAACACGTGCTCCAGGCGCCCGAAGGCTGCGACCTGGACTTTCTCGTAGCATCCCCGGGCCTTCGGCCCGTGCTCATCGAACCAGTAGTAGGAAGGTCCTAATTCATGAATACTAAGTCGTCCTCCGGCCGGAACACTCGGCTGCCTCTCAAGACGAAGCTGACTGGCGTATTTCCCGTCATCCAGACCCCATTTACAACGGCTGGCGATATTGACGAGCCGATGCTTCACCGGGAGCTTTCCTGGGTGAACGACCAGGGTGTGGCCGGGGTTACCACCGGAATGGTCAGCGAGCTCATGCGATTGGAGACTGGGGAGCGCAGGCAGTTGGCTGAGATCGTGGTGGGTTCCGCCCAACATCACAAGATTTACTCAATCATTAGCGTGGGTGCAGAAAGCACCAAGGCAGCTGTTAGTCACGCCATTCATGCCGAGAAGTGCGGTGCCTCCGCCGTCATGGTGAACCCTCCGGTGACGGTCGGTCTCAGCGACGAGGGGCTGATTGAGTATTTCCGGGCGGTCATCGAGTCAGTGAGCATTCCCGTGGTCGTGCAGGATGCGAGCGGCTACCTGGGCCTCGCGATCCCCATCGGGCTGCAGGCCGAGTTGCTGGCAAACTTTGGGGAACAGCTTTATTTTAAGCCAGAGGCCTCCCCAATTGGCCCCCGTTTGACCCTACTGCGGGAGGCAACGGAGGGCGCTGCACGAGTTTTCGAGGGCACCGGCGGCATCGCTTTGATTGACAGCCACCGACGGGGAATTGTCGGAACTATGCCGGGTGCTGAGGTCTGCTGGGCAATCCAGGCTCTATGGGACGCGGCAGAAACCGGCGACTGGGACCGCGCGTATGGGATCAGCGGTCCTCTTAGCGCCCTCGTCAGCATGCAAACCACCATCGACGTATTTGTAGCCGTTGAGAAGTACCTCCTTCACAAACAGGGCGTGATTGAATCCCAAGCTGTGCGCGGACCTTCGGGGTTTGCGTTGGACCCGGAGACCGCGGCCGAGGTTGACCGGTTGTTTGACCTCATCACCTTGGCCGTATCGCGCTAACTGTCCTTCGCCAAGTATGTGTTGCCTCACGGCATAGTTGATGCTTGCTGGCGGGACAAAAATGCGCGCAACGCTCTTGTCGTAATTGACGAAGGCCGAGGCGTCAGCCGCGCCGAGAAAGAGGTCATCGTGTCCCGAGCCAGGGTTTAAGAACTCGGCCGCTGACACTCTGTCTTAGGCCTCCGCGGGGTTAAGAGGAGACTCAAGACGCTCCGGCGGTAAGTTCCCCGGTCCTCTCCCAACCCCAACACCCAGAGATTGCTCAACCCCTTGATGAGCTCACCGGGCATGGTCCCGACCGTTTCTATTTTTAAGCCGAGCGACGCGACTGAGACAACAGCAGCAGCAGCAAATTATGCCAGGACATCTACACCGAAGGCAGATGCTCCGGCGGGGAGAACGGCGACAAGGTTGTCGATCTCACTTGCCTGGTTTTCCTCTTTCTTAGGCACGTCGAGGTATGGCTTGGCGCTCTGTAAAAAAGATTTTCCTCTCAGTACGTCGCGCGGCCGCCGCTGATATCGTAGACCGCTCCGGTGGAGAAACTTACCTTGTCGCTAGATAGCCAGGCGATGAGCTCTGCCACCTCTTCAGCCGTGCCGGCACGTTTCATTGGAATCAGGCTTGTGATGTACTCAAGCACGTCGGGCGCGGTTTTCGAGTTCATCGGTGTGTTGATGACCCCTGGGGCGATCGCATTCACTAGCACTCCGGTCGTCGCCAGCTCTTTACCGGCCGACTTCGTGAGTGCAATCACGGCGGCTTTGGTGGCTGAGTAGGCGGCGAGTTTTGGGTTTCCATCTTTAGCGGCCATGCTCGCGATGTTTACGACGCGACCCCAGCCCCTTTCCACCATGCCTGGGATGGTCGCTCGCATGGTCGCCACCGTTCCGAGCACGTTCACCTCGAAGGTGCGCCGCCACTCATCGGGGGTGGTTTCTGTCAGCAGCTTGTTGGGCCCGACTACTCCAGCCGAGTTTACGAGCACGTCGATGGGGCCAGAGTTGCGCACGGCTGCCACCACGGCCAGGTCATCGGAGACGTCGGCGTGAACGTCCACTTTGCCGGTGAGGTCGAGGGTAACCACTTCGATGCCGTCAGCCCGCAGGCGATGGGCGACGGCGGCACCTAGCCCGCTCGCTGCGCCGGTGACGAGCGCGCGCCTCATCGGGGGGCCGCCACGGTTTGCTGTTGAGTTCCGAGACCGTCTACGGCGAGCGTCATCTTGTCGCCCACCTTTAAGTAAGTCGGCGGTGTCATTCCGAGCCCTACGCCTGGTGGGGTTCCAGTGTTGATAAGGTCACCTGGCTCCAGCACTAAGAACTGGCTGATGTATTGCACAATCGTCAGCGGATCAAATACCATCGTTGCGGTCGAGCCGGACTGGCGGCGCTCGCCGTTGACGTCGAGGCTCATGCCAAGACTCATCACGTCGACCTCGTCGGGGGTTGCGAGCCAGGGGCCCGTCGGATTAAATGTCTCTGCGGATTTTCCTTTGAGCCACTGTCCGCCTCGTTCAAGTTGGAAGGACCGCTCGCTGACGTCATTGACGAGTACGTAGCCGGCTATGGACGCTGCTGCTTGCTCGCGACTAGTGAGGTAACTGGTGCGGCGGCCGATGACGATGCCAAGCTCGACTTCCCAGTCAAGCTTCGTCGCCCCACGCGGCATAATCACGTCGTCGTTTGGGCCCACAATCGTGTTCGGGCTCTTGGTGAACAGAATCGGCTCGTCGGGCACGGGCATACCGGACTCGACCGCGTGGTCGCTGTAGTTGAGGCCGACGCAGATAATCTGGTGTGGGCGCGCAATCGGCGCACCGATTCGGCGGGCCCCAAGGGGATGCACGTCGCCCGCTGCGATGCGTTTAGCGACGACGGGCGCTAAACGCTCAAGGCCGCGCGACGCGAACCAGTGCCCGTCAAAATCACGGAATCCTTCGGCGAGTAATACGTCGGCAATCTCGACAACGAGAATCTCGTCGGTGAGTGTGTCGAGTTCTGGTGCAAGGGCGGCTGGCTGCTCCGATGACGCCTCGCCAATTCTTAGGAGCTTCACAGAATCCTTTCGGTCCAAGAACGTTTGGATAAATTGTATCAACGTTCTGTATTGAAAACCAATGTTTTTTTTTAGCGGCAGTCGAGAATGGGGCCATTTTTGCCATCTGAAAACAGGGCCACTGTCGTGTGGTTTTCACAGAGTGTTTTTGGTCCAGTTTTCAAAGAGCGTTGACATTAGCTATCCAAGCCCAAATCGAGATTGAGGAACTTCTCAATTCGCGCCACTTCGCAACGATAATTGCCCCAAGAGTGGCTTGTCCCCGCTCCACGATTTCTCGTCAAATCAGACGCAGGTCCTGGTCACCTGAGGGAGTCCATGCGAACCTGCGACCATATGCGCGCAGCACGCTCGACACCAGGATGCCGCGAGTGCTGCGGTGATGGCATGAGCCCCCAAGCCCATCGCGCTTCGAGAGCTCAGCCCACCCAGAAGCCTTCCGAATAGGGTTCTTTGGTAGGCGACAAGAATTGCCACTACTCTCCACCAACGTCGTGAGGTTCGAGCCTCTGGGTGAACGACGCCTCCGTCTTGCGTCTCAGTTCTTCAACGGTGTGGCAGGGGGCCAACCGCTCGAGGGTCATCCCAGAGTCACCAATATCAAAGACGGCGAGGTCTGTGATGATCCGGTCCACCACCTGGCTACCGGCTAGCGGTAGATCGCACTCTCGGACAAGTTTTGGGGTTCCGTCTTTGGCGAGGTGGTCGGTAATCACGATAATCCGGGGGATTCCCGTGACTAGGTCCATCGCGCCACCCATCCCCTTCACACGCTTTCCTGGAATGGTCCAGTTGGCTAGGTCGCCCCGATGTGAAACCTGCAGCGCCGCCAGAATCGCGACGTTTATGTGGCCACCTCGGATCATTGCAAATGAGACAGCGGAGTCGAAAACACCTGCACCTGGCTCCAGGGTCACGGTTTGCTTTCCCGCATTAATTAAATCTGGATCTTCCTCTCCCTTGTATGGGAATGGCCCCATTCCAAGAATTCCGTTTTCGGAGTGGAGGGTGACGCTCACACCGGCTGGAAGATGGTTCGCCACAAGGGTGGGAATACCAATGCCCAAATTGATGTACTGCCCCTCTTGTAGCTCGCTGCCAGCGATCGCCGCCAATTCCTCACGAGTCCACATTCGATTTATTCCCTCTCCCTGACGGTTCGATGTTCTATATCTTTTACGGGGTTTTGTACATGGACTAGACGCTGAACAAAAACGCCGGGAGTCATCACGCTCTCGGGGTCTAGATAGTTGTCGGATATAACTTCCACCTCGGCCAGGGTGAAACGCCCCGCCATCGCGACTAGGGGATTGAAGTTTCGGGCGGCAAGTCGATACTTCAGGTTTCCCTCTGGGTCAGCAGTATGGGCGGAGACTAGGGCCACGTCCGCAAAGATTCCCCTCTCCAAGATAGACATTTTCCCCCCGGACTCGCGCGTCTCTTTCCCCTCTGCCACGGGGTCCCGAAACCTGTGGGGGTGAAGAATGCTGGTATGCCTGACCCGCCAGCGCGCAACCTCTCAGCGAGAGTTCCTTGCGGCACAACCTCAACGTCGAGAATTTCCTCGAGGTATTACTGGGCGAAAAGGGAATTCTCTCCTACGTAGAAAGATAAGACCTTCGCCAACTGCTTGTTCTCGAGGAGCAATCCAAGGCCCTTCCCATACGCGCTCGTGCTTTGCTATGGGAGTAGTTAGACCGTCCAGCCCCCATCAATGACATAGGACGCCCCGGTCACCATTGCGGATTCTGGACATGCCAGCCAACTCACTAAGGATGCTACTTCCGCTGGTTCGATGAGTCTTTTGATTGCGTTCTTTGCTAACAGAACTTCGCCTAATACTTCAGATTCTGGTCTATGGTGTGCCTGCGCCTGGTTGGCGATTTGAGCCTCGACCAAAGGCGTTCGCACGTATCCAGGATTCACGCAGTTGCTGGTAACCCCCCGCCCGGCTCCCTCCAGGGCAAGCACTTTTGATAGCCCCTCGAGTCCGTGTTTCGCCGAAACGTATCCCGATTTATAGGGAGAAGCTTTTAAGCCATGAATCGACGAGATGTTAATGAATCGTCCAAATCCCCGGTCGTACATGTGGGGTAACACTGCGCGGGCGAGCAAAAAGGGCGCTTCCACCATCAAGGACCACATCGTTTTGAACACTTCCGGTTCAAAAGATTCGATGGGGTTCACGTTTTGGAAGCCAGCGTTGTTCACAACGATGTCGACGTCCAAGCTGATGGTCTTCAGCAGCTCGCTATCTGTGAGGTCAACTTCCCAGGTCTCACCCCCGACCGCTTTAGCTGTCGCCTGGGCGAGTAGACGTTCTCGATCCGCAACAATGACATGCGCACCTTGCCGACTCAATTCTTCAGCGCACGCCGACCCGATGCCCCGCGCGCCACCGGTGACCAGCGCTCTGAGACCAGCGAGTTTTTTCATCCTGGCCGATTATGCCATGCGCTTGACTTGCATAGCGACCGGTGCGGTCTTCCATGAAGAAGACCCCTCCCGCATTTTGGCGGGATCTCTGAACGTTTCCTTTGCGGGGCAAACTGGACCGAGCCGAGGACGCCCGGTCGTCCTCATCTGTTGGGTGCGCTTAGAACCAGAGCGCGGGCGGGAGGGCAGTTAATCTCGAGAAGAAGTGGTGCGCCGACACGCGTTCCACTACCGATACGATACTGTGCTCGACCGGCAACTCCCGGACGAACTGTATTGATTGGTGCGGATTCGGTTTAACCTGTTCGCCGCGACGACGAAAGCGATCGGTTGACGCTCGAACGAGCACGGCGCGAAAACCCGTGTTTACGACGCCCCCCACCAGCGCCGTCACCGCAAGTGTTTCGCGAGCAAAAATGGGTGAGGCACGGGATCACCTTTCGCGAGCATCTTGCCATGAGGCACTACGCATAGTGCGCAGAGCCTTGGCCTGTGCACGGCTCGCTCAGATAAGATAGGAGATGTTATGGTTGCGTTTTCTTCCCTCTCCGATCGTTTAACCGCGACGTTTGCGTCGTTGCGCAATAAAGGCAAGCTTTCTCCCGCCGATATTGATGGCACGGTTCGCGATATACGGCGCGCTCTACTCGAG
>Ga0209491_10003690_pt1 | contig 24841 bp, 14 predicted proteins | sample BON02_FD_187213 | JGI IMG/M metagenome (GOLD analysis project Ga0209491, IMG submission 187213) | Freshwater microbial communities from Lake Bonney liftoff mats and glacier meltwater in Antarctica - BON-02 (SPAdes) (version 2) | ecosystem: Environmental > Aquatic > Freshwater > Ice > Glacier...
CACACACACACACACACACACACACACACACACACACACACACACACACACACACACACACACACGCACGCACACACACACGCACTCGCGAACAGGTGCATGGCGCTGCGACGAATGAGATAGAAGAGAAGAACCTCCTCTACAAGGTGATGCGCGCATATGATTCGTTCGAGGGATGGGTGGTGCGCGAAGAGGCATGCCGCGTGTTTGCAAATCTGAGCTACCCCCTTGGCGCCAGAGCACCGGGACCGCCCCCGCAGGGCGTGATCAAGCTCCTGATGGCCGGCTTGCTCGCAGACACCTCGGAGCGCACCGTGAACGCGAACCAGTGTCAGCCGGCACACGTCAAGGAGCGCATCGCCGCGCTCGTCGGCTTCATGCAGAGCGACTGCAACGTGCAGACGGTCTCGCACGCGCGCGGGGTGTACGTGCTCCTGAATGCCCTGCGCCGCTACGGCGACGTCGCGAGCATGTGCGTGCAGGCGTGCCTCGCGCTCACCTGCCTGGCGCAGCACGACAGGGATCGCGTCTTCATCAACAAGTCGCGCGGCATCCAGGTGGTGCTGTCCCTGTTCCACACGCACTCGCACGAGATGGCCGTGCTGGCGTCGGCGCTCGACCTGCTCGCCGCCATCGTCGCGGGCTTCCCCAACCACCAGAAGAATTTCCGCACGCACATGGGACCCGCCAAGCTCAAGGCGTCGCTCGCGTCGGCGCTCGACCCCGCGAGCAAGCGCGTCGCGCGCGGCATCCTACTGCTGTGCAAGTGCTAGATTCACACGCCAAGCTGAAGGGTTCAGGGTGTAAAGTTGTATTATTGAAAATAAACAGACACACTGCATACGGTGTGATGCTTGTGCGCGTCCGCGGGACGCCGGCGCTGCCTCGTTTCACCGCCGCGCGCGCGGCCGTCACGTGACGCGGACGGTCGCGGCCAGCAGCCGCAGCTGCCCCTCGTGCATGTGCGCGTAGGCCCCGTCGGGGGCCCGTGTCTGCTCGCAGATGCCCTCGATCAGTTCCGCCGCAATCTCTCGAAAGACACACTCTGCTCCCAAGCGCGCGTGCGTGCCCTGCGCGAACACGAGCATATCGCGGCGCGGCAGCGCGCAGCCGCGCCCGCAGCGCCCCTCGGGGCACACGCTTGTGCCGAGCGGGATGGGCACTCTTGACTCGACAAGGCTCTCCGGGAGGTGGCCTGTGGTAACATCGCCCCACTGGTACACGAGACCGTGCATGGTCACCGCCATCGATGCATTGCGGGGTGTGTTGTACACTAGCACGACGTGCGCCCCGCCAAAGGCCGTCTGCGGAATGCGCGTCGGGGTCAACTCCTGCTGCCGGTTCACGTGGCCCAGCTGTCCGAAGTACGGGTGGCCCCAGGTCCACACGACGCCGTCCTGCGTGACGGCCATGGTGTAGCCAGCGACATGAAGGCAGGAGGTGCAGCTCACCATGCGCACGCACGAGCCACCCCACGTGTTGGTGAGCCGTGTGGGCACCCGCCGATCCTCTCTGTCGCCGAGGCCCAGCTGCCCGTAATCCCCCGACCCCCACGCCCACAGGTCGCCGGGAGCGGTCACCGCCATCGTGTACTGGGCGCCCGCTGCCACAAAGATCACGGCTTCCCCGCCAAACGCCTGTAGGTTGAGCGCGCGCGGGAGCGCCACTGCCCCGTCTCCCGTGTCGTCGTGCCCCAACACGCCAGAGCCGCTCACGCCCCACGTCCACATGCGCCCGTCGCTGCCGACGGCCGTGCTATGCATCCCCCCCGCAGCCACCATCACGATGCCGTCCAGGGCGGCCACGCGCGTCGGGACGGACAGGGATTGCAGACCCGGGTGCCCGTTCTCTCCGTTCGCCCCACAGCCGAAGGCCCACACAAGCCCCGTGCGCGTGAGCACCAGCGTGTGGTCGATGCCGCACGCGACCATCATCACAGGGGAGCCGTCAAACACGTCGAGGCCCAGCGTCGTGAAGGAGCTACGTTGGATCACATCGCCCAGCCCAAGCTGACCACGGTCGTTGTCCCCGGTTGCAAAGACGGCGCCGCTGTCCGTCACGCACATGCTATAATATTCCCCCGTCGCCACCATCACCACGGCCTCGTTGTTGAAGGGGTGCTCCTCTGCGAGAATCGGCTCCGGGGGCCCCAACGCCCCCTCGATGCGCGCCAGCGCCGCCACGAATTGCGTCCCCCCGGGCAGCTTGCGCACGGCATCACCGGCTGCCTCGCCCACACCGCCCAGCAGCGCCCCCGCAACGCGGCGTCTGCTGACAGGCCGCCCGATCTGGCCATGTTCATTCTCTCCCAGGACAAGCAGCCCCCCCCGCTCTGTGAGCAGCACCGTGAAGCCTTCGCCGCCCGCGACGGCCATGTCTCGTCCTCGGCGCGCGTCTCCCGGCGGTTTATATACGCGGCGGACGCGACGGCCGCGCGCGCGCCCGTCACGTCACGCGCACGGTCGCGGCCAGCAGCCGCAGCTGCCCCTCGCGCATGTGCGCGTAGGCCCCGCCGGGGGCCTGCGCCTGCTCATGGATGCACGTGAGCAGTTCCTCTACCAGCCCTCGAAAGACACATTCCTCTCCCAAGCGCGCGTGCGTGCCGCTTGCGAACGCGAGCATATTGCTCCGCGGCACCGCGCAGCTGTGCCCGCAGCGCCCCTCGCGGGACAAGCTCGAGCCGAGCGGGACGAGCGTGTACGTACTACAGAACCACGGCCGGCGGCCCCACTGGTACACGAGGCCATGCCTGGTCACCGCCGTCGATACATTTTGGTGTGAGGTGTGCACCAGCACGATGTGCGCCCCGCCAAAGGCCGCCTGCGGAATGCGCGTCGGGGTCGCGCGATCCAGCTCGTCGTTGTGCCCGAGCTGTTCATGGAGGCCGGAACCCCAGGTCCACACGGCGCCGTCCTCTGTGGCAGCCATGGTGTAGGGGTGGGATGTGCCGCAACAGCTCACCATGCGTACGTGCGAGCCGTCCCACGTGTTCGTGAGCCGTGTGGGCACCCGCCGACCCGCGACGTCGCCGAGGCCCAGTTGTCCGGATTCCCCGGACCCCCACGCCCACAGTTCGCCGGGCACGGTCACAGCCATCATGTACTTGTAGCCCGCTGCCACGAAGAGCACGGCATGCCCGCCAAACGCGGGCAAGTTGAGCGCGCGCGGGATCGGCATCACACCGTATCCGGTGTCGTCGTGCCCCAACGCGCCACAACGCGCCGACCCCCACGTCCACACGCGCCCGTCGGCCGCGAGAGCCACGCTGGTAAAAAGCGACGCCGCCACCATGACGATATTGTCCAGGCCGGCCACGAGCGTCGGCACGGAAAAATTTTTCAGATCCGGGTTGCCATTCTGCCCATCATGTCCACAGCCAAAGGCCCATACGAGTCCCGTGCGCGTGAGCACCAGCGTGTGATATTGGCCGCACGCGACCATCATCGCAGGGTGCCCCCCAAACGCGTCGAGGCCGAGCGTCGCGAAGGATCTACGACGCATCACATTGCCCAGCCCAAGGTTGCCAAATAGGTTATTCCCTGTTGCGAGGACAGCCCCGCTTTCCGCAACACACATGGAAAAATTCAACCCCGCCGCCACCATGACCACGTCCTCAGGGAACAACATGTGATCTCCGCCGTAAACCCTCTGCCAGGCCCCGGGCGCCTCCTCGATATGCGCCCCCTCGATCTGCGCCAGCGCCGCCACGGCTTGCACGCCCCCGGGCAGTGCTTCCACGGCGTCGCCGACTGGCTCGCCGCACGCGCCCAGCAGGAACGGCGTGTTGGCTGGTTCGTCCGGAGGCACTCCGAGTTGGTGATATACACCACGTCCATAAAAAAGCAGCCCCCTGCCCGCCGTGAGCAGCACCGTGAAGTCGCTGCCGCATGCGACAGCCATATCCCCTGCTCGGCGCGCGCGCCGGCGGCTTATATACGCGCCCGCGGCTTAAACACGCGCGGGGTTGTGTAGGGATGCGGGCAAGCGCGCGCCCGTCACGTGACGCGCACGGTCGCGCCCAGCAGCCGCAGCTGCCCCTCGTGCATGTGCGCGTAGGCCCCGCCGGGGGCCTGGACTTTCTGACAGATAGACTCGAGCAGTTCATCTGGCATCCCTCGAAAGACACATTCTGCTCCCAAGCGCGCGTGCGTGCCCTGTGCCAACGCAAGTATATTGCCCGCCGGCACCGCGCAGCTGTGCCCGCAGCGCCCCTCGCGGGACAAGCTCGAGCCGAGCGGGACGGGCACGCGCGATGTATCGAGACCCCCCTGCTGGCGGCCATTTTCATTGCGGCCCCACTGGTACACGAGGCCGTGCCTGGTCACCGCCATCGATGCATTTTGGTACGAGGTGTGCACTAGTACGACGTGCGCCCCGCCAAAGGCCGCCTGCGGAATGCGCGCGGGGGTCGCGCGATGCAGCAGGTCGTTGTGCCCGAGCTGTCCTTGCATGTTGAAGCCCCAGGTCCACACGGCGCCGTCCTCTGTGGCGGCCATGGTGTGGGAGCAGAATGTGTGACTGCAGCTCACCATGCGTACGCGCGAGCCGTCCCACGTGTTCGTGAGCCGTGTGGGCACCCGCAGATCCGCGTTGTCGCCGAGGCCCAGTTGTCCGGATTCCCCCGCCCCCCACGCCCACAGGTCGCCGCGCGTGGTCACAGCCATCATGTACATATAGCCCGCTGCCACGAAGAGCACGGCATCCCCATCAAACGAGAGCTGGTCGAGCGCGCGCGGGATCGGCATCGCCCGATTTTCCGCGTCGCCGTGCCCCAACACGCCTTGACACGACGACCCCCACGTCCACACGCGCCCGTCGGCCCCGAGAGCCACGCTGGTATACCACCCCGCCGCCACCATGGCGATATTGTCCAGGCCGGCCACACGCGTCGGCGTCGAAACATATACTAGACCTTGGTTGGCATTCTGCCCCTTTCTTCCATTGCCAAAGGCCCACACGAGCCCCGTGCGCGTGAGCACCAGCGTGTGAAATAGGCCGCACGCGACCATCATCGCAGGGTGCCGCCCAAACGCCTCGAGGCCGAGCGTCGCGAAGGATCTACGTCGATCAAAATCGCCCAGCCCAAGGCTGCCCGAAGAGTTATCCCCCGTTGCAATGACCGCCCCGCTTTCCGTCACACACATGCAACAACCTGACACCCCCGCCACCATGACCACGTCCTCAAAAAACCCACAGTGCGCTGGGTCGAAAATCCTCCGCGGGGACCCGAGCGCCCCCTCGATCTGCGCCAGCGCCGCCGCGGCTTGCATGCCCCCGGGCAGCTCGTTCACGGCGCCCCCGACTGGCTCGCCGCACTCCCAGCCGCCCAGCATTAACGGCGCGCTGGCACTTTCGCCGGCAAGCCCCTCGAGCAGGTCAATTGCGCCGCTTCCGTAAAAAATCAGTCCCTTGCGCTCCGTGAGCAGCACCGTGAAGTCAGAGCCGCATGCAACAGCCATATCCCGTGCTCGGCCCGCGCGCGCCGGCTTATATACGCAGGGGGCTGTCCAGGGGCATGGGCAAGCGCCCCGGCGGCTCAGACACGCGGCGGTTGTATAGGGATGCGGGCAAGCGCGCGCGCCCGTCACGTGACGCGCACGGTCGCGCCCAGCAGCCGCAGCTGCCCCTCGCGCATGTGCGCGTAGGCCCCGCCGGGGGCCTGCGCCTGCTCATGGATGCACATGAGCAGTTCCTGTACCAGCCCTTTAAAAACGCATTCCTCCCCCAAGCGCGCGTGCGTGCCGCTTGCGAACGCGAGCATATTGCTCGGCCGCACCGCGCAGCTGTGCCCGCAGCGCCCCTCGCGGGACAAGCTCGAGCCGAGCGGGACGGGCACAAGCGATGTACCAAGACCCCCCGGCTGGTGGCCATGGACAACGCTGCCCCACTGGTACACGAGGCCGTGCCTGGTCACCGCCATCGATACATGTTGGTTTGAGGTATGCACTAGCACGATGTGCGCCCCGCCAAAGGCGGTCTGCGGAATGCGCGTCGGGGTCGCGCGATCCAGCTCGTCGTTGTGCCCGAGCTGTCCACTGTGGCTGGAGCCCCAGGTCCACACGGCGCCGTCCTCTGTGGCGGCCATGGTGTGGGGGCATAATATGCAACCGCAGCTCACCATGCGTACGCGCGAGCCGTCCCACGTGTTCGTGAGCCGTGTGGGCACCCGCCGACCCGCGACGTCGCCTAGGCCCAGTTGTCCGTATTGCCCCGCCCCCCACGCCCACAGGTCGCCGCGTGTGGTCACAGCCATCATGTACATGTAGCCCACTGCCACAAAGAGCACGGCATCCCCGCCAAACGCGTGCAGCTCGAGCGCGCGCGGGATCGGCATCGGCCCGCGCCCCGTGTCGTTGTGCCCCAACGCGCCATGACGCGACGAACCCCACGTCCACACGCGCCCGTCGGCCCCGAGAGCCACGCTGGTATCATCCCCCGCTGCCACCATGACGATATTGTCCAGGCCGGCCACAAGCGTCGGCAGGAAAAGACATTTTAGACGCAGGTTGGCATTCTGCCCTTGAAACCCGCAGCCAAAGGCCCACACGAGCCCCGTGCGCGTGAGCACCAGCGTGTGATATTCGCCACACGCGACCATCATGGCAGGGTCAGAGCCAAACGCGTCGGGCCCGAGCCTCGCGAAAGAGCTACCAATAATCACATCGCCCAGCCCAATGCTGCCCAACGTGTTATCCCCTGTTGCTATGACGGCCCCGCTTTTCGTCACACACACGAAACAACTCAACCCCGCTGCTACCATGACCACCTCCTCCATAAACTCCCAGTGCTCGTCGGCAGAAATCCTCCGCGGGGGCCCGAGCGCCCCCTCGATCTGCGCCAGCGCCGCCACGGCTTGCATGCCCCCGGGCAGCTCGTCCACGCCTTCCCCAACTGTCTCGCCCCACGCCCACCCGCCCAGCATAAACGGGGCGATGCGACGATCGTCGGCAATCCCCCCGATGTAACCTTTTGCATCGCTTCCAGAAAAAAGCAACCCCATGCGCTCCGTGAGCAGCACCGTGAAGTTCGTGCCGCATGCAAGAGCCATATCCCCTGCTCCGCCGGCGCGCGCCTGCTTATATACGCGGGGGGGCTGTACAGGGGCGCTGGCAAGCGCGCGCGCGCGGCCAGCAGCCGCAGCTGCCCCTCGCGCATGTGCTTGTAGGCCGCGCCGGGGGCCTGGGCCTGCTCGTCGATGGCCGGTATATAAGCATGGCGCACACTCCTGGTCATTCGGCGCTGAGAGCATGGAGACAAGGATCGCGAGATGGGTGGTTCTATTGTTATTGTGTATCACGGCATCGCACACGGACGCGCAGGCCCCCTGCCCCGCGGGGGAATACACAGACACGCGCGTGCTGAACCCGCCGTATGCGCAGCGGGACTATTCGTCGCAGTCAGGGACCATGCTGAATTCCATGTTGGACGACTTGAACGACGCAATGGCTTGGGTTGCAAATGCCCATAATAATCAGCAGTGGCTGCAGATAGACGCAGGCGCGCCCATGCTCATAGCGGGCCTGGTGACACAGGGGCGGGGAACGTCGGATAATCACTGGGTCAAAGAATTCACCGTCGAACACCGCCTGTTGGCCGGGGACACGCCTGTCGCGATAAACAGACGTCTTTTCAACGCGGACAAGTCCAAGCGGGAGAACCCGTTCCCCTCTCCTGTCTATGCCCGTTACATACGGATTCTTGTGCGAGACTGGACGGGCGCTGTCAGCATGCGCGCCGCCCTCCTCGTCCGGACATGCTCCCTATGCCTCCCCGAGCAAACCTCGGCCGTGGGCAGCGCATCCCCCGCCGCGTGCCAGTGCGCGGCCGACGCGTTCCTGGACCCGACCGCGGCCGCGAACCGCGCCATCGCCTTGCTCCCGGGGACGGCGCAGTTTTCCACGCGGGCGGGGCGCGGTGGGCGCGCGTACGCGGCAACGGCCGTCTTTGACAGCGCGGCGGCGGCAGGGCCCCCGACCGCGCGCGGCGGCGTCGCGTTTGACCGGACCCTCGCCCAGTACCTCGACGGGCGCGCGCACACCTTTAGCATCTTGACCCACGGGGGCTTCACGGCGGTCGCCGTGGTGCGGTTTGCGGGGACGGCGGCCAGCGACGAGCGGATCTTCGACTTTGGCAGCGCGGCAACAAACACCAACAACATCATCCTGCAGAGGGAGGCGGGCACGAGTGCACTGAAATTCTCGATCCTCACCCCCTCGCAAGCAACGTGCACGGTGACCTCGACCGCGGTGCTCACGCAGAACACGTGGCTGACCGTCGTCGCCATCTACACCCACAGCAGCAGGATCATGCAGCTGCGGATCGGGGCCGAGACGGCGATCGCGGCCGCGTGCGGAGCCGCAGCGGCAGACCGCGCGGTGGACACTACGAGCGTGGGCAAAGACACGGCGGCGGCCCAGTACCTCGGCGGCAGCCTCGCCGGCCTCTACGCGGTCGACGCCGTGCTCCCCGAGGCCGAGATTGCGGTCCTCATCGCGCGCATGCACCGCGGCGAGGACCCGCTGCAGGCGTGCGCGGCGTGCCCCGTGCACGCCGTTTCGGGGCAGGGCAGTGTGGGCGAGGACGCTTGCCAGTGCACGACGGGCTCGCTGTCGACTGCAATCAGCGCGCGCGTCCCGCGCGAGGTGCGCGCGCGGGCCGTGGTGGTGCAGCCAGCGCGCGCGCAGCTGGCGGCGCTGGCGGGGCGCAATACGACGCTGGTGGACCTGAAGACCGGGGGGACGGGGTGGCGGCTGGTGCGGTACCTGCCGCCGACGAGTGCTGGGTGGTACTCGGGGAATGACAATTTGGCCGGGGTTCTTCCACGCGGGACCGCGTACAACGACTTCTCGGAGTGGAGCGCGCTGTTTGGCGTGTTCGACGAGTTCTGCTTCAGCACCGCGAATTTTGCGCATTGGCTACAGTGTAAGAGAAATCAGGCAGTTGGATCTTTTTACGACCATTCAGTGGGCAGAGATGTTTTACGATCGTCAATAAGTCCCGCGGCGTCGTATACGGCAAAATGGGTTTATCAATCAGGATCTGGCTCTCCAGCAGACCCCTTGATTGGCCTACGAGATCGTGGGCAAACCCCATACAACACAGAAACGGGGGACCGAACTCTATACACAGAGAATGCATTTTCACAAACAGGCCATTACAGTCTGGTAAGCATTCCCCTCGACGGCGGCATGAACGTGTGGGTGCGCATGAACCGCAACAAGCCCGCGGTGAGCCCTACCGGAGGCCCCGGGGGCGGCGGCATGCTGACGTTCGACCGCATGCAGGGGGCGTTCCTGGACGGGGGGGCGCACACGTTTAACATTGCGAGCAACTGGGGGTTCACGCTGGTGGCGGTGGTGAAGTTTACTGGGGGGGTGAGCGGCTGGGAACGAATAATTGATTTTGGTAATGGCTTTGCCCATGACAACATACATTTAATGAGAAGTTGGACAACGTCGGAATTGATGTTTTCAATCAGTAACGGAAATGAAATGTGCGAAAGATCAACAACACATGGTCCAATCATTCAAGATACCTGGATTACAATCGTGGCCAGATACACTGCCACTGATAAAACAATGCATTTAAGGGTTGGGGATGTTGAATCGTCACATCAATGTACAGCAGACCGCACAGACAGGACTCTTGCTATAACATATATTGCCAAAGCCACAGACGGTGTAGCTACTTTCAACGGCCACATCGCCGGCGTCTACGCCGTCGACGCCCTGCTCACCCCCGCGCAGATCGCCGCGCTCACCGCGAGCATGCACGCCGGCGCGGACCCGCAGCGCGACGTGTGCCGCGCGTGCCCCGTGGGCGTGGTGTGCGCGGCGCCGTGCGCCGCGGGAACCAGGTTAATCCCCGGGTCCGCTACCTGCTGTCCCCTGCACTCGAACTTGGCGGCGGCGGGCGGCGCGGAAGAGGGCTGCGCCTGCAACCCGGGCTTCGCCGGCCGCAACGGGCAGGTCTGCGTTGCCTGCCCCGCAGGGGCGCACAAGACAGGCGCGGGAAACGCGCCGTGCGCGGTCTGTCCCGCCGACACGTACAGCAATGCTCCGGCGAGCCTCGCGTGCACGCCCTGCCCCCGCGGGGCCAACTCGTCGGCGGGGAGCACTTCTGCGGCCATGTGCATCGCGTCCCCGCGCGTCGAGCCCGGGACTCCTGCCGCAGCAGAGGACGCGGCGCCCGCCAGCGACAACGGGGTCCCCCCCGCGATGATAGGCGCCATCGCGGGCGCGGTGGTCGTCGTGGGGGGCGTCGCGTTTTTCGCAAGCGGGGGCGCCGCGTTGTTCGCAGGCGGGTCCAGTGCGACGTCGATGGGCTCCGTGGCCACCGCCACAGCGGGGGCGTCCGCACATATCCACGCCGACCACGGCTATAGTCGCAACGTGCAGCACGTGTACACGGGCCTGCCTCCAGGGGGTCGTCACGAGTGGGGGGGTTCTTATGATTACCACGCACACGCCCCGCATCCCGTCCTCGCCTGGGCGGCACCATGACAGATACCACGAGGCGGCATTTTTGGGATTTATTTTAAAGAATATTCCGACCCCTATCTGGCCTCGTGAAGAGACATTCTGACGTTCGCGTCCCGCACATGAACGCCACCGACTGCATCGGCGGTGTTTTTAGTTGTAGGCGCGGGGGGGGGGGGGGGGGGGGGGGGGGGGGTAGCATGAGTGCGTGGGTCTTGCGTATATAGACTCGTCCCGCCGCCGCCATGAATAGGAGACGATGAACACCCGGCAGCGCCGGGAGTAAGTCTATATAAGCGGCGGGGGCCGGCGGCGCCAGCGAGATGGCAGTGGCCCTGGGCCATGGTTTCGCGGCTGTGCTGACGGAGGGCGGCGGGCTCTGGGTCTTTGGGAAGCACGAGTACGGAGAGCTCGGCCTCGGCGCGCCGACGGGCGCGGCCACCCCCGCGCGCCCGCGGCCGGCGCTGCTCGGGGGGGTCGGGACGCCCGTCACCGGGTGCGAGGGCGGCGGGCCCGGGGCGGACTCGCACCCCTTCCACAACGAGCCGCTGGTGATGGTGGCCGCGGGCCGTCAGCACGCGGCCGCGGTGACCGACCAGGGCGCGGTGTGGCTCTGGGGCCTCAACCACCAGCAGCAGCTGGGCGCGGTGCCGCGCCTCGGGGATGGCTACTCCTACCGGCCGACGCCTCAGCGATGGCCTGCCACGGTGTGCGGCGGGGTGCCGGTGGTGATGATGGCGTGCGGAGACGAGCACACGCTCGCGCTGACGCGCGCCGGGCACGTCTGGAGCTGCGGGCAGGGCTTGTCCGGGCAGGGGGGCACCCCGGATCGCGGTCGAACTGTCGAGCCTGTGCAGGTCCCGGGCGTGGAGCGCATCACGCTGGTGGCGGCAGGGCGGAAGCACTCCTTGGCCGTCGCCCAGGACGGGCGGCTGTGGTCGTGGGGGGACCCCGATTTGCTACCAAAGGCCAACACCGCGTGGACGCCCGCCGACTGGGACCGCCCCGCACACACCCCCCGCGCGCTGGAGGCCAGCGTCTTTGGCGGGTCTGCGGTGCTGTCCGTGACCGTAGGGTGGGCACACTCGGCGGCCGTGACGGCCACCGGTGAGCTGTGGACCTGGGGCGTGGGCACCAGCGGCTGTAAGGGGATTGGCACGATGACCTTTGCGCAGTCGCAGTCGAGGGTGCCGAGGCGCGTGGGGACGGAGCAGACGGTGCAGGCGGGCGCGGAGGGCGCGGAGGCGGGGAGCACAGGGGGCGTTGGGGGCGCGGTCGCGGGGGCGTTTGCGGGCGCGTCGGTATACATGGCCGCCTGTGGCGGCGACCACACCGTTGTGCTGACCGACAGCGGCGTGGTGTGGACGTGCGGGTCGGGGACTCTCGGCGCCCTCGGGCACGAGACCGAGGCGACGTGCATGGTGCCGACGCGCATCCCACTGGACTGCTTCGGGGGCCACGCGGTCGTCTCCGTGGCAGCCGCGCGCAACGTCTCCATGGCGGTCACGGCCGCGGGGGTGCTGTACTCCTGGGGCAGCGGCGCCGTCGGGCACGGCGACCCCGACCCGTACGCGTGCGTGATGCGCCCGACGGTGGTCGCGGCGACGCTGCCCCGGGGCTCTCGCGTCGCGCGGACGTGCGAGATTCCGCCCGATTCGAGCGTGGCTTTCTGCATGGGCTCGCACGCGCGCCTCGGCGGCGATCTCTGCGCCTACCGGTCTTTACCGCACGAGCTGCTCGCGCGCATCGTGGAGAGCGGCCGGGGCCTCCGCGGCGCCTTCCTGCACATGGGCGAGGGCCTGCTGCGCATGCTGGCCGTGCGCCGCCGGGTGGCCTGAGGCGGCGCCGCGCGCAGGAGCAATCTCAATCTCAGCGAGAGCAGCAAGTAACGTTAAACCCGACAGACACCCCGGCAGGTCATGCGAGAGTAGCACTCGTGGACGGGAGTCGCGACCGCGCAAGCGGGAGGCCGATTGCAATGCGCTACGGACGCGATTCCACGCGAACACGGGAACTTATTTCCTGCATGCGCGCGCGTACGTGTGCATTCGCGATGTGCTTGTCGCGCTCGCCTCGTCTATGCTGACCCTGGGCGTAGTGATGTATTCCAATGGGCATCCGAGGCGCCCGCGGCTCAAACACGCGGCGGCTGTATAGGGATGCGGGCAAGCGCGCGCCCCCGTCACGTGACGCGCACGGTCGCGGCCAGCAGCCGCAGCTGCCCCTCGCGCATGTGCGCGTAGGCCCCGCGGGGGGCCTGCGCCTGCTCGTCGATGGCCTGGACGAGTTCCAGCACCATCTCGCGAAAGACGCAGCCGTCGCCCAGGCGCGCGTGCGTGCCCTGCGCGAACGCGAGTACATCGCGCCGCGGCAGCGCGCAGCCGCGCCCGCAGCGCCCCCCGGGGGACACGCTCGTGCCGAGCAGGACGGGCCTGAGCGACACGGCAGGGCCCCCCAGCCGGTGGCCTGTGGCAACGCTGCCCCACTGGTACACGAGGCCGTGCATGGTCACCGCCATCGATGCATAGCCGAATGTGTTATACACGAGCACGATGCGCGCCCCGCCAAAGGCCGCCTGCGGAATGCGCGTCGGGGTCAACCGCCGCAGCGCGTCATTGTGCCCCAGCTGTCCGACGCGCGGGGAGCCCCAGGTCCACACGGCGCCGTCCTCTGTGGCGGCCATGGTCTGGGCAACACACTGCAGGCTGGGCACACTGCCGCCGCAGCTCACCATGCGCACGCGCGAGCCGCCCCACGTGCTGGTGAGCCGTGTGGGCACCCGCCGATCCGCGACGTCGCCGAGGCCCAGCTGCCCGGCAGCCCCCGCGCCCCACGCCCACAGGCCGCCGGACGCGGTCACCGCCGTCGTGTACGAGAAGCCCGCTGCCACAAAGAGCACGGCATGCCCGCCAAACGCCGGCGGGCTGAGCACGCGCGGCGTCGCCATCGCCCCGTCTCCCGCGTCGTCGTGCCCCAACGCGCCGCTATGCGACGACCCCCACGTCCACAAGCTCCCGTCGGCCCCGACGGCCACGCTGTGCGCAACCCCCGCAGCCACCATGACGATGCCGGCCAGGCCGGCCACGAGCGCCGGGGCGGACAGGGTTTGCAGACCCGGGCTGCCGTTCTCTCCGTTCGCCCCAGCGCCGAAGGCCCACACAAACCCCGCGCGCGTGAGCACCAGCGTGTGGCTCGCGCCGCACGCGAGCATCATCGCTGGCGCGCCGTTGAACACGTCGGGGCCAAGCGTCGTGAAGGAGCTGCGTCGAATCTCATCGCCCAGCCCAAGCTGGCCACAGTCGTTTTCCCCCGTCGCAAAGACGGCGCCGCTGTCCGTCACGCACACTGTGTAATATTGCCCCGTCGCCACCATGACCACGGCCTCGTCGTCGAAGAGGTGGTTCTCTGCGGGATCCTGCCGCGGGGCCCCCAACGCCCCCTCGATCTGCGCCAGCGCCAACGCGACTTGCATGCCCCCCGGCAGTTCGCGCACGGCGTCGCCGGCTGCCCCACCCACACCGCCCAGGAGCGTCGGCTCGACGTGACTCTCGTGGAGAGGCCGCCCGAGATTGCCATGTGAATTGCTTCCGAAAACAAGCAGCCCCGCGCGCTCCGTGAGCAGCACCGTGAAGTGCCCGCCGCCCGCAATAGCCATGTCCCGTGCTCGGCGCGCGCGCCGGCGGTTTATATACACGGGGGCTGCATCTGCGCGCGCGGATCCGCGTGCGCGCGCGGGAGGCTATTTTCTGACACGCAGGCACCCGCGGCGCGGTAGCTGGGAGGCGAGGGCACGCACGCACAAAGAGGAGCGTCTGTGGCAGCTCTCCATAGATGAGGTGTTGTTTACTGAAAACTGGCAGCGCGGCAGAGCAGGCCGCGCGCAGGCCGCGCGCATCACGTCTTGCGGACGCTCACGGCCAGCAGCCGCAGCAGCCCCTCGTGCATGTCCCCGTAGGGCGCAGTGAGGATCTGTCCCTGCTTTGCGATACAGATGATTGTTTCGTCGGGCAGGTCCAGACAGGCACACCCTGCGCCCAGGCGCGCGTGCGTGCCCTGGGCGAAGACAACTAGTTGCTCCCGCGACAGGCCGCCGCTGCGTCCGCAGCGCGCGCCCGCATACACGCTTGCGGCCAGCATCCGGGGAACATCCGAGATCTCGTGATGGTCGTCGAGCTTACCCCACATATACACGACGCCGTGCTCAGACACGGCCATGCTCACATGGTTTTCGCCTTTGCACACCAGCACGATGCGCGCGCCGTGGAAGGGCAGCTGCGGAATGCGTGCGGGGGTCCGGCGCTGCTGCTCTCGTCCGTGGCCGAGCGCGCCTCGCGACGAGGTGCCCCACGTCCACACGACGCCGGCCTCTGTGACGGCCATACCACCGTCCGCGTGACTTCTGCCACAGCTCACCATGCGCACGCGCGAGCCCCCCCACGCGGGCGGCGGGCCGGCGTCCGTGACCTGCGTGGGCACCCGCCGATTCAAGTCGTCGCCGAGGCCCAGCTGGTAGTATATCCCCTTGCCCCACGCCCACAGGTCGCCGGCAGCTGTCACGACTGCCATGCACTCTGTGCCCACGGCCACAAAGACCACGGCTTCCCCGCCAAACGCATGCGGCCCGAGTGCGCGGGGGGCTGGCCTCGCGATGCTGTCCGTGTCGTCGTGTCCAAGCGCGCCGTAGTGCGAGGCCCCCCACGTCCACAGACGCCCGTCGGCCCCGACGGCTGCGCTCTGCAACCTCCCCGCTGCCACCATGACGATGCGGGACAGGCCGCCCACGAGCGCCGGGTCGAGGCGGTCCTGCAACAGCACGTTGCCGGTCTGGCCAGCGCGCCCCATGCCAAAGGCCCAGACCTCCCCTGTTTGCGTCAGCACCAGCGTGTGCATATAGCCACACGCCACCATGGTCGCTCGCGCGCCTTGGCCAAACACGTCGGCGCCAATCGCCGAGAAGCGGTTGCGTGAACTGCGATGGCCCAGGCCAAGCTGGCCACTCCCGTTCGCCCCCGACACATAGACCGCGCCACCCTCGGTCACGCACACGGTGTGTGAACGCCCCGCTGCCACCATGATGAGGGCCTCGTCCTGGAAGGGGTGCTCACCGGGGCCCATCTGCTCTGGAGGCCCAATTCCCCGGGGGCCCATTACCTCCGCAACTGTCGCCATAAAATCCATGTTTCCGGGCAGCCCGTCTAGGCCCTGGCCATCCCCGGCGTGCCCGGCGTCCTTGGCGTGCCCGGCGTGCCCGGCGTTCCCGGCGTGCACGGCGTCCCCGGCGTCTCCGGCGTCTCCGGCGTCCCTGGCCAAACCCACACCGCCCAGCAGCACCGGGTTGGCATAATTGTCGGCGTGGCCCAGCCCGAGCTGGCCGTTCCGATTGGTCCCGAAAAGCATCAGCCCCCCGCGCTCTGTGAGCAGCGCGCAGAAGTTATTGCCGATAGTGGCGGCCATCTGGCTTGCTTGGCGCGCGCGCGCTTATATACCACCACGCGACATGCGGCGTTGGCGCGCGCACACATACCAGCGCGCGCACCGCCAACTCTCAGCACAGCTGCAAAGTCGGCGTGCAATCCGCAACACCCGAAGCGATCGGCGCAGGCAGTCTCGAGAACGACAAAGGAAGACGGCAGACACACTCAAAGCGAAAGGCCCAACTCAAAGCGAAAGGCCCAGGTCCATCTAGGCCCATCGATCCCGCGAGGGGGGGGGGGGGGGGGGGGGGGGTGTGCCTCATAAAAACACGCGCACTCGAGAACGACACAGGAAGTTTACTGCAACACAAACAAAACCAAATTATATTTGGTCGAGCCGTCGGGGCCAGGTCCACTGTCAATGCAATCAGAGTTCGATTCCGGTATCGGACCGACACTGGACGCAGCGTGTCCTCTGCGACGCCTCCACAGGGCACCCACCACACCGCCCTCGCGACACTCGCACCCCTGGACACGCTACCGACGAACAAAACTTCCTGTTTTGCATGTGGCGGCCGCCGAAAACCTCCTGTTTTGCGCGCGGCGGCCGCCGGTAGCCGGCTGCGATCGCTACATCGCGCGCGACAGGACGAGGTCGCCCACCGGCTTGCACAGCACGCAGGGGAACTCGCTGAAAATGTGCGACGGGCCCGAGGTCACGGCGCAAAACAGCACAAAGAGCAGCACCTTGTCGCGCTGCACAATCTGCGCGCCCCAGAACTGCAGCACCGCGTTGTTGTCTTCGTGCGCGAACCTGGTCTGCGCGGCGTGCGGGTGTGCGCTCAGATCCATCCAAAGGCGGAACCCGCAGCCCTCCTCGAGCGTGAGGCGCGGGGGCGGAGCAGACGCGAGGGCCGTGGCCACATACCACGCGTCGTCATCGTTCACGGGCAGCACCTTCTGCATCTGAACCACCGCACGGGTCAGGGAGAGCGCCTCCAGCGCCTGCAGCCGGGGCAGAACCTGCACCATGCCCTGGTACGACGGGCGGTCGGGGTGTGGCAGGATCGAGAGGGTCAGGGTGCGCAGACGCGTCAGCGCCGCGATGGACCGCGGGGTCTCGCGCAGCCCGCAGTTGCGCATCACGAGCTCCGTGAGCCCCGTGAGCGCGCCGAGCGGGGCCCAGTTGTGCGCCATGCGCTCGCACATCACCACGCGCAGCGCCTGCAGCGAGGTGACGGCGCCCAGCTCCAGGGGCGGCGCAGAGAGCCAGTGGCAGGCCTCGACGTGGAACGTGCGCAGCGACGCGAGCCCCGCAAACGACGGGAGCACGACGAGGCTGTGCAGACCCGCCAGGGTAAGCTCGAGCAGCAGCCGCATCCCACCCACGCCAGTAACGAGCGCGAGCTGCTTGCAACGCGAGATGCTGAGCGCGGTGTACGCGGCCGTGCGCAGGTCCGGCAGCGTGCGCAGGTCCTCGCACCCCTCCACGGAGAGAGCCGCCAGCGTCGAGAGGCGCGCCGTCGAAGAGAGCAGCTCGTGTATCTCGGGGAAGCCGCGCAGCGTGAGCCGCCGGAGCGCGTCCAGCGTCTCGGGGAGGAACGCCATGGAGCTTATATGGCAGCCCATGAGGTGCAGCTCCTGCAGCCCCGCGAGCCCAGACATCCACGAAGGGAGCGTCTGTAGGCGCGTGCAGTCCAGCTTCAGAGAGCGCAGCCGCTCGCTCACGCGCGGCTGCAGCAGCCCGCGCGGGACCGCATACAGCGACATGCTTTCCCCGGAAGCCCCCTGCAGCATCTCGTCGCTAGCGAGGTCCACGCAGTCGTCCGCCAGACACATGCCCTGCTGGCCCCCCACGAGGACCAGCAGCGGAGCCACCGCCGCGTACAGGCCTTCGACGTCGAGGGCCTCGTGCTGCTGCTCGAGGGCGTCGTCAATCGCCGCGCGCATCTCCGCCATGCGCGCAAACTCGGCGGGCGTGGCGCCGCGCCCCCGCCCGCTGGGGCGGCGGCACGCCAGCGGGAGCACCACGGTGCTGATGCGCGACGCATCGCCCTCCCCCTTCTCTTCGCGGAGCTGCACGTGCAGCAGCACGTCAAAGGCGCTGGGCAGCGCCGTCCACGCCTCCGCCTCGGTCTGCGGGTCCTGCATGCTCGCGCTCGCGGCTGGGGGCGGCTTGGCTCGGCTCGCGGCTGTGTCGTGCTGGTCCAGGTGGCGCCCTCGGTGCTTCCGACCCCTCGCGTTCAAACGTATTTGAACGGACGCCCTCGCGAACGGAAGTTTTTTTTGGTTTTTTTTGCAATTTTTTTTTGAGAATTTTCGCCGTAAATACTCGGAGGGGGCGCGGGGTCGGAACGCGCTGCCATGGATCTCCCGCGGCTCGCACGCGAGACCGCCGGCACCAACAGCGCCGAGCACCTCAAGGCCCTGCACGACCACGCGATCCTGCAGTTCAGCTACGACCAGAACATCAAGGACATTTTGCGCCAGAAGGAGCGCGCGCAGCAGACCATGATGCTGAGGAACTATCTGCACAAGTACGCGGACGTCTGGCTGCTGCGCGAGCTGCGCGACGTCCTGGACACGTTTGGCGAGACCTGCGATAATGTCGCCGACTGCATGCGCGGCCTCCTCCGCTCGGCGCAGACGCAGATCTACGCGCTGTGTGCCGTCTTTGACACGGACGACTTCCGCCTGCAGCACATGGCCCCCAAAAGCGCCGGCAGCGCCGCCACGGCCCCCGAGGAGTACTGGGAGCGCGCGAGCGAGGTCAACACCTGGCGCTCGGTCGTCGACGTCGAGGCGCTCAAGATCGTCGCCGACGCCGCGCTACGCCTCTCTGCCATGCGAGCTCGGGCCGCGGCCCTGTCCGAGGCCGACTTTGCGGCGCACCCCGAGCACGCCGCGTTTTGCGGCCAGGCGCGCGGGAAGCGCACGCGCGCCTATTGAGGCAGCCCCCTCTGCGCCCGTTTTGTGCACACGAAATTAAACGTGGAGAGTATTCGTATACGGTGTCTGGTTTCCTGTCCCGCGCCCTGTGTGCAGCAGCGAAATCCACGGGGCCGAGCCTGTGTAGGGGGCCGAGGCTGTGTAGGGGGCCGAGGCTGTGTGTGCGGCCGTGGCTGTGTATACGGCCGAGGCTGTGTATGGGGCCGAGGCTGTGTATGCGGCTGTGGCTGTGTATGCGGCTGTGGCTGTGTATGCGGCTGTGGCTGTGTATGCGGCTGTGGCTGTGTATGCGGCTGTGGGGCCGTGGCTGTGTAGGGGGCCGAGGCTGTGTATGGGCCGAGGCTGTGTATGGGCCGAGGCTGTGCATGCGGCTGCGGCTGTGTATGCGGCTGTGGGGCCGAGGCTGTGCAAGGGGCTGCTCAATGGCACTTGTATTCGGGCGACGAAAATGTTTTCAACATCGACCTGTTACCTGCGATCTTCGCACACAACTGGATCTCCCCCGATGCATACCTTGTGAAGAATGTAGCATGATCGGTGGTTCCGTGATTCCATTCGTGCGGACCGACCGACTTTGATGTGGATGGATTGAAGGCGTTTACGTTGTGGTCGTTGTCAACGCCTTTTGCATGTCCAGCACGGTTACCATCTGCTGCTGTAAGATGCAGAGCAAGATTTGTTTGCGTGACGTCTACCAAGTCTGCACATGCACAAAACCCACCCCCACCGCAATCAAAACACGGTTACCATCTGCTGCTGTAAGATGCAGAGCAAGATTTGTTTGCGTGACGTCTACCAAGTCTGCACATGCACAAAACCCACCCCCACCGCAATCAAAACATGTGTAACAAGGCTCACGAGAGACACGTAACTCATGCGGAAAAACAAACCCCGCCGGTACCCAGGCGACATCGATGGGCTGAGAGCCGTGCCAACCGCTCACCTGTTTCGGTGTCGTGGAATGCATTGTCGACAAGCCAGTTGTCATACGCACGTCGACCCACCACAAAATATGGCATCTTGGTCCAGTCGCGCGTGCCGCGTGAGTAGATAAAGTAATCCTGGGCATCTGTCTGAAATATCGTGCCTTGTTTGGACATTTGCACCGTCGCTGCATCTGAACCGAGGGTATCAGCGGCGTGGAAATTCACATTTGTCCGCCTCCCCACAAGTAACACTCCGCGTTTTCGACCGCTCCAGTGGTGCTCAATCGCCGCCAGTGTCTCGATTAAAGCCGCTGTAAACACAATGTCCCCGTTGAGATATGCGTCAAAGGCCATGCCACTGCGCCGTGATGTGTGTGTACAGTTGCTCTTATTTGACGATGTCTGCGTTTGCACGTGCGCGTACATAAAACTCAACATCGGAGTTCCTTGGGCATTGGTTTCAAACTGTCGTACCGGCAGAATCTGCCGTGCTGCTGCTTTGTGCGCCCAAACGCTGGATGATGTAAATAACCAAGACTGCACGCCGTGTGCTCGTAGTCTCTGGAGCGAGTCCAAAGTAGCATCTTGTGCTGCAATTTTGCGCGGGTCGCGTGTGTTGTCTATGACTGTTGTGAATAAATTGATACGACAGTCACACATGAGCCCTGCCTCTTTCATTGCAGCCGAACTACGGTCAGCATAAGTTGTCTCGCTGCCCGCCACCGCTGCTGCGACGACCGGCGTCGCCATGCCTGTTGCATTCAATGTCGTATTTTTCAAAGCCTGGGTCTGCAGCACAGACATGCGCGGGACAAACCTCTGCGTCTGTCCGTCTGATACTACATATCGCTCGTCGTGTAAAGCACGGTTGTCAACCGCCAATACCTGCATGCTCTTTGTATGCAGCCGGTGTTGCTGCTGCTGCTGATTTTGTGCCATAATGCGTAGCGCTTTCACCAACAGGCACAGGCACACCAGTACCAGGAGCATGAAAACGCACTTGATACTCGCACCGCGCGTCCGCTTCAACATCGCCGGTCCAAACGTGCGAAAGGGTGTATATATGTTTAAAATGAATGCAAATGTGTGCGCGATCCCCTTATATACGAGTGCCTGTAGCTTCGCACGTATACGTGCCCAGCACGCCCGCGCGCCGACCAGGCGCCTCCGAGCGGTGCCCGTCTGCGACACACGCACCACCGCGGAACAGCCCTGCCACCGCGAGGGGCGGCGCGGCATGACCGACCCACACGTGTCACGCCGACCCCGGATAGCACAGCTGCATCGCGGGGTCGCTGTCGATCTGCGCGCGCGTCGGGGCGTGTATGAAGCGGGTCATAAACTGCTCGTGCGTCGTGGACGTCACCCGCTGGTGGGTCCACTGCGCGATGGCGTTCGTGAAGGTGATCCGGTTTGCTTCTGTGGGGTGTATGATATATGTGGCGGGGTACCCGAGCGTCCTGTTTTGGTCCCAATACCACGCATCGAAGGCGGTGAACTCCTGCATCGGAGCGAGTGAGTGGGCATGCATCAGATTCACCAGATACCGCGGATCCTCGCATTCCACGTCGTCCGGGTTCAGCGCGTGGGGGCCCAATGTCTTGAACAGGATGTATGCGGTGGTGGCGCTCGCGCACTCAATTTTCAGGGTGTTGTTTGTGCAGATGCAGCGCAGCCCCGCGAAGAAGAGCATCAGCCGCCCGTACCCGCGGTTTTCGAAGAAATGATTAGACTCATTGACGAACACGTGCAGCGGATACACCTTGAAAAACGACAGCGGGTATGTATGCAGGGTCAGCGCGTGTGTGGTGGGGCCCCGGGACTTTTTGGAATTACAGCACCGGTCAACGGCCGCTCCGGAGATTACGAGCGGCCCCTGTCGCAGTTGCACAACGCACTCGCTCGTGTTTTTGCACGAGAGCCGCACCGTGAGACGGTACGACATCGACAACGGCTGTCCGTCTGCCGTCAGCCACTGTTGCTGCTGCGCAAGCTGGGTATCGGATTCCGTTTCTTGGAACGCCTCCAAAAATCTGTCCTGGAAAGCCTCGTTGAACGCGTCCATGACGCTGAAGAAATGTGCGTCCGGACCGGACATTGTCTCTCGCGCGCGCCCGCTGGCGCGCCATATATACCCCCCTCCCCTCCGGGATGCGCCGCGCGCATCAACCCAGTTTCCCGCGCGCCGGGTGCATTTCGCGCAGGTTCTGCGTAGCCTGGTGCGCGTACGTGAGCTCCGGGTGGCTCATCTGCAGGACCGGGCTCGTGTTGTAGGCAGCGCGCGTCGGGCCCTGCATAAACCTCGCGAGGAAATCCGCGGTATTCCCGAAATGCACCAGGTCGTTGCTCCACACGTTCACGGCTTGCGCGACCGCTCGTTTGTTCTTCTCGGTGGGGCGTACGATGAAGGACACCACGCCCCCCGCGGGCAGCTGGGCCGCGTGCCACGCCTCAAAGTCTTGCAAGCCCTGCATCCGCGGCTGCGCAGCCTCGCGCAGCGCGAGGCTCTGCAGGTAGCCAGGCCTGTCGGTGTCATAGTCAACACCGGGGGCGGGGCCGGTCACAGGGGGCGGGCCCGCCCCGCGGCGGCAGAAGAGCTGGAACAAGATGTACGCGGTGATTACATTATCGCAGTTGATGCGCGCGCTGACCCCGAGGCAGATGGTGTGCAGCATCGCAAAGAACAGCGACAGGCGCCCGTACCCGCGGTTGCGGAAAAAGCTCTCGGGCTCGTGGGCGAACACGTACAGCGGATACGTGTTGAAGTCCGACAGGTCGGCCGTGTGCAGCCGCACCTCGGACACGGGCACCGAGTCCTCGGACATCTCCACGACAAGATCCGCAGTCGCGATCACCAGCGCCCCGCGGTGTATCTCGATCGCGTAGCTCTCCGCATTGATGTGCACGAGGTGCACGGCAATCTGGTTCGAATGCAAGGAAAGGTATCCCCCCGCGCCTCTGAAGGTGCGGTGTGTGAGTGGACGGCCCAGGCCGTCCTCGGGGGGGGGCTGGGCGGAGTTCTGTTTGTCAAATTTGTTTTCGAATCCTCTGTTAAATCCATATAACTCTCTATCGAAAAATTGCCGGTCCATGCTGCCCGTCCCAGCGCCGCGCGCCTATATAGCAAAGTGGCAGTGCCGCTCGCGCGGGATCCGCGCGAGCGTGTAATTCGAGGTGGGTGTGTGCGTGCGGTGGGGGTGCGTGTGTGCGTGTGTGCGTGTGTGTGCGTGTGTGCGTGTGTGTGCGTGTGTGCGTGTGTGTGCGTGTGTGCGCGTGTGTGCGTGTGTGCGTGTGTGTGTGTGTGCGTGTGTGTGTGTGTGCGTGTGTGCGTGTGTGCGTGTGTGCGTGTGTGCGTGTGTGCGTGTGTGCGTGTGTGCGTGTGTGTGCGTGTGTGCGTGTGTGCGTGTGTGCGTGTGTGCGTGTGTGCGTGTGTGCGTGTGTGTGTGCATGCGCGCGTGTGTGTGTGCATGCGCGCGTGTGTGCGTGCATGCGCGTGTGTGTGTGTGTGCGCATGCACCCCGGGCCCCCCGCAACCCCGCGCGGCTCACGCGCGGGGGGCGAGGCCGCCGCCCAGCAGGGCGGCGATGCCCGAACACGATGCCGGCGTCAACAGCCCGCCTGTGGCTCACACGCGCGAATTCGCGCATCGGCGAGGCCCGTGACGTGATGGGGAACCGTGTGAAAGTGGAAAAAAAGGGAAACAAAAGGTAAAAAGATTAAAAAACAATCAAGAAGTAAAGTGGGAAAAAAGTTAAAAAAAACTAAAAAGGGGTCGCATGCAACAATCATGTTCCGTTCGCGAACCACAAAACCACTTCGATCGAGCGAGCCGCCCACGAGACCGACGCATGGCTGCACAGGAGCCCGCGATCGCTGCGCCGCAGCCCCACCCCGCGGCTGCCGCACGCACAGCAGCACAAGACCCCCGCGGCGCGAGCTTGTCGCTCCCGGCGCCTCCCGGCGAGGGAGGCCGTGCGCTCGAGTCCTTCCCGCAGGTCTCCTCGCCGCGCGCGGTGCAGTGCATATGGATGGACGAATGTGAGCTCCAGGAGGGCATGTGGCGCCCGAGCCTGTCGTCGCTGTCGCATTGCAGTCCCGCGTTCAGCACGCGCCCGTGCGCGCGCCTCGACGCGTGGCGCACGGGTGCAGCGGCCTCGGCGGACGTCGCCGCGCACAGCGAGGACAGGGCACCGGCTCCACAGCCGGCCCTGGCGATCATGGTGCGCCGGGGCGAGGCGTACCAGGGCACCTGGCGCAAGGCCGCCAGGCACGGGATGGGCGTCTGGCGCAGCACTATGGGCGACACTGCCGGGGACGTGTACGACGGCGAGTGGCGCGACGACAAGTTTGATGGACTCGGCACCTACACCTATGGCGGTGCTGTCCCCACCGGCACGAGCATGCGCGTCGCGCCCCCGGGAGATCTCGGGGACACGTACGTGGGCGAGTGGCGCGATGGCGTCAAGCACGGGCACGGCGTCTCGCTCTCGCAGGCGAGCGGAGACCGATACGAGGGCACGTGGCGGGCCAACAAGCAGCACGGGCTCGGCACGCACACGTGGAGCAACGGCGCAGAGTACCAGGGGGCCTTTGCGGAGGGCGTCGTGGATGGGCAGGGGCACTTTGCCTCTACGAAGGGGTACACCCTCACCGGCTCGTTTGTGCGCGGCCGGCCCACCGAGGGCGTTATGCTGGAGACGGCCTCGCAGAACCGCTTCTTCTGCACGTTCGGCCCCACGTGCGCTGAGATCGACACGGACCCCGAGCCCGTTGTCAAGGTAGAGCCCCCCCCCCCCCCCCCCCCCCCCCCCCCCCCCCCCCCCCCCCCCCCCCCCCCCTGACCCTGTGCCGCTCGCGCTGCGCGCGCCTATTTTTATGCCCCTGTCTCTGCGTGCGCTTATCTCGATGCCTCTGCCTCTGCGTGCGCCCATGTTATGCCTCTGCCTCTGCGTGCGCTTATCTCGATGCCTCTGCCTCTGCGTGCGCCTATTTCTCTGCCTCTGCCTCTGCGTGCGCCCATGTTATGCCTCTGCCCCCGCATGCGCTTGTCTCGATGCCTCTGCCTCTGCGTGCG